>MDSW01000970.1_pt1 | contig 21886 bp, 22 predicted proteins | sample 811171 | NCBI WGS metagenome assembly MDSW01 (sample SAMN05326641, study PRJNA326480) | marine metagenome | isolation source: seawater | place: Atlantic Ocean: North West | collected 2012 | reverse complement strand
TTTAAAGCTTTCTAGACAAGATGAGATTTATGAAGATGAAGAACAAAGCCTACTCAATGAACTTAAAAATCTTCTTGAGCAAGAGAAGAATATAGAACCTATAGAATAATTAAAATACAACAATTAATAATAACGTCGGTATAATATATACAGCACCTTTTTTGTTTGATTTATTTTTAATTAGGAGTTATATGAAGAACATAATTGGAGACAGAAAAACCATAAATTATGCTGTCAGCTTCTTGCCGATATTTGTAAAGAAGCTTCTCCCTAAGATTCATTATAAGCCCAAGTTAAAAAAAGAATTTAAGTTAGAAGCTCCTGTTCCTGTTAGGATTGAGCCTAATGTTGATCCAGTTAAAAGCTATTTAAATACTATTGCAGTACACTCGCTTCTTAAAAAAGCAGATGAGACTGATGTTGCAGCAAAGTTAAGTGTTGCGAAGACTACTATTTGCGACACCTTGGTTTCAAGTTTAAGTCTATTGGAATTCTTTTCCAGAAACTTCTTGGCTAATAGAGTAGTCACAGAAGTTGATGATTTTGAAGAGATTGAGCACGATAGTGAAAATATTAATAGGAGAATCACAAGTGTATTTGAAGTAATACAAGAAAGTTTATTAAAAGAGAAAATAACAAACAAAGATAAGAAGAATTTAAAGAAAGAGTTTTTAAAAATTGAATTTTCCTCTGAGTTTTTAAAATCTCTAAATAACTTTATCAAGAAAGAAGCTTTTGATAAAGAATTAATTGAGCAGTTCAAAAAAGCAAAGTTTAACTATATTGTTTCCAAGAACAAGCTAGTGGAATCTAATTTGAGACTGGTTGTTAGTATAGCTAGAAGGTATATGAACAAAGGTCTTCCTTTCTTGGATTTAATACAAGAAGGCAACATAGGACTTATTAGAGCTGTTGAAAAATTTGAGTACCAAAGAGGGTATAAGTTCTCAACTTATGCGACTTGGTGGATTAGGCAGGCAATTACAAGATCTTTGGCTGATCAAGCTCGTATCATTCGAATACCCGTTCATATGACAGAGCAAATAAATAGAATTTCATCTGTTACTAGAAAACTTGTCCAGAAATTAGGTCGTGAGCCTACAACTCTTGAACTAGCGAAAGAGTCAAAATTTGAAATCAATAAAGTTGAAAAGATAATGAGAGTTACTAAAGATCCTATTGCGCTTGATTCTCCAATAAACGATGAGGAATCGTCACAGACCTTATTAGATACTATAGGGGACGATTCTACTCCCTCTCAATATGATTCATTCAAAAATAACGAATTAAAATCAATGATTAACGATTCATTATTGAAAGTATTAAATGATAGAGAGAAAGACGTTATAAAAAAGAGGTTTGGTATTGACGAAGAACAAGTTTTTACCTTAGAAGAAATAGGTAATATTTTTAACGTTACAAGAGAAAGAATAAGACAAATAGAACTAAAAGCCCTGAAAAAACTCAAGAAAATACGTAAATCACCAGTTCTCAGCTATTTGGATTAATACTTTTTTTAAAACATTGACAAGAATAATTTTTTGTATATGATTTTATGTTCTAGGCGGCCAAACTGGAGGGGGTACACCCGGTCCCATTCCGAACCCGGAAGTTAAGTCCTCAGAGGCCGATGATACTGAGACCCGTTGGTTTTGGGAAAGTAGGTAGCTGCCTAGTTAATTTTTTTTATGTCTGATAAATTTAAGATAGCAGTCTTCTCTTCTGGAAATGGGTCAAACTTTGAATCTATTGTCACATCTAAAATACCCAATGTAGAAGTTTCGTTAATGCTCTGCAATATGCCAAACGCTTATGTCGTAGAGAGAGCAAAGAAATTATCAGTTGAAACAATAATAGTCTCACACAAAGATTTCGGTTCTAGGAAAGATTTTGAGAAAGAGATTATTTCCAAGTTAGAGAAATACAATCTTGATTTAATTGTCCTAGCTGGCTTTAAAAGAATACTTTCTCCTTTCTTTACAGCTCACTATGATAAGAAAGTAATCAACCTTCATCCTTCATTGCTTCCTTCATTTACAGGGCTTCACGCTCCTAAACAAGCTTTGGAGTATGGAACAAAGTTTAGTGGATGCACAGTTCATTTTGTTGACGATGGAATAGATACTGGACCGATAATAGCTCAAGGTCTTGTTACCGTCGAAGATAGTGATACAGAAGAATCACTAACTGAAAAAATTCATGAGAAAGAACACGAAATTTTACCCTTTGCTATAAGGCTATTATCAGAGGATAAAGTTAGTGTGGAAGGCAGAAGAGTTTTAATTAAAAATTAAACTTCTTTCCCTATGGCTTTTGCGATAATTCGACATTTTTCAACCATTTTATTAAACTTTTTTGGTTTTAGTGATTGACCACCATCGCTCAATGCTATCTCTGGTTGATTGTGTACTTCAACTGCTAAACCATCTGCCCCTGCTGCAATTGCTGCATAAGCAATAGGGGAGACATATTGCCAATATCCAGTACCGTGTGCAGGGTCACCTATCACAGGGAGGTGAGTTTTTTCCTTTAAAACTGGAATTGCATTAATATCAAAAGTGTTTCTTGTTGCAGTTTCAAATGTTCTAATACCCCTTTCGCACAATGCAACACTCATATTCCCTTCAGCTAGCAGGTATTCTGCACAAAGTAAGAATTCATTTATTGTGGTAGACATGCCTCTTTTAAGTAATACTGGTTTTTTCTTTTTACCAACAGCTTTGAGAAGAGCGTAATTTTGACAATTTCTTGCACCAATCTGAATCATGTCTGTATATTCGCAAACTAAATCTAAATCTTTCACATCTAATACTTCTGTCACAATTGGTAACCCTACTTGATCACCAGCTTTCTTTAATAAGACTAAGCCTTCTTCGCCCATGCCTTGAAATGTATAGGGAGAGGTTCTTGGTTTAAATGCTCCACCTCTTAGAATTGTTGCACCACCACTTTTAACTGCTTTAGCGATTTCTATTATTTGATCTTCAGACTCTATTGAGCATGGTCCTGCAATAAGTGTTATTTTGCTTCCCCCAACAGTTGTATTTCCTACTTCAAAGGAGGAGTCATCATTTCTAAATTCTCTTGATCCAAGTTTATGCGGTTGCATAATAGGGACTACTGCTTCTACGCCATGCAACTGGCCCAATAGATTCATATGCTGTTGTTTTTCTTTCTGATCTCCTACAGCACCAATTATGGTTTTAGATTTACCTTTTACAACTTCAGCAGTATATCCATAGTTTTTAATCGCCTCAACAATCTTTTCTAAGTCTTCATCAGTAGAACTACTTTTTAAAACAACTATCATAAGAACCTCCAATACTTTATAGTATTTTAGTGAAAAAAGAGTCTTTATCAAATTAATTAGGAAAAAATGTGAAATATTTTAATTTAATTTTTTTTGTTTCTTGTTTAAAATGGGCTGCAATTGCACTAATAACTTTGTTCTGTGGCCTATTTACAATTGTTCTTTCTGCCTTTTCTCCTGCTATAGCTTGTAAAACTTTTGTTAAATTGTGGGGCAAACTTATAATGCTAGCTTGTAATATAAAATTGAAAGTAGAGGGTTTAGAAAATATCTCTAATAAGCCATTGATTGTAATGTATAACCATAAAAGTTTTTTTGATATATTTTGCTTTAGTTCATTTATGCCTTATGACTGGAGAGCCATGATGAAGAAAGAATTGCTAAGTTATCCAATTTTTGGTCAAGCAGTAAAGATAATGGGACATTATTTTGTAGCAAGAGATGGATCATTTGAGGATAGAAGGGAAGTAGTTAAAATGTTAAAAAAAATAAAAAATGGAAAGATAGTCTTCATTGCGCCAGAAGGAACTAGGAATCCTAATCCAGGCTTGATTGATTTTAAGATGGGAGGTTTCTTTATAGCCAAAAAAACAGAGACAAACATTGTTCCAATGATTTTCAATGGTGCAGGTGATATTCTTGATAAAAACTCATTAATTATTCATCCCGGAACAATTTCAGTAAAAATTCTACCAGAAATAAAAGTAAGCAATTATGATTCTGATAAAGTTGGAATTGCCAGCTTGAAAGATGAAACATATAAGATTTTCAAGAAAAATATGTAATATTATCTCTTAGTTAATTTTATCGAGAAAATTTTTTTCTTATTCTTTTTGTACAATTCCTGAAATTTTGTAGAAGGCAAAGACTTATCAAATAAAGAATTATCAAGTTCAAAACGAAACTTAGTTTGTTTGAGCTGATTCTTAATTTCTTTATAGTATTCTCTGCTGTCAGTTTTAATATATAAGCATCCTTTTCTTTTCATACATAAAAAAAGAGAATTTAGGAGCATAGAGTTAATAATCCTGTTGTTTCTATGTTTATCTTTAGGCCAGGGATCAGGGTTATTAATAAATACTTTATTTAAGCTATCCTTAGGTAGAACTTCATTAACAAGGATGCTTGCATCCCCTAAGATGAATCTTATATTACTTAGCCCGCTTGACTTAGTTTTTTTAAGGCATTTGACTATTCTTCCATATTTGATTTCTAAGCCGATAAAAGTTTTTCTAGGATTATTAATTGCAAGATCAAGAATAAATTCACCTTCACCGCAACCTATATCTAAAACAATATATTTTTTACAATTTATAAATTCTTCACACTCTAGGGTTGAAGGATCAATCAATAAATGGGGAAATTTATCAATTTTTAAATTCATCTAGCACTTCTTTTATTGAAGTTTTAATTAAGCTTTCATTTATTTCCACAGAGAAACTACCTTTTTTCTTTTGCATTATTCCTATTTTTTTGGGAAGCGAGAAAGTAATCTTTGTAGACTTATTTTTTTTATCCAACTTCATTAAACCAACAAGAGCCTTTATGTCTTTATTTAGAATTTTTAAATTTAAAAGTTTATATTTAATTAAAATTTCTTTAACTCTAATGTAGTCACTGTTCGTTAGATTATGGACTTTAGTTGAAATCTTAGCTTCTATTAGCATCCCAATTCCTATACAATCACCATGAGCTTCTTTGTAATTGTTAAACTTTTCAAGCGCGTGTCCAACAGTGTGACCAAAATTAAGTATCATTCTTTTGTCACCTTCTTTAAAATCTTCTTGAACCGTATGAACCTTAATATTGATACACTTTCTTATAATGTTCTTTATAGTCGCCTTAGTATTAGTTAAGAATTTGGTGTTTATTGTCTCTAGGTTTTCAAAGAGCCTAGAATCCTTAATAATTGCGTATTTAATAATTTCAGCCATCCCTTGTCGGACTTCTTTGTCTGGTAGAGTATTAATAAAATCTAGGTTTATTAATATTTCTTTTGGATTATAGAAAGTTCCAACTAAGTTTTTCCCAAATTTGTTATCAATTGCTGTTTTGCCACCAATAGAACTATCAACAATTGCAATTAATGATGTCGGAATATGAAACAAATCTATTCCTCTCATAAAAGTAGAAGCAATAAAGCCCGCTAAATCTCCCACTACTCCACCACCTATAGCAATTATTGAGCTCTTCCGATTAAAACCATTACTAAAAAGCTTATCTTCAATAGTAATTTTTGTTTTTGCTGATTTACTTGTTTCTCCTGGTTTAATCAGAATAACTGTAATGCCCTTATTTTTAAAAAGCTTAGGATATAAACTGTATATATTTGTATCTGTAACAAGAGCAACCTTAGAATATTTTATCTTCTGTGTCTCTATAAATTCTTGAACTTTTTTGGAAAAATTTATTTTGTATGAAGCTTCTTCTTTTTTGTGCTTAACTTGAATATACATTAGTAACTAATAATTGAAGATATATCCTTACATTTAATTTTTTCTCTGCCATTTAATTCATTTAATTCTATTACGAAAGCAACATTTTCAACTTTACAATTGAAGTTATCTAATAAATCTTCTATTGCAGCTATAGTTCCACCTGTTGCTAATAAATCGTCAATTATTGCAACCTTGCTATTTTCTTCAATTGAATCTGTATGTATTTGAAAAGTATCAGTTCCATATTCTAATTCGTATTCAACTTCAAACGTCTTGTATGGCAACTTCCCTTTCTTCCTAACCAGCACAAGATTCTTTTTCATCTTGTAGCAAACTGCTGAGGCAAATATAAAGCCCCTAGATTCAGGTGCTAGAATTGATTCAACATCATCAGAAATTGATTTGGAGATTTCATTAACTACAAAACTAAATGCCTTATAGTCTTTGAGAAGAGGAGTTATGTCTTTATATATTATCCCATCCTTAGGAAAGTCTGGAATGTCTCTTATGTAATTTTTTACGTCCATTTAATAATTAAATATATAATTAAAAGAGCTATAAGGCCAATAGATATATAAAAAACTTCTTTACTCTTCAATATAGCCTCAAATTTATCACCAAAGATTTTGGCAAGATAGCCCACCAAAGCAAACCTTAGGCCTCTACCTATGATTGAACCGAATAAAAAGGGAATAAAGTCCACATTTAATATCCCAGCACTGATACAGAAAAGCTTGAAAGGTAAAGGTGTGAATCCAGAGGTAATCATAAGTAGAAAAGTGCTTTCTTTTAATTTAGAACTAATAGCTTCAATACTTTCTAGGTTATTTGAGATTATCCCAATGTCATTTTTAACAGCAAAAACGACAATCTCTTCGCCCAAGAGGTATGCCAAACACCCTCCAATAATAGAAGAAAATAGGCAAATTAAAACCAATTCAATAATCTTTTTATTCTTTTTGTTTATACAAAGTACACCTAAGAATGGATCTGGTGGAATTAAAAAAAATAAAGCCTCTGTAAAAGATACCAATGCCATTACAGCAACAGAACTTTTACCCCGTGAGAACTTTAGTATGTATTTGTAAATTAGATTCATCATAATTTTAATTTCATATAAGAATATTTAGTATAATCAACTATTAAAGGCGTAACAGAAATAAATTTATTCCTAATTGCATGAATATCTGTCCCCTCTTCAGCTTTATAGGTTAGATCGCTACCACCGATCCAAAAGTATTCGTTACCTCTAGGATCCTTCTTTGAAATAATTTTCTGACCATAGGCTCTTGACCCTTGCTTAGTTACCCTAATCCCCTTAGTTTCTTTAAAATCAATATTTGGATAATTGATGTTAAACAAGAAGGATTTCAGCTTTTTCTTAAGGATTTTTTTTAAAATGTGCTCAAATGACTTTGCGCATTCTTCGTATTTTGGATTTTTTTTATTTGCAATCGAGATTGCTATAGAATTAACGCCGTGAAGAAAACCTTCTCTAGCAGCAGCAACAGTTCCAGAATAATTTATATCATCACCAATGTTTGCTCCATTGTTAATACCAGAAACCACTAAGTCAAAAGGCTCCTTGCCAATTTTACTATTTATTGCCCAGTTCACGCAATCAGCAGGTAAACCAAGAAGTGAAAATTTATTTTTATTTAGCTCCTGAACTCTTAATGGAACATTTAGACTAATAGAGTGGCTTTTAGTACTTTGGTTATTGGTCGGAGCGACAATTATAGTTTCACCAAAATTTTTTAATACATCATATAGAATTGGAATTCCCTCAGAAGTAATTCCATCATCGTTTGTTAAAAGAATTCTCACCTTAAAGCTACCTCCGTTATTTAAACTCAGATATTCCAGTTTTTTTAGAAATTAAGATTTTCTTGCAATATTAATAATTCCTTCTAGTCTCTCTTTAACCTTAACTAAATTAGAAATAGCGTCTTCATTTTTCTTGAATTTATTACTTAGTTTCTGGTTCAGCCTTTGGTTATTTATCTGCATGGATGCTTCATTTAGATACTGATTAATTTGCAGTATTATCTCAATTGAACTCTTATGATAGAGCTTATGTGCCCCCTTTGAGTTTTTTCTTAATGTGCTATTTAGCTCCTCATATTTTTTGGTCCAATATCTGATTTTATTTGCTGGGACACCTGTGATTTTTTCAATCTCTCCAATCTTAAAAAAAAACTTACTATTATCTTCAATATCTGAGGACATGAGATGAAAATAAGATAAGAATAATGTCTTGTCAATTTATTATGTTAACCTGAAGCTTTTTCTATGAATTGGCGTAATTCCATATTTAGATATTAATTTTTTATGCTTCTTTGTCCCGTAACCTTTATTTGTATTAAACTCGTATAATGGGAAAAGACTTGAGAGCTTGTCCATAAGTGAATCTCTGCTTACTTTGGCAACTATTGATGCAGCTCCAATAGATTTACATATTGAGTCACCCTTAATAATACATTTTTGATTGATATCTGATTTAATTTTATTGCTACCGTCAATTAAAAGAATGTCTGGTTTAGATCTTAAGCCTTCAACCGCTCTTTTCATAGCAAGTTTTGTAGCGTTCAATATATTAATCTGATCTATTTCTTTATGAGAAGCAAGACCCAAAGAAAACAAAGAGTTAGTTTGTAGGATCTCGTAAAACAGGCGGATCCTTTTAATCTTGCTTATTGATTTAGAGTCGCATACTTTTATGCTTGTTTTCAAGTTATGAAAAATAAAGGCACATGCTACTACTGGACCTACCAAGGACCCTCTGCCTACTTCATCTACTCCAGCTATAACTAAATTTTTCGCTGATAGCTCTTCTTCTACTTTGGCATCTTGAGTCATTTGCTGATATTAAGTTTCTTTATTTCCTTTGCTAATATCTCGCTTTTATTCTTGTTTAATTTTGTAAGCGGCAGACGCAGGTTGTTTTCACAAAGACCTATGGAGCTTAGAGCATATTTAATCGGTATTGGATTCGTATCTATGAAAAGAAATTTGTTAACTTTAAATATAGACTCATTTATCTGTTCAGATTTTTCAATGTCACCCTCTTCAAAAGCCTCGAATAACTTAGAACATTCAGCGGGAAGGAGGTTGGAAGTTACAGATATAAACCCTGAGCCACCTTCTTTGAGAACCTGAAGATTTAATTGGTCCTCACCGGAAAGTATAATAAAATCATCAGGACAAACTTTTTTAATTTCTTTGACTTTATTCATATCGCCACTTGCTTCTTTTATGCCAATTATATTTTTATTATTATCTACAAGCATTTTAATTGTTGAAGGCTCTAAGTTTACAACAGATCTGCCAGGAATATTGTATAAAATAATTGGCAAAGATGTATTCATTGAGATTTTAGTAAAATGCTCGTATAAGCCTTCTTGATTTGGTTTATTATAGTAAGGAACAACTTGTAAGCTTGCATCTGCACCAACAGACTCAGCATATTCTGTCATTTTAAGAGCTTCTTCTGTTGAATTTGAACCCGTGCCCGCAATTATTGGGATTCTATTGTCTACAGTATCAATAGCAATTTTAATTACCTCTTGATGTTCTTGATGATTAAGAGTCGGAGACTCACCAGTTGTGCCGCATGGCACTAACCCATGAGCATTGTTTCTTATTTGCCTTTCTATGAGATTCTGAAAAGTAGGTATATCTATTAATCCATCATTATTAAATGGAGTAATCAAAGCTGTTATACATCCTTTAATACTTTGCATTAATAGTTATTGTACAATAAGTTTTAGTTCTTTTACAAAAGTTCTGCAATTTGGACAGCGTTCAATGCAGCACCCTTTCTAATTTGGTCACCTACAATCCAAATAGACATTCCGTGTTTCGAACTAAAGTCTTCACGAATTCTTCCAACTATGCAGTTATCTTTATTAGAACAATCAATTGGGGTGGGGAATATGCCTTTCGAAGGTTGATCCATAACAATTAAACCTGGAAAGTTGCCAAGAGCTTTAGTCGCTTTTCTGATGCTAATTTTCTTGCTAAACTCTATATTTAAACTAATACTATGAGATCTTAGAACTGGGACTCTAACAGTAGTTGCCGAGATTAGGATTTTGTTGTCTGAAAGAATTTTTCTAGACTCATTATGGAGCTTCATTTCTTCTTCACTGTAAAGATTCTCTAAGATGTTCCCAATCTTAGGTATTACATTAAATGCTATATCCCTTTCAAATATATTCTTTTTTGATTTAGCATTCTTTCTTAAAGAAAGTTTAGTATTGTTTAAGAGCTCATTTATTCCCTCATTTCCTGCTCCTGAAACTGACTGGAAACTTGTAGCAACAACTCTTTTAACTTTTGCAAGATTATAAAGAGGCTTTATAGCCATCAAGGAAATTATTGTTGTACAATTTGGGTTAGATATAATTCCTGGCTTATTTCCTTTTATTGATTCTGGATTTATTTCTGGAATAACTAATGGAGTATCTTCATTCATCCTGAAAGCAGAGCTATTATCAATTACTATAGAACCGTTAGAAACTGCAATTGGAGCAAATTTTTTACTAATTGATGAACCCGCAGAGAAAAAAACTAAATCAAAATTAGTTAAAGAGTTTTTTCTTAGCTCTTCAATTCTAATCCTTTTCTTCTTAAACTGAATCTGTTTTCCCGCGGATCTTTTTGAACCAAAGAAAGATAGTGCAGAGATTTTAAATTTCCTTTCTTCAAGTATCTTAATTATTTCTCGTCCTACAGCACCACCAGCCCCTACGATTCCAATTCTCATACTTCAATACCACTTATTTTTTCTATATTTTTCATCTCTGATTTATCCACCTTTGTTTCTATCCATGAAGCTATTATGTTCTCAATATCTTCATCTTTAACTGTTAAGGTGCTGATAGATAGAATATTCGCATCATTCCACTTTCTTGCACCTATAGCAATCTCAGTGTTGTTACAAAGTGCAGCTCTAATACCTTTGAATTTGTTTGCTACAATTGTAACTCCAGTTCCAGTGTAGCAAAAAAGTATTCCAAAGTCAGAACTATTTTTTTGTACATCTAGTGCTACTTTTTCTGCTACCTCAACCCAAGACATACTATCTTTATTTAAGCTACCATAGGTTTTAGTGTCATAATTCATTCTGGTTAAATACTTTTTTGCTATTAAAACACAATTGGAATTGTTGTCAGCACCTATAGAGAAACGTATACTTTTATTCATTGTTTTATTAAGCTCAACTAAACTTAATATTACTTTAAATTATATCTAATAGGAATACCATATGGCTTCATCTGTTCTATCAATAAAAAAAGTTCTTAAATTGGCCTGTAATGAAGCAGGTGAAATAATTAAAAAAAGTTTCGGTTCTGTTAAGAAGATTTCATCAAAAGGAAAAAATGATTGGGTTACAACCCAGGACAAGAAAGTAGAAAAGCATATTATAGATACAATTAAGAAATATTATCCAGATTCAAGTTTCATAGCAGAAGAATCAGGAGCATCTCCTAAAAGCTCAAGAATTCAGTGGATTATAGATCCTATCGATGGAACTAATAACTTTATTCATGATTACCCTTTTTTTTGTACATCAATAGGTGTTCAAGTTGATGGTGAACTTAATTATGGTGCAATATATGATCCCCTAAGGAAGGAATTTTTTTATGCTGAGAAAGGACTAGGAGCATTCCTCAACAATAAGAGAATAAAGGCAAGCCAAGTAGATAATTTGCATGAAGCTCTTTTGTGCACGGGGTTTATAACTTCAAAAAAACATTATGCAAAAAAAAATATAGATAATTTTCAAAAACTTCTTTTTAAATGTAGATCTATAAGGAGAGATGGGTCCGCTGCTTTAGATTTAGCATATGTTGCATGCGGTAGGCTTGATGGGTTCTGGGAACTTGGTTTAAACAGTTGGGATACGGCTGCAGGAGTCTTATTAGTTAAAGAAGCTGGTGGCGTGATTGGAAATTCACAAGGTAAGACATTTGATATCCTTAAGAACAAGAGCCTAATCGCTTCAAATAAATATATATTCAATGATTTGATGTCGAATGTTGAATCAAAGATTCTTTAAATATTTTCCAATTACAGAGGATTTATTTTTTATTATTTCTTCGGGTGTTCCAGTTGCTATAATATTACCACCTTTGCTGCCTCCACCGGGTCCCATATCAATTATAAAATCTGATATTTTTATTAAATCTAAATTGTGCTCTATGATAACAACTGAATTGTTATTTTCAATTAAAAGATTAAATGTATCAATTAATTTTTTTAAATCATGAACATGAAGGCCAATTGATGGTTCGTCCATGATATATAGAGAGTTAGTAGAGTTTTTTGAAAGTAAGGACTTAGCTATCTTTATTCTTTGGGCTTCACCCCCAGATAGAGTGTTCGAAGGCTGACCAAGTGTTAAATACTCTAACCCTACAGAAGACAAAGCATCTAGTTTGCTGGCTATTTTCTTGGAACCACCAAAGAAGCTCTTTGCCTCTTTAATTGTAAGCCCTAGGATTTGGTTGATATTCTTTCCGTTCAACTTCACTTTTAAAATAGGTTCGCTGAATCTTTTTCCATTGCATTCGTCACACACTACTTCCATATCTGAAAGAAACTGCATCTCGATTACTTTTACTCCTTCTCCTTTACAATCTTCACATCTTCCTCCTTCAGTATTAAAAGAGAAATCCCCAGGTCTAAGATTTAGTTGTTTAGAGTCTTTTGTTTTTGAAATCATAGATCTTATATCGTCATAAATTTTCATATAGCTGGCCGGGTTTGATCTACTACTGGTACCTATAGGTTTTTGGTCAACCATAATTATCTCATTTATTGCCGAGAGCCCTTTTATCGACTCTATTTCTCCAGGTTTATCATAAATTTGTCCAAAATGCTTAGATGCGTTTCCATAGAAGCAGTCTTTTATCAGAGTGCTTTTACCTGAACCTGAAACCCCAGTGACACAAGTAATGCAATTTATAGGTATTTCAAATGATTGTTTATTGATATTGTTCATTGAGGCCGAATTAATCTTTATTGATTTACAATAAGGCCTTCTTTTTTTTGGCATATCAATTTTTAACTCTCCATTAAGGTATTTGGCTGTAATAGAGTTTTGTGTTTTTTTAAGTTTTTTTAAGTCTCCTGAGCATATTAATTCGCCACCAAATCTTCCTGACTCAGGCCCGAGCTCAATAATCCAATCAGACTTTGAAATGATATCAAGGTCATGCTCAATTAAAATGATTGTATTATCTAAATCTCTGAGATTTGTAATGGTTTTAAAAAGTTTCTTTATGTCTTTTGGGTGCAATCCAATTGAAGGTTCATCAAGAACATATAGAGTGTCAGTTAACTCGGACCCTAATTGTTGCGCAAGATTCACCCTTTGGGCTTCTCCTCCTGAAAGAGTTTTACCGAGTCTATTGAGTGTCAAGTATTCTAGTCCAACCTCTAATAAGAACTCTAGCCTGGACAAACATTGCTTTAGTGGCTCCTTGATTATTTCATATTTCTTTTTAGAAATCTCTATATTTTTAAAGAATGTTGATAAATCTTTTATGTTCATCTCGCATAAATTGAATATGGTTTGATTCTCAATTCTTACTTCTGAAGATAATTCTTTGATCCTAGATCCCCCACAACTGGAGCAAGATTTTGGAGACCTATACTTACTTAATAAAACCCTTATGTGCATTTTGTAGGATTTTTTTTCCAGTCTTTTGAATAAACCATTTATTCCCTTGTATAAGGAATCCCCTTCCATAATTTTACTTTTTAACGTACTTGATAATTTATTAAAAGCTTTATCAGTATTAATTTTTTGTCTAAAACAAAAATCTAGAAACTTTCTTTTCTCGTAGCCAAGCGAAGGTCTTTCAAGAATTGAGATACAGCCTTCCATTATAGACTTGTCACCCTCATTAACTATCAAATCTAAATCAGGCCAAAGAATGTTGCCAAAACCTTTGCAGTCTTTACATGCACCATTTGGACTATTAAATGAAAACTCACTTGGAGTTAGTTGTTTATGTTCTTTTAGACAGGTTAAGCAGCACAGTTCTTTTTTATAAGAGGCGATAGAATTGAGTTTTTCATCATATATATTAATTATTTTTGATAAGTTGAAACCTAAATCTATTGATTCCTTTATTCTAGACGAGCTCGAATCTTTTAAAATAACATTGTCAATTAAGGGAAGACATTCTGGAGTTTCTAAATTAGCTGAGTTAATTGGAACAATCTTTCCATTTATAATAATCTCACTGATTCCAATCTTTTTAAATTGTTTAGCGCTAATATTTCTTGTGTTTTCAATTGATAGGAATACTTTTTTATCTCTAAAGTTCTTAACAAGGTGTGTGAAGATTTCATCATTAGACAGTGCTGAACAAAGGGTTTTGCAGCTAGTGCAATGAATATCTCCTGCCCTACTAAATATAACCCTCATATAGTCGTATATTTCAGTAAGAGTACCAACAGTGGATCTTGAGTTTTTTACATTGTTTCTGCTTTCAATGCATATAGATGGAGGTACACCGTTTAGTGATTCAAACTCAGCCTTGCCAACTTTTTCTAAGAATTGTCTTGCATAAGTTGAAAGAGATTCAAGATATCTTCTTCGACTTTCAGAATGTATTGTTTCAATCGCAAGAGTTGATTTCCCAGACCCTGAAAGTCCAGTTATAACAGATAGTTTATACCAAGGAATTTTACAATTGATTTTTTTAAGATTATTTTCTGAGGCACCAACTACAGATATACTTTTATCCATAAGTTTATATTAACTATATTTTTTGATTTCTTGAATTTTTTTACAATTTGAGTAGTCTGAATATTATCCATGTCGACAACTAGGTTAAAAGATAAAGAAGTTTCTATTCTGATTAGCAATGAAGTTAATAGGCAAGAATTTGAGTTGCAGATGATTGCCTCAGAAAACTATGCTAGCGAGGCAGTTATGGAAGTAATGGGATCTGTTTTAACTAACAAATATGCCGAAGGCTATCCTGGGAAAAGGTATTACGGTGGTTGTCAGTTTGTAGATGTTGCAGAGGAACTCGCAATTTCAAGGGCAAAAGAGCTTTTTGGAGCTGAAGCTGTTAATGTTCAACCACACTCAGGCGCACAAGCAAACATGGCAGTTTTTTTGGGTTTTCTTGAGCCTGGAGACACAGTTCTTGGAATGAGTCTTGATCATGGAGGACATTTGTCCCATGGATCTAAAGTAAACTTCTCAGGGCGAGTCTATAATTCTATTTCATACGGTGTTGATAAAGATACTTTTCTTATAGACTATGACCAGTTAGAGGACCTAGCTATCAAAAACAAGCCGAAGCTAATAATAGCAGGGTGGAGCTCCTATCCCAGAGATTTGGATTATAAAAAGTTTAGAGAAATTGCTAATAAATCCGGCTCATATTTATTGGCAGATATAGCCCACCCATCAGGACTGATTGCCGCAGGTCTTTATTCTAACCCAATACCTTATTGCGATTTTGTTACTACAACAACACACAAGACTCTCCGCGGACCAAGAGGTGGGATGATAATGACAAGCGATGAGCACATAAAGATTATAAACAGCAGAGTTTTTCCTGGAACGCAAGGCGGTCCTCTCATGAATACGATTGCTGCTAAGGCGGTAGCTTTTAAGGAGGCTTTGAGTGACTCATTTAAGGATTACCAAAAACAAGTCCTAAAAAATTCTCAATTGTTAGCAAGCGAACTAATTAAAGAAGGGTTTCAGTGCATTACTGGTGGAACAGACACTCATTTAGTCCTTTTAGATCTTAGGGGGTCTGGAGTAAATGGGAAAGAGGGTGAAACTGCTCTTGCATTAGCAGGAATTACAACAAATAAGAATGCCATTCCTTTCGACCCTTTGCCACCTTCTGTAGCATCAGGAATTCGTATAGGAACACCTGGAATAACAACAAGGGGAATGAAAGAAGATGAAATTATTCAAATTGCACAATTAATATCAAAAGTTTTAAAGAATCACGAGAGCACTGATTTGCTTGAAAATTCCAAGAAAGAAGTTCGTGACTTGTGCTCTAAATTTCCAATTTACCCTAGTTTAATATAGTTTTCTCCATCTTTAATTATTTTTTATGATAGAATCTTTAAAATGAATTCAGTAAAATCTGGGTGCTGTAAAATTGAAAATACTAAAGTAATAGATTCTAGGCAAGGCTCTGATCTGAGATCAATTAGAAGAAGAAGAGAATGTCTTACTTGTAAAAAGAGATTCACAACATATGAAAGAGTTGAGGATTATGAATTAGTAGTATTAAAGAAGAATGGAACGATTCAGGAGTTCGATAAGGGCAAGATAATGGAAGGAATGATTAGTGCTTGTCAAAAAAGGAATGTTTCTTTGGAGCAAATTGAGGAAGTGGTTTTTTTACTGGAAAAGGAGCTGATAGACTCTGGAAGAAGAGAGGTACCATCTAGTGAGATTGGTGACTTAGTGATCAAGAATCTGTATGAGATTGATAAAGTTGCTTATATAAGATTTGCTTCAGTTTACAGGTCATTTGATAATTTAGAAGAATTTTCAGAAGAATTAAAATTTTTAATAAAGAAAAGTTAAACAATATGTTAATTGATACTCACGCCCACCTATATAGCTATGAAGATGTCCTAAGGGTAGTAAAAGATTCTGCTGATTTTGGCGTAGAAACTATTGTATCTATTTCTACAGACCTGGCTACATCTAAATTGAACATTGATATAGCTAGCAAAATAGAAAATGTATATTCGACTGTAGGAGTTCACCCCTGCGATATTGATCAATATAAAATAGATGACTTAGTCGAGATCCAAAATTTATGTTCTTTACCTAAAAATAAAGGCATAGGAGAAATAGGATTAGATTTCTACCATTCTGATGACAATAGAATTAAGCAGTTCGAATTTCTTGATTACCAAATTGATATCGCCGAGTCTAAGAATATGCCTATTGTAATTCATGCAAGGGATTCTTATTATGAATTAATAGAATATTTAAAGTCTAAAAAAATTAAATCTGATTTTGTTGTCCATTGCTTCACTGGTAGCAAAGAGATTGCTGCTAAGCTTGTAGATTTAGGCTCTTATATATCTTTTACCGGAATTATTACTTTCAAGAAATCTAGCGAATTGAGAGAAGTGGCAGCTTTCATTCCAGATGACAAGATAATGATTGAAACTGATTCACCATATTTGTCTCCAGAGCCGAATAGAGGAAAGAAAAATTATCCAAAAAATTTGATATATATAGCTGAATGTTTTTCAGTAATTAAGAATCTTAGCTTAGAGGATATGAAGAAAATATTGAAAGACAATTCTGTTGAGTTTTATAAACTATGAGAATGAAGCCAAAAATAGGAATAACAATTGGAGATTATAATGGAATAGGGCCAGAAGTTGCATTAAAAGCCCTGAGAAATAAAGAAATATTAAAACTTTGCAACCCGATAGTTATTATTGATCAGAGTCTGCTGGATAAATTTCGTAGAAATCTGGATGAAAGGATTAAATTTAACTTAAGGAAGAATAAAGTACAGATAAATCCTGGCAAGCCAACTTTATTGTCAGGGAAAGCATCTCTTGATTATATCAATGAGGGTATAAATTTAATTAAGGATAAACATATTGATTGCTTGGTTACCGCGCCAATTAGCAAGACAGCAATTTCATTAGCTGGTTCAAAATTCAAGGGGCATACAGATATGCTTCAGTCAGTTTTTAAAGTTGAGAATATTGTAATGTCTTTTTATTCTAAGGATTTTAAAGTGTCACTTGCATCAATCCATATCCCTATAAAAAAAGTGGTTTCTGAAATTACAGAAAGCAAGATCTATAATCAAATACTTATATTAAATAAGTCATTAAAGAAATACTTTAATATAAAAAATCCTAGGATTGGTGTTTGTGGTCTAAATCCACATGCATCAGAAGATGGCAATATCGGGGTAGAAGATTTAGAAATAATTTCTCCTGCTATTGAGGCAGCAAAAAAAGATGGTGTTAAAGTTCAAGGCCCATTTCCCGCTGATACGTTGTTTGTCGAGAGGAATAGAAAGAATTTTGATATTATTCATGCGATTTATCACGACCAAGGCTTAATCCCATTTAAGATGAAGTGTTTTGATGAGGGAGTTAATGTTACTTTAAACTTGCCTTTCATAAGAACTTCTCCTGATCATGGTACTGCCTACGACCTAGCATGGAAGAACAAGGCAAGCTCTAAAAGCATGGAAGAGGCTATTCTCTTAGCTATAAAGATATATAAAAATTCTTAATTTATAAATATACTTTTCTAGGCTTCCCCGCAGACTCTTGTTCGCCCACGATTCCCTCTCTTTCCATCATTTCGATTATATTTGCTGCTCTATTGTAGCCAATTTTCAACCTTCTTTGTATCATTGAAATAGATGCAAGTTTTGTTTGTTTGACGATATCTAAAGCCTGCTCATAAAGGACGTCTTTCTCATAGTTTAAAGATTCCATTTTTGCATCTTCCTCATAAGATTTAGTTATTTCGCTATTATAATTTGGGGGTGCTTGTCCTTTAAGAAAGTTTGATATTCCTTCTATCTCTTTATCTGAAATAATCGCACCTTGAACTCTAACGAGGTTATTTGGAGGCCTAAGTAACAACATATCACCTTTCCCCAATAGTTCTTCAGCTCCTGAAGAATCAAGAATTATTCTTGAATCAACTTTAGAGGATACCGCAAATGAAATTCTTGAGGGGAAGTTGGCTTTTATTAGCCCAGCAACAACATCAGCTGAAGGTCTTTGACTGGCCACTATTAAATGTATTCCAGCTGCTCTAGCCATTTGAGATAATCGAGTTATAGATTCTTTAATCTCATTTGGTGCAACAAACATTAGGTCAGCTAATTCATCAATTATTATTACAATAAACGGAAGAGAATCAGTTATAGCATCATAATCTTTGTTAGATTCAATCTTTTGGTTATATGAGTCAATATCTCTAACCCCAATATCTGATAGCAGCTTGTACCTAGTCTCCATTTCTTTAACAGCCCACTTTAAAGCTGCTGCCGCTTTTTTTGGGTCGGTAACAACAGGGTGGAGCAAGTGAGGGATATCCTCATAGCCAGAGAGCTCAAGCATTTTAGGGTCAATCATAATAAATTTAACCTCTCTAGGGGTGGCCTTATAAAGCATACTAGTAATAATGCTATGAAGAAATACACTTTTACCTGATCCAGTTGTTCCCGCAATCATAAGATGGGGCGCAGTTTTCAAGTCAGTGAAAAGTGGTACTCCAGATATATCTTTACCTAAAGATAGATTTATTGGGCTTGAACTTTTTTTAAATTGATCTTTAGATAAAAGTTCTTTTAAGTAAACAGTTTCTCTTAAGTCATTTGGTACTTCAATTCCAATCACATCTTTTCCAGGAATTGGTGCTATAATTCTAATTCTTGTTGCTTTTAAAGCCATTGCTAAATCGTTTGATAAGGAAGCAATTTTGTTAATTTTGGTTCCCGGTTCAGGTCTATATTCATATAGAGTTATTACAGGCCCTGGTTTGATTTGAGTTATTTGTCCCGTTATACCAAAGTTTGAAAGCTTCTCTTCAATTCTTTTTGCTTTTTCAATTGCTTTGTCTTTGTCATAGGTAATGGGTTGGTTTACAGGTTCATCTAATAAGTCCAATGAAGGTAGTTGGAAATTACTGAATTTACTGCTTTTTCTTGGTGAAGTAGTCTTCGCATCTGATTCATTAACTAAATCTTTAGTTTCTGTACGTACTATTTCATGTTTATCATTGTTAGCGTCTATTTTTATTACATCATTGTCAATCTCATGATCTTTAATTATAGCAGAGCTATTTCTAAGTCTTTTTAGCTTACCAAAATAGCTTCCTAAAATTCTAACTAAGCCTGATAGTAAATTCTTATTAAGTTGTTGAATAGAAAAAATAAGAAGAAATAAATAAAAGATTGTTGTACCAAGAAGACCAGCAATCTGCTCTATTAAAAGTTCAGTAATTTTACTTGGGATAAAGCCTATAAATTTATATTGTGATAAGTAGAAAAAGTCTTTACTTATTTTAAGTAGTCCTCCAAATGAGAGAGTAATTAGTATTATGAATAATATTTTTTTTGAAATATCTTTATTTTCTTTTTTTATAAGGTAGTTGGCTAAAACAATAAGAGAAAAAATTGAGATTATTAATCCTGGAAGACCTAGAAAATAATAGAATTGATTTGATGCAAAGCTTCCAAGTTTCCCAATCAACAAGAAGCTATTAGACAAATCCAGTAGATTGACTATTACACCTAAGGTTAGGATTAATGATAGTAGGATTCCAGAAAGGATAAAGAAATACTTTATAACCACTATTACCATACTAAGAAGTTTTTTATTTGGTCTTAACATTTGCTCTATTGTAATGAAAATAGCGAAGAGGTAAAAATAAGTCAACCTTTAATTTTTGGTAATAATACTTTTAAGAGTTAGAATAAATTATGTTATATGTATCGATTGCTAAGGCCTTTAATATGGAACTTAAGTCCAGAGACTGCTCATAATATAGCAGTCGTACTTATTAAGCATGGAATTTTAAATTTATATTCTTGTTCTTTAGATAAAAGATTAAAAGTAGAAGTAGCAGGCATGGATTTCGCTTCTCCCGTTGGTATGGCTGCAGGCTTTGATAAGAATGCAGAAATATATAATCAATTGTTTAAAATTGGTTTTGGTTTTGTTGAGGTCGGCACTGTAACACCAAGGCCACAATATGGAAACATTAAGCCTAGAATATTTAGACTTCAAGATGATTTAGGGCTAATAAACAGACTTGGTTTTAATAATGTTGGGCTAACCCAATTCATATCAAATTTTGATGAGAACAATAGAGACTTAGAAAGCCAAAGAAGAGTGGGTATTAATATCGGCCCAAACAAGGACTCAAAAGATCGAATTAAGGACTTTGTAGACTGCCTTAAAGAAGCTGAGAAAAAAGCTGATTATATAACAGTCAATATTTCTTCACCAAACACTCCTGATCTGCGAGACTTTGAGAGTTCAAAGATTGTGGAGCTACTATCAGAGATAAAGATTAACAGAGAAACAAAGACTCCAATTTTTGTTAAGGTCTCTCCGGATTTAGAGAATTCCCGAATTTCATTTGTTATAGAGACCATATTGAAAAATAATCTCTCTGGATTAATAGTAAGTAATACTTCTAGTAGTAGAGACTTTAAATTGAAATCATCTACTAGTGTAGAAGAAGGAGGATTGTCGGGACACCCTATACTTAATCTTTCTAATCAAAAACTAGCCTTTGCTTATAGCGTAACTAAGGGACTTATACCACTGGTAGGAGTTGGAGGAATTTCCTCTGGTGCTGACGTTTATAAAAAAATTAAATTAGGAGCAAACTTAGTTGAGCTTTATACTTCAATGATATTCGAAGGACCATCGTTAATAAGTGCAATTAATAAAGAGTTACTATATCTAATGAGAATTGAGGGTATAAATAATTTGTCAGAGGTTGTTGGTAGCATAAAAGAATAAGATTTATTTAAGCTTCTCTCCGTTGTCCACAGAAATAACTTCTCCAGTAATAAAATCCGAATCAATTAAGAATTTAAGTGAATTAACCATACTTTTAATTCCAACTTTTGATTTAGATATTTTCGTATAAAGATTTCTTTTATGTTTGGCGCTAGGTTTTAGTATTGGGCCGGGAGCAATGGCATTGACTTGTACGAAAGGTGCTAGCTCTAAAGATAAAACTTTTGTCATGGTTTCAAGTCCACCTTTAGATACACAATAATGGCTATAATCTTTCCAAGTCTTATATGTTCCTATAGAGTCACCAATATTTATTATTTTTCCATATTTTCTTCTTACCATTCCTTTAGAAAGCAAATTCGAAAGTAAAAATGGTGCTTTTAAATTAATATTTATTGTTTCATCAAAACTTTTTTCTGTAATATGGTGAAATTTTTCTTGTTTAAATATAGATGCATTATTGATAAGAATATCAACTTTACCAAAGATTTCTTCAGCATTCTTGGAAAAATTTTTAATTTTTGATACCTGATGAAGGTCAAAATGAATTGGCTCTGAATCAATACCAATTTTGTTTAGCGAAATTACTAATTCTTCAGCT
>MDSW01119477.1_pt1 | contig 21887 bp, 22 predicted proteins | sample 811171 | NCBI WGS metagenome assembly MDSW01 (sample SAMN05326641, study PRJNA326480) | marine metagenome | isolation source: seawater | place: Atlantic Ocean: North West | collected 2012 | reverse complement strand
TATGTATCAACAACCATATCTGAAATTCTGTCGCAAACTTTGTCTGGATGTCCTTCTGAAACAGATTCACTGGTAAAAAGATAATTTTTATTAGTCATTACAATTTATTTTTTAAAGTCAAAAAGATGATCATATATGTAAATAAAAGTATAAAAAATATCAAATCATTATTATTTTTAAATTTATTGTTAATTAAGGGCACATTTAATTCTATACTGCCCTTTTCGTTTGGTTTAAGGCTCTTAATAACTTTCCCATTATTGTTAATAAAAGCGCTTATACCTTTATTAGCTGACCTGACAACAAAAGTATTATTTTCAATAGATCTAAAAATTGCTTTAGCAAAATGCTGATGTGGTCCTATTGAATTTCCAAACCAAGCATCCTCTGAAATATTTATAATTAAGTTACTTTTGTTATTGGAAGATTGTATTAATTCTGGGAAAATTATTTCATAACATATTAGTGGAAGAACGCTCAAAGTATTTAATTCTAAATTATTTTGGTTTCCCCCTGACGAAAAAGATCCATAACCTTGGGTAACTTTTTTTAAACCAAATCTTTCAAAAAAATTATTTAAAGGCAAAAATTCACCAAAAGGTACTAACTTTTTTTTATCATATTTATAAAGTACTTCTAATTTGTTATTTAAAACCAGTATACTATTATAAAAATCACCTTTTTGATTATCTTCGGTATTAATCCCTAAAATTATTAAGTGATTTTCAGAAAAATTTTTATTAAAAAGATTTTTAAATTTTTTCAGGTCCTCAAAATAAACACCAGCAAAAATTCCCTCGGGCCATACAAAAATTGTCTCTTTTTTAATTTCTGGATCGCTGTATCTAATAACTTTTTGAATTGCATTTTTAATTTCATCATCAGATTTTATATACCTCATCTCAAAATTTGGAGAGATCGCTTTAACATATACAGTTTCTTTGTTTTTTTCTAATAATGTTTGATTGTTATTAATTTTATACGATCCATAGATATATAGCGAAAATATAATTAGCGGAAATAAAAAGGAAACAAGATATTTATATTTAGTTTTAAAAAATAATATTGCTGGAAAGCAAAACAGAGCGATTGATAATGAATTAAAAGCATAAAGTCCTATTGGATTCAAAATTTGAATAACTTCAACAAACCAGGACCATGAATATGACCACAAGTTCCACGGAAAACCAGATAAAATATTTCCTCTTAAATAATCTATTAAAGAAAAAGTTAAGCAAAATAAAAAAAATGAAGAATAGCTATTTCTTAAAAAAGGACCACACAATAAAGATCCTAAGCCATAAAATAGACCCAAAAAAAGAGGTATCAGAAATAATGAAATAGGAATTAAAAATTCTAAACTTTCATCAAAAGTCAGAGAGTAAGAAATCCAATGAGTACCAGAGAGAAAGAAACCAATTCCAAAAAAATAACCTATTAAAAAAAGATTTCCTAAATAAGGTTTTTTTCTATAGATATTTCTTGATCTTTTTTGAACATAAGTAATTAATAAAAATAAACTTGGTAAAATAATAAAATTAATAAGGGTAAAATTGAATGGTTGAAAACTTAATACTGATAGTAAACCTAGAAAAAAAGGTATAATAAAAATTACAAAGTTTTTATTGTTAAGAAGGTTTTTGTAAGTCATTTAATTTACAAGTTTAAAAAAATTTTTTTCAATTTTTTTCATTTTAATATAATCTTTATTTGATTTATGTCTGAAACCTAATAAATGAGCTAATCCATGAATCCATAATTTATCAAATTTAATTTTTACAATTTTTTTTTCTTTTGATTTTTCGGTTATTTTGTCTAAATTTATTATTATATCTCCTAAATAAAATGAAATTTTTTTTTTAAAAAATTTATTAATTTCCTTTTTTTCATAAAATGGAAAAGCTAAAACATCAGTTATTTTATTTTTTTTCCTAAACTTTTTATTAATTGATTTTATTTCTTTGCTGCCACTGAGTAATAACGAGAGATATATTTGTTTTTTTTTTAAAAAAAAATCACCCTTATTAAGTAATGTTAATTTTTTATTTATGTAGGTTTTTGGACTGTTTATATATTTTTTCCATCTTTTATTACTAATAAGAACATTAATTTTTATCATCAATATTTTTTTGATATGCCTGAATAATTTTTGAAACAAGTGGGTGCCTTACAACATCTCTATGATCGAACTCAACTATTTCTATTTCTTTAATTTTTTTCAAAATATTTTTTGATTTAACTAAGCCAGATTGGGACTTGTTTAATAAATCTATTTGTGAGGGATCTCCGTTTACTACTAGTTTTGAATTTTCCCCAATTCTAGTTAAAAACATTTTGATTTGGGTTAATGTCGCATTTTGTGCCTCATCTAAAATTGCAAAAGAGTTTCTTAAAGTTCTTCCTCTCATGAAAGCTAATGGAGCTATTTCTATTTCTCCAGAGTCAATTTTTTTTTGAATCTTTTCAAAACCAAACAAATCGTATAAAGCATCATACAAAGGTCTTAAATATGGATCTACTTTTTCTTTCATATCTCCAGGAAGAAAGCCAAGTTTCTCACCAGCTTCAACTGCTGGTCTAGATAAAATCACCCGTTCTACTTTTTTTTGCATGAGAAGAGTTATTGCAACAGAAACCGCTAAAAAACTTTTACCTGTTCCAGCTGGACCCAGTGCCATTATCACATCTTTATCTTTTAAAGCTTTAATATAATGCGATTGTTTTTCTGATCTAGCTATTACAGATCTTTTGGGGGTCGTAATTAATTGATCTAATGATTGAACATTTGAGTTTTTATTTATATCAATTTTTTTTTTCACTGATAAAGTTATATCACTTTTTTCAATTAAGTTGGTTAAAAGAAACTTATTTATTAAAAACTTAATAGCTTCAGTAATTTTACTAATATTTCCAGAGTTTCCTTTTGCAGTTATCGAATTGCCTCTAAAAAAAATTGTAGTGTTAGTTAGTCTTTCTAATTCTATCAAATTAGCATTAAACTCACCTACTATAGACATTAACATATTATTATCTAGAATTTGAATGTTGACTGTTTCTTTATCTACCTTTTTAATTATAAAATTCTGATTAGATTTGCTGATTTCTGACATAGACATTTAAGCAGCTACATTTCTTTTTTTATACAAATCATTAATTTTTCCAAAAAGAGTATTAAGATTATAATCGTAGATTTTTACATCTAAAACTTTTCCTACGATATCTTCCTCGCTGCTTACTATTACTGAGTTTAAATGTTCATCTCTTCCAAAATATTTTTTCTGACCTGTCAATTTGTTTTCAAATAAAACCTTAACTTTTTTGTTAACAAGTTTTTTCTTATAGTTTCTTTTAATTCTATCAGACACTTCCTGAAATAATTTTAATCTTTTTTTGGATGTTTCTTTATCTATATTTTCCAATTCAGAAGCAGGAGTCCCCGGTCTAGAGCTAAATATAAAAGAATAAGAATTTATAAATTTAATTTTCTTCATTAATAAAAGAGTTTTATTAAAATCTTCTTCACTTTCACCAGGGTAACCAATTATAAAGTCACTTGAAAACTGAATCGTAGGCTTAACTTTTTTTAGTTTGTCTACAATATATAAAAATTCCTCTATATTATGTTTGCGGTTCATTGATTTTAAAATTTTTGACGATCCACTTTGAACTGGTAAATGTAATAGTGGCATTAATTTTTTACAATTTTCATGGACCTCTATTAAATCATCTGTCATATCTCTAGGGTGTGAAGTTGTATATCTTATTCGTTCAAGTCCTTTGCACTTGCTTAATTCTTTTATTAAATCTGACAGTTTATATTTTCCACTCTTGTAACTATTAACATTTTGCCCTAATAAGGTTATCTCTTTTGAACCATTGTTTATAAGTTGTTGCACCTCAGATATTATTTCAGGAAAGGACCTGGAATATTCTGGACCTCTAGTGTAAGGAACTACACAAAAATGGCAAAACTTATCACAACCTTCTTGAATTGAAATAAAAGAAGAAACTGTTGAATTATTATTTTTAATTAAATTAATTTTATCAAATTTTTCTATAACTTCGAAGTCAGTACTATTTATCTTGTCTTTTTTTATTTCAAGTCTTTTAATAATATCTGTTATTTTATGATAAGATTGAGGACCAATAACTCCATCAATGTATTTTTCTCTCTCCAACATTTCATCTCCTTCTGCTTGCGCAACGCAACCAGTAACTAAAAGTATTGGTTTTTTTCTAGACTTATAAGTTTTTCTTATTCTTCCAACTTGATCATAAACTTTTTCTGTAGATTTTTCTCTTATATGGCAAGTGTTTAATACATAGCAATCTGCATCAGTTTCATTTTGAGTAGTGTTATAACCAATTTTCTTTACTATATCTGAAATACGATTACTATCGTACTCATTCATTTGACAGCCAAAAGTTTTGATAAATATTTTTTTAGACAATTTTCTAATCTTTTATTTTTGTTCCATATAATTCTAACTTATGGTCTACAAGTTTGTATCCTAATTTTCTAGCTACTTGTTTTTGAAGTTTCTCAATTTCTTCATTTGTAAATTCAATTATTTCACCACTATTAACATCTATTAAGTGGTCGTGATGTTCATCTGGTGATTTTTCGTATCTAGCTTTATTTCCTTTAAAATCATGTTTATCAATGATACTTGCCTCCTCAAAAAGTTTTACAGTTCTATAAACAGTTGCAATACTCACTTTTTTATCGATTGCACTAACTCTTCTGTGTAGTTCATCAACATCAGGATGATCCTTAGCCTCTGACATGATTTTAGCTATTAACTTTCTTTGATCAGTAAGTCTCACACCTTTAATTTTACATTTTTCTTCTATACTACTCATAAATATTGTTAATCTAACTTAAATAGAATGGTTTAATCAAATTATTTTCTATTAAATTTTCTTTAATTAATAATTCAATATTTTTAAGGTTAAATTTAGCTAAATTTAAATCTTTATACCCGTATAGTCTAGCTCCTTTTGATATTTTAATACCTTTTGCCACTGCTAGTGATATTCTGACGCCAGAAAAACTTCCAGGACCAATATTTACTATAATGGAAAAATTTTTATCAATTATGGCTTTTTTTTCTTTGATGAAATCAAAAATATTATTCACAAGTAGTTCATTATTTTTTATATTAGTTTGAAGTTTTTTAATAAAGAATTTATTATTTACCCTTAAACCAATTGAGTTATTTTTGCCTGTGAAGTTTATTATTAAAAAGTCTTTTATCATCATCTCACTTATAGTTTTTTTATTTACTGTAAACAATTCTTTTTCTCAAGCAAAGAGTATTGAAGATTATGGAATTCTATCGATAATGTATCATCGCTTTGATGAAAACAAATACCCTTCGACTAATATAAGGTTAGAGGACTTTAAATTACATATACAAAAAATAGAAAATTTAGGTTTTAAATTTATTTCATATAAAGAATTTGAAGAACATATAAATAAAGAAAATTTAGATAAAAAATTATTCTTAACTATAGACGACGGTTTTACTTCTTTTTATGAAAACGCCTGGCCAGTTCTAAAAGAAAAAAAAATTCCATTCGTATTATTTGTAAATACTGAAACGGTTGGTGCAAACGGTTATATGAATTGGAAGGAAATAAAAGAAGTAGCCGAATCTGAATTTGGTCATATAGGAAATCATAGTCACTCACATGAATATCTAGTAGACAAATCTGACTTAGAAATTGAGAATGATTTAAAGACATCTATCAAAATATTTAAGGAAAAATTAAATTATGAGACCAAATTTTTTGCATATCCTTTTGGTGAGTACAAAAACTCTTTTAAAGAAATAGTTAAAAATTTAGGTTTCAAATATGCTTTTGGTCAGCACTCTGGAGTGATTGATAAAACAAAGGATAATTTTGAGCTTCCTAGATTTCCAATTAATGAAAAATATGGTGAACTAAAAAGATTCGAAACTGTTCTTAAGACTATTCCATTTCCGTATAAAAAAATAATACCTGAAGAAAAATATATAAAATCAGATAATAATCCTCCGAAAGTAGAAATTGTTTTTTTTGATAATAATAATATAAGTTTAAAAAACATTACATGTTATTCAAACGAAGAGAATAAATGGAAGGAAACAAAAATAAAATTTTTAGACCATAATCGTTTGAGTTTGATATTAGTTGGTAAATTTATAACTGAAAGAGGAAGAATTAATTGTTCTTTAAGAGAAAAAACTGGAGAATGGAGATGGTTAGGTATTCAGTTTGTAATTGCTGAAAAATAATTTTATAGGTTTAGTTGTTTCTTAATAACACTATCAGTTAATAAAACGTTTTCAAAATCAGTCAAAGAATTTTCTTCAATGATCTGTTCAAGAATTTTTGTATATTCTTTTCCAGTTTGTGCATAATTTTCTAAAGTGTGAATTAATGAAAGACCAGCTATTTTTTTATTTTTGCTACGTAATTTAGATCTTTTCGCTCTAAACTCTTTGTACCCTTTATGAGTATTTAAATTATTTTTATACGCTTTTACTGAAGCTCTTAAAATTGGGAACCTTAGAATTTTATGATTTTTCTTGTCGTCTCGATTAAGAGGCGCAATTCCTCTGCCACTCCAAGTCCACTGACCAAATATTGCATTTCCTTCAAGAGCAAATCTTGATGTTCCCCATCCGCTTTCTTTGGCTGCTTGTGCTAAGGCTATTGAAATAGGTATGATGTCCATTCTTCTTTTTAACTCTGAAATATCATTGTTGGCAACCTTATATTCTTTGTATTTTTGTCTTAACCATAACTTTTCTTTTTCTGATTTTCCTTTTCTAGGTAAAACTTTATCCAATGTTATTCTATCTAAGATAATTTTTTGATTTTCAGCTACGACAAGTGGAAGGACTATCTTAATAAAAGTTTCTTTTTTAAGTTTTACACTTTTGATTTCATCTAAATCTTTAGGAAACTGTGTAAAATATATTGGTTTAACTTTTTTTTCATTTCTAACTGTTCTTAGATCATACTGAACATCCTTGAACAGACTAAGAACTGTCTCTGTTTTTAAATTTAGATTAGGCAAGGTAAATTCTGAAACTATTTCAGGGTCTTTTTTCTTTTGCTTTTGAACTTTTGCAGCTTTTTCTTCTGTTTTCTTAATTTTAGGCTTTTTTTCTGGAACTCTTGCAATTTTTTCCTTAGGTGTTTTTACTTCAGATTTTTTTTCTAGAAAAACATTTTTGATATCAGCACCACTTATTATATCTTTAATATAAAATCCACCTAAAGAAACAACAGATAAAAGAGCAAAAGAAACGACTATTGTTACAAACCTGTTAGCTTTCTTTTCGTGAACTTGAAAATTATAAATACTGTTAAGTAAGTTTACAGTTCCTTTGCTTATAAAAGAACATAAATTTACAATTCCATTTTTTATAGACAAGATGAAATTAATTATTCCTTTGAAGATTGAAAAAAATATATTCAATATTCCGTCGTATATAGAAATAAAGAAATTTTTTATTGCTCTTCCAATTGATATAAAAAACTTTGCAATTCCATATATGACTGACGAAAAAAAGTCGCCAATTTTATTACCAGTAGAAAAAACTGGTTTAGAAATTTTTTTAACCTGAATCTCAAGTAAACTTTTATTTATTTCCGTTGGTATGGGAACTTTATTTTTTTTTAATATATGTTCAAGTTGTGGTGTTGTAAGATATTTCTTATTCTTAGCATAGCTCCTCACTTCAGCAATTTTATATATATTAGCTAGCTCTAATAGTTTTTCTCTGTAGCTTATTATCTTTTTCATTTAAACTGCCTCTACCGATTTTACTTCTTTTATATAATGACAAAGAAGATTCTGAACACCTTTTTTTAAGGTCATAATTGAACTTGGGCAACCTGAACAACTACCCTGTAATTCAACTTTAACTATACCATTTTCGAAAGATTTAAATTTGATATCGCCACCATCTCTTGCAACTGCTGGTCTAATTTTATCATCCAAAATTTTTTTAATTTCATTTATAGTTTTGTCGTTGTCACTATTAGTATTTTCATTAGTGCTTTTTAGATTTAGGATTGGATCTTTGTTATTTTGAAAATAATCATTAATATGGGATATTATTGTTGGTTTAAGTGCATCCCATGAAATTTTTTGATTCTTTTTTACTGTTAGAAAAGTATCTGCTAATAAAATTAATTCTACTCCTTCAACTTCAAGTAAATTTTTAATAAAATTATTATTGATTTTGTCTTTATCTTTTCTTTGAAATTCCTCAGTGCCAACAACCGATATTGTTTTCTCTGACAAGAACTTTAAAGAATCAGGGTTAGGTGTTCGTTCAACTCGTATCATTTTAAAATATTTATATTATAATAAGCCTACTATTTCACGCACCTTTTTAAGGTTTTCCTCAGCTTTTTTTGAGGCTTTTTCCTTACCTTTTTTTAACACTGCTTCTAAATGTCCTTTATCATTTAATAATTCTTTAATTTTTTTTCCTATAGGAGCTATAGTTGATATTAACGACTCAGAAAGTTGATTTTTGAAATATGAGAACTCTTTTCCCTGCATCTCTTTCAAAACACTGCTTAAAGAAATATTATTAATGTCAGCATAAATATTTAATATATTTAATGCTTCGGGTCTTTTTTCTAATTCCTTCTCAGTAGCTGGTATTGGTTGCGTATCAGTTTTAGCTTTTTTAATTTTTTTTACAATTTCATCTGAGCTATCTTTAAGATTTATTCTTGAATAATCAGACTCTTCAGATTTGCTCATTTTTCTATTTCCATCTCTTAAACTCATTACTCTAGAGATATTTTTTTGAATTAACGGCTCTGGTAAAGGAAAAAAATCTTTACAATTAAAATCGTTGTTGAATTTTTGTGCGATATCCCTGCTCAACTCAAGATGTTGTTTTTGATCAGCGCCGACTGGAACATGTGTTGCTTTATATAAAAGAATATCAGCGGCCATAAGATTCGGGTAGATATATAGACCAACACTTGCTTTTTCTTTATCTGAACCAGCTTTATCTTTAAATTGTGTCATTCTATTTAACCAACCTAATCGAGCCACACAGTTAATTATCCAAGCAAGTTCTGCATGACCACTTACTGAAGATTGATTAAAAATAGTACTTTTATTTGAGTCTAATCCTGTTGCTAAAAAACTAGCAGTTGTCTCTAGAATATTTTGTTTTAATATTTTTGGATCCTGAAAAACTGTTATAGCATGTAAATCAACTACACAATAAATACATTCCATTTTTTTTTGAAGAGAAACAAAATTTTTAAGAGCCCCTAAGTAGTTTCCTAAGTGAAGGTTTCCCGTAGGTTGAACGCCAGAAAAAACTAGTTTTTTATCAATATTCATTTTAATTTGTTTTGTAATTTTTAATTTTTAATAAACCAAATATGTAACAAGACATTAAATAAATTATTGCTACTAAACTTATCATAATTATGAGATAAATGGACTTATAATTATTAGTATAAATTAATTTATCCTCAAAAAAATTAATTCCATAAAACAGTACAAATGACATTAATAACGCGGAAAAAATAATTTTTAAAATATTAAGTAAAGGAAAAATTCGTATTTCTATAAACTTGTATCTAATTAATAGTATTGAGTACAAGATTACAGTTATCCACGTCGAAATAGATGTAGCTATTGGAATTATTATAAATCCTACTTTTCTAAAAAATATTATACTTATCGTAATATTAATAAGAACACTGAACAAAGATAAATAAAAGGGAGTTTTTGTATTGTCTCTAGCAAAGAAAAAATTAGATAGAATTTTTACTAAGGCAAAAGCTGGGACACCGTATCCGAAATATTTTAAAGCATTTGCTGTAACAATAACATCTTCTTCAGAAAAAGAACCATAACCAAATAAAGCATCTATAATTTCTTTAGAAGCTATTATTAAACCTAAGCTTGCAGGTATTGAAAATAAAAAACATAGTTCTATTGATTTATTTTGTATATTATTAGCTTCTTTAATTTTTCCAACTTTCAAACTCCTTGCAAGAGCTGGTAAAGATACAGTTCCTACTGCTATTCCTGCTATCGCCAGATTAATTTGATAAATTCTATCAGCGTAATATAAGTAAGATACTGCACCGGCTTCAAAAGAAGCTATAATCGTGCCAACTAAAATATTAACTTGGGTAACTCCAGACGAGAAAACACTTGGTAAAAGTTTTTTTAAAAAGAATTTAACTTTAGAATTTATTTTCAATTTAAAATCAATAGATGGCTTATAATATTTTCGACTAAAAATTATTAAAAATATTAATTGAATTACTCCCGATAATGTTACTCCATAGGATAAACTTACTGCAAAATTTAATTTAAATATAGAAGAAACTAATAAAGTTAAAATTAAAATAATATTTAAAATTATAGGAGCAGCAGAAGCAGCAGCGAATTTATTATTTGAATTTAAAATACCAGAAAAAAAGGATGATAGGCTTACAAATAGTAAAAATGGAAAAGTAATTCTTGTTAAATCAACTGCTAAATTAAATTTGTCGGAATTTTCGTAAAACCCAGGAGCTATTAGATAAACTAAAAAAGGAGTAAAAATTTCAAATATAAAAATTATCCCAAGCAATAATATAAGTAGTAAAGATATAACATCGTCAGCAAATTTTTTTCCATTAGATGGGTTTTTTACTTTTTCAGATGTATAGCTTGGAATAAAGGCAGCGTTAAATGTTCCTTCGGCAAACAATCTTCTGAAAGTATTAGGTATCCTAAATGCAACAAAAAAGGCATCAGCAAGAACAGATGCTCCAAGAAAAACAGCTATTAAGATGTCTCTAATATAACCTAAAACCCTACTAATTAAGGTGTAAAAACTAAAAACATAAGTTGAAGCCAACAAATTCATAATTAAGACAAAATTATTAGTGATTTAATGTCATTTATATTACATACTAAAAACTTAATGGTAAAAAAATCAAAAATTGATCATTATACTGACAAAGAAGCATTAGATTTTCATAATACTGGAAAGTCTGGCAAAATTGAGATTATTCCTTCTAAATCTTTGACTACAAAAAGAGATTTATCCTTAGCATATTCGCCAGGTGTAGCAGTTCCAGTCAAAGAGATATCAAAAAACCCAGATGCAGCCTATGATTATACAAGTAAAGGAAATTTGGTTGCAGTTATAAGTAATGGAAGTGCAATACTAGGTCTTGGAAATTTAGGCTCACTTGCATCGAAGCCTGTTATGGAAGGTAAGGCAGTGCTTTTTAAAAGATTTGCTGATATTGACGCAATAGATATTGAGATTGATAATAAAAATGCTGATGAAATTATTTCATGTATTCAAAATATAGGTAATAGTTTTGGAGGAATAAATCTGGAGGATATTGCAGCTCCAGATTGTTTTGTAATTGAACAAAAGTTGAGAGAAACTTTAGACATACCAATTTTTCACGATGATCAACATGGCACAGCAATAATTACTACTGCTGCTTTAATTAATGCTTTGGACATTCAAAAAAAGAAAATAGGAGATGTAAAAATTGCCGTTAATGGAGCAGGTGCTTCTGCAATAGCCTGTGTGAATTTATTTAAAAGCATTGGAGCTAAAAATGAAAATATTACTATGGTTGACAGAAAAGGAGTTATTTACAAAGGTAGAGACAATGTAGATCAATTTAAATCTGCGCATGCAATTAATACAAAACTTAGAACTTTAAAAGAAGCAATAAAAGGAGCAGATATTTTTTTAGGACTGTCAGCAAAAGACACTGTTACTCAAGATATGATAAAGTCAATGTCAAAAAAACCTATCATTTTTTGTTGTGCCAATCCTGATCCTGAAATTAAGCCTGAATTAATCGAAGAAGTAAGGTCTGACGCAATAATTGCTACTGGAAGATCTGACTACCCAAATCAAGTTAATAATCTAATTGGATTTCCTTATATTTTTAGAGGAGCTCTTGATGTCAGAGCTAAAGAAATAAATGAAGAAATGAAAATAGCTGCAGCACATGCTATAGCTTCTCTTGCAAGAGAAGAAGTTCCTGACGAAGTAGTTAATGCTTATGGAGGTGAAAGACCTCATTATGGAAAAGATTACATCATTCCCTCGACTTTCGATCCCAGATTAATTAGCAGAATTCCTGCTGCGGTAGCCGATGCAGCAATTAAGAGTGGTGTAGCCAGAAAAAAAATTAAAGATATTGAAACTTATAAAGATCAATTAACAAATAGACTTGATCCTTCGATGAGCATTATGCAGGGAATTAATGCTCAGATTAAAAAGAGTCCTAAAACAGTTGTTTTTGCCGAAGGTGAGGATGAAAATATGTTAAAAGCTGCAATTGCATACAAAAACAGTAAATTAGGAACACCAATAGTGATTGGAAATGAAAAAAGAGTTAAAGAGCAACTAAAAGAAATTGGTTTAGATGAAAATTATAAAATACAAATTGTAAATTCAACTGATAAGGAAAAACGAGAATTTTACACAAAAAAATTATATAAAAAATTACAAAGACAGGGTCTTTTAGAAAGAGATGTTGATAGACTAATCAGAAATGACAGAATTGTTTGGGGTGCTTCTATGGTTGAATTTGGTGATGCAGACGCAATGGTAACAGGAAACATAAGGCACTATGCTGCTTCAATTGAAAGTCTAAAAAAAGTTGTTGATCCAAGACCTGGAGAAATTTTATTTGGTCTGAATATGCTTATAACTCAAGGAAAAACTGTATTTATAGCTGACACCAGTGTTAATGATTTTCCATCATCAGAAAATTTAGTAAAAATAGCTACTTCAAGTGTCAGAGTTGCAAAACTATTTGGATATGAACCTAAGGTAGCTTTTCTTTCTCACTCAACATTTGGTAAACCCACATCAAGAAATACAAAACATGTCAGAGATGCAATTCAAATATTAAAAAATATGAAAGTAGATTTTGACTTTGATGGTGAAATGCAGCCTGACGTAGCTTTAAACCCTGTATATAAAGAAACATACCCATTTTCAAAAATTGTAGGTAATGCGAATATTTTAATAATGCCGGCTTTACACAGTGCGGCTATATCAACAAAACTAATGAGAACTATAGGTGGAGCAAAAGTTATTGGACCGTTATTAATTGGTCTTGGTCTTCCAATTGAAATAGCACCTCTAAGATCATCTACACACGATATATTAAACTTGGCATCGATAGCAGCTTATTCGTCCGGTGTAATAGATTATAAAAATAAAAAAAATTAATTTTTGTTTCTGCTTAATTCTGAAACAAGATAAATCGTAGGTATAACCTTTTCTATTCCGTATATTTTGTTTGCTTCATTTACAACTTCTTGTTTTTCATCTTCATTTAATGCTATGCCAAAAATATAAATCTTTTTATTAATAGTCTCCAAAGTATAGTTTGATGATTTAATTTTTTTGTTAAATATTAGTGCTGTCCTCAATTGAGAAGTTATAAGTATATCTCCTGCAGTACCTTTAAAACTTGTTTGTCCTTTTATTTCAATAGCATTATGAACTGATCTCGCTCCTTTTGTTTCCCAGGCTAATTTTGTAATTTTAATTTTCTCTTCAGGTTCATCTACTTTGCCTGTAACAAAGATTCTACCGTCTAGAACTTCTACTTGTATCGATAAAAAATATTTTTTTTCAGTCAAGGTTAATCTACCAATTAAGTTTTTTTGCATAATTGTGTCGTCAATCTGCATGCCCACAGTTCTGGGATCAAAAGTAATACTTACTCCTTTACCAAAGCTTCCAACATTTTTTCCTGCACAAGATGTTAAAAACAAAAAAATAATTAATATATTAAGAATTTTTTTCATTTTTTTTAATATTTAGACAAATTTTATAAACTTTATTTTTTGAAATATTATTTTTATTTGAAATAAGTTTCACACTATCTTTTAAACTATATTTTTTTAAATATTTCATTGCTTTTTTTTCAATATCGTAAATTGAGGAAGAATCATTTTTATTATAATTTTTAGAAATTACAACGGTAAATTCACCTTTTGGTGGTGTTTTAAACTGTTTTATTGAGTCTACTTTATCTCTAATAAATGTTTCATGAATTTTGGTTAATTCTTTAGCTAATAATATATTTCTACCAGAAAAGTAAGATCTAAATTTTTCTATGTAAAAGTTGATCTTATTTGCAGGTATAAAAAAAACTATAGAATATTCGAGTTTTTTGAGACTTGTTAAAACTTTCTCAATTTCACTTATTTTTTTTGGAAGAAAGCCATAAAAAATAAATTTATCTTCAAAACCCGAGATGCTCATTGATGTAGTTATAGATGAAGCTCCTGGAATAGGATAAATATCAATTTTATTATTTATACATTCTTTAATCAAAAAATGACCAGGATCCGACAAGGTTGGGGTTCCGGCGTCCGAAATTAATGACAAAATTTTGCCTCCATTTAAATATTCTATTATTTTAACAAGTTTTTTTTTTTCGTTAAATTTGTGATAAGAGATGAGCTTTTTTTTGATTTTAAAATTGTTTAATAATTTAAGAGATCTTCTAGTATCCTCACATAGGATTATCTCTGATTTTTTTAATACTTCTAGCGCTCTTAATGTTATATCATCAAGGTTCCCTATGGGAGTTGATACAACATATAAACCTGGTTTAAGATCTTTCATAATTGTAAATGATTAAAAAAATTATTATATTTTTATCTTATATATTTATAACCTTTAACACTAATTTATTAAGTGCTGAAAATAAAAAAGATGAGCTTAAGATTGGTTTATTGGCGCCCTTTTCTGGGGAATACAAAAGTTTAGGTAATTCATTATTACTCTCTATACAACTCGCTTTAGGTGAAATTGGTGATGAAAAAATAAAAATTATCCCAAGAGACTCTGGCTCCAATGATGCTGAAAAATTAAGTAAAGCAATCAAAGAAATAATTGGGTCTGGAGCCAAAATAATTATTGGACCAACAGAATCATCTAACTTTGATGTTTTAAATAATTATAAAGACACAATTTTTATCTCTTTATCTAATAAACAACCTGAAATTAAAGAAAATGTAATTAGCATTGGAATAAGTTTAGAATCACAAATAAGTGCATTAGAAAAATTTATTAAAAATCAGAAGAAAACAAAAACAGTTATAATGTATCCTGAAAATGAGTATAGCGATTTTATTGAAGAAAAAATTAAAAAAATCAAATTAAAAAATTATAAAATATTCAAATACAGTCCTGATCCTAAAGTTCTAACAGGAGAAATTGAAAAGCTAACAAATTATTCACAAAGAAAAATTAACTTAAAATCTAGAATAAAAATTCTTGAAGGAAAAGATGACGAACAGTCAAAGAAAGAATTAATAAAGTTAGAACAAAGATATACACTTGGAAAAGTTAATTTTGATTCTGTAATTATAATAGATTTTGGAAATAGTTTGAAAAGTGTTTTAGGTTCTTTAGTTTTTCAAGATGTAAATGAAAATAGTGTTTTATTTACTACGGTTAATCAATGGTTTGATGAAAGTATTTTTTATGAAAATTCTGTCAAAAGTCTTTACTATCCTTCAGTCAATTTTAAAAACTTTAAAAAATACAACAACGATTATTTAAATAATTTTAAAATTTCACCTAATGAAATTACAATCTTGGCTTACGATGCCTTGGGGTTAATTTATTATATTTGGAAAAAGAACGGTAGAATAAAATCTATAAGTGATTTTTTTGTGAAAGAAAAAATAAGAGGGAAAATAGGAAGTTTTAGATTTGATAATGGAAAAGTTTATCAAGATCTTAAAATATATAAAGCTGAAGATAAAAAATTCATAGAATTTTAGTTTTCTTTTTTAATTTTTTATAAGCAATATACCTATGATCTATTAATATCTTCTTTTTTTTTGACATTTGCCCGTAAGTTATTTTGTACTTTTTTGGAATAAAAATTGGATCATAACCAAAACCATTCTTTCCCAAAATTTTAGTTGATATATTGCCTTTTACTTTGCCTACAGCACTTATACTTTTGCCCTTTAAATCTTTAATAGTTATGCTACATACAAAAGTGGCTTCTGTATTTTTAATTCTTCTATTCTTATTCTTGTATTCGACCATTTTAATTATTTTTTTCATTGCATTTTTGAAACCTCCATATTTTTTAGCCCATCTAGCTGAATAAATACCTGGCATTTTATTTAAACAATCTACTGATAAGCCAGAGTCATCAGATATAGTTGTTATTTTAGAAAACTTAAAAAAGTGCTTTGCCTTTAGTTTAGAATTTCCAATAAAACTTTTTCTAGTTTCTCTGGGACTCTTTATTTTGAAATGTTTTGGGGAATATTTTTTAAGTCTTTTAGGAAGTAAATAGCTTAATTCTTTGAATTTACCACTATTATTTGTGCCAATTAGAATTTGATTAATTTTTTTCATATACGTCTAGTAATTAAACTTTTAACTCCTATATAACAAGAATGGATAGTGTGGACGATAGAAAAAATACTAAAGAAACTGAAAAAAAAACTAGTAAAAAGGAATTGTCTATAGAAGAAAAGCTGCAAGATGCTCAAGATAGAGCTCTAAGAGCATTAGCTGAGTTAGAAAATCAAAGAAGAAGATTTGAAAAGGAAATTAAAGAAGCATTTGAATTTGGTGGATTTAGTTTTGCAAAAGAAATTTTGGCTCTATTAGATAATTTACAAAGAGCTCAGCAATCTATAAAAAATGATCAAACTTTGAAAAATAACAAAGACCTGGATAAATTTTTAAAAAACATTGAAATTATAGAAAAAGATCTGATTTCAATTTTTGAAAAAAACAATATTAAGAAAATTAATTGTATTAAAGAAAAATTTAATCCTAATTCACACCAGGCAATGCTTGAGGTAGAGGATGAGACGACTGAACCTGGCACTGTGGTTAAGGAAATACAGCCTGGTTATATGTTTGGAGATAGGTTATTAAGACCTTCCTTTGTAGCTGTTTCTAAGAGAAAATCCTCTGAAAGTGATAAAAAAAACGATAAAAAATAGTACTATGTATCTTGAAGAACAGAAAAAAACCCCCATATACAGTTCTAAGAAACTAAAGGATTTAACATAATTATTATGAGCAGAGTAATAGGAATTGACTTAGGAACAACTAACTCTTGTGTAGCCATTATGGATGGTTCACAGGCTAAGGTTTTAGAAAATGCTGAGGGTGCAAGAACGACCCCTTCGGTAGTTGCATTTCTTGAAAATGATGAAAAATTAGTAGGACAACCTGCAAAAAGGCAAGCAGTTACAAATCCAGAAAATACAATTTTTGCTGCAAAAAGATTGATTGGAAGAACTTTTGAAGATAGTTCTGTCAAGAAAGACATTGGCAAGGTTCCTTTTAAAATTATTAAATCTGAAAAAGGTGAAGCATGGGTAGAAGGTAAAGGAAAAAAATATTCACCTTCACAAATATCTGCTTTTATTCTTCAAAAAATGAAAGAAACTGCTGAAAAGTATTTGGGTCAAGCAGTAACTAAAGCAGTTATTACTGTTCCAGCTTATTTTAATGATGCTCAGAGACAAGCAACGAAAGATGCTGGTAAGATAGCAGGATTAGAAGTTTTAAGAATTATAAATGAACCTACAGCTGCTTCTTTAGCTTATGGATTAGATAAAAAAGGTGGAAAAAAAATTGCTGTTTATGATTTAGGTGGAGGTACTTTTGACGTCTCTATATTAGAAATTGGAGATGGAGTATTTGAAGTTAAATCTACTAATGGAGATACATTTTTGGGAGGGGAAGATTTTGATGATGAAATAGTTAATTATTTAATTTCTGAATTTAAAAAAGATAATGGTATAGACCTTAGAAGTGATAAGCTTGCTCTTCAGAGATTAAAGGAAGCTGCAGAAAAAGCTAAAATAGAACTTTCATCTGCAACACAAACAGAGATAAACCTTCCATTTATTACTGCTGATAAAACAGGACCTAAGCATGTAAATTTAAAATTTACTAGAGCTAAATTAGAAGCTTTAGTTGAAAATTTAATCGAAAAAACATTAGCACCTTGTAAAACAGCTTTAAAAGACTCTGGCTTTTCAGCTGCTGAAATTAATGAAGTAGTTCTTGTCGGTGGAATGACTAGAATGCCAAAAATTATCGAAACAGTTAAAAATTTTTTTGGAAAAGAACCAAACAAAAGTGTTAACCCAGATGAGGTAGTTGCGATGGGTGCGGCTATACAAGCTGGTGTATTGCAAGGAGATGTTAAAGATGTTCTTTTGTTAGATGTTACGCCTCTATCGTTAGGTATTGAAACTTTAGGAGGAGTTTCTACAAAACTTATTGAAAAAAATACAACTATACCAACTAAAAAAAGCCAAGTTTTTTCAACAGCTGAAGATAATCAACCAGCTGTTTCTATAAGAGTACTTCAGGGTGAAAGAGAAATGGCAGCTGATAATAAAATTCTTGGTAATTTTGAATTAGTAGGTATTCCTTCAGCTCCAAGGGGAGTTCCTCAAATTGAAGTTACTTTTGACATTGATGCTAATGGAATAGTTAATGTTTCTGCTAAGGATAAAGGAACTGGAAAAGAACAAAAAATACAAATTCAAGCTTCTGGTGGATTATCAGATGAAGAAATTAAAAAAATGGTTAAAGATGCTGAAGCCAATAAAGATGCTGATAAAAAGAAAAGAGAGTCTGTAGATGCTAGAAACCAGGCTGATAGTATTGTTCATTCAACTGAAAAAAGTTTAAAAGAGCATGGAGATAAAATCTCAGCAGATGAGAAAAAAGCAATAGAAACTGGAATATCTGACCTTAGAAATGCTCTTAAAGGTACAGATGTTGAAGAAGTAAAAAAGAAAACTCAAAATCTAATTCAAGTTTCCATGAAATTAGGTGAAGCTGTTTACAAAAGTCAGCAAAAAAATAAACCTGGCAGTAATAATGAAAAAAAAGATAAAAGTGATGACAAAGGAAAAGAAAATGTCGTTGATGCCGATTTTGAGGACGTAAAAGAAGATAAAGAAAAAAGCGCCTGAGATATAATAAAAGGAGATACATCCTGTGGCAAAGAGAGATTATTATGATGTCTTGGGCATAAACAAATCTGCTTCTAAAGAAGATATAAAAAAAGCCTACAGAAAGTTAGCACTCAAATACCATCCAGATAAAAACAAGGGTGATAAATCCTCTGAAGAAAAATTTAAGGAAGCTAGTGAAGCCTATCATGTTTTGTCTGATGAAAAAAGGAAAGCTAATTATGATCAATTTGGACATGCAGCTTTTCAAGGTGCTGGTGGGGGAAGCCAAGGTTTTAGTAATTTTGATTTTTCATCATCTTTTTCAGATATTTTTGAAGATTTTTTTGGAGACAGCTTTGGGGGTGGTTTCGGTGGCACCTCAAGAAGATCTAATAATAGAGGAAATGATTTAAGATATGACTTAAACATAAGTCTTGAGGATGCTTATAGAGGTCTTGAAAAAAAAATCAGGTATACAACATATAAAAAGTGTAAAGAATGTTCTGGTAGCGGTGCCGAAAAAGGTTCAAAACCAATTGTATGTAATCAATGTGGTGGTAAGGGTAAAATAAGATCCAATCAAGGTTTTTTTACTATTCAACAGACCTGTCATCAATGCAGTGGTTATGGAGAAACAATTGGAAAACCTTGTAAAAACTGCAGTGGAAATGGAAAAGTTCAAAGCCAGGAAAATATCTCAGTTAAAATTCCTAAAGGTGTAGATGATGGAACAAGAATAAGACTATCTGGTAGAGGAGAAGCAGGATCAAAAGGTGCGTCATCTGGAGATCTGTATTTGTTTATCTCAATAGATAATCATAGTATTTTTAAAAGATCGGAAGAAAATTTGTATTACGAATTACCTATAACATTTTCAGATGCAGCACTAGGAACAACTGTTGAAGTTCCCTCTATTGACGGAGGAAGATCAAAAATAAAAATTCCTGCTGGAACTCAGTATGGAAAACAACTTAGATTAAGAGGTAAAGGAATGCCAATTTTAAGGAGAAACACATTCGGTGACTTATATATTAAAATTGTAACAGAAGTGCCTATATCTTTATCAAAAAGGCAAAAAGAGCTTCTAGAAGAATTTAAAGGCTTAGAAGATAACAAGCCTACACCGATAATCAAAAGTTTTGTTGAAAAAGCAAAAAAATTTTGGAAGAATTAGGATTTTAAATGTTTAGATTAATTATAATTTATGAAATTGTATTCTTGCTTTTCTGGAATGTTCTGTACATGTCTGGTTCGGGAGTAGAAAATTGGTTTGAAGAAAGATTTTTATCAGCAGTTTACACAGTATTATCTACGATGGTCCTAGGATTTGCTTTAGTTTATGTAATATATATAACTCTGAAAATATCTGGAGTAACAGATAAACTTAAAAGTTTAGGTGATCCTAGAAAGACCAAAAGATATGAAAAAAATTAAATTAGCTATTACTGGTTGTTTAGGAAAAATGGGAAGACAACTAATAAGTTCCTCTAAAAAATCAAAATATTTTAAAATAGTTTCTATTACAGAAAGTAAAGAAATTAATAAAAAAATATTAGGATTAAAACCACAATTAAATTCAGTAAAAGCTTTTCAAAAAGCTAATGTAATAATTGACTTTACGATTCCCAAGTGCACTTTAGAAGTTTTAAAAATCGCATCAAAACAAAAAAAAAGAGTTGTTATTGGAACTACGGGTTTCACAAAAAAAGAGGAAAACTTAATTAAAAAATACTCAAAAAAAATTCCGATTCTTAAAGCTGGGAATATGAGTTTGGGGGTAAATTTATTAGTGTATTTAACTGAAATAGCTTCAAGGTCACTAAATAATAACTTTCTTAGTAAAGTTTTTGAAATTCATCATAAACGTAAAAAAGACCACCCGTCTGGGACAGCTTTAATGCTTGGAAACGGTATAGCAGTTGGAAAGAACAAAGATTTATACAAATTAATGGGTAAAAAATATCTGAATAAAAAATCTATTCCTTATGGTAAAAAAATTAACTTTAATTCTATCAGAAAAGGCTCAGTTATAGGCAAACATCAGGTTTCTTTTTCAAGTGGAAAAGAAATAGTTTCCTTAAATCATGAAGCTTTTGACAGAGCATTATTTGCTGAAGGCGCACTAGCAGCAGCTAAATGGATAAAAAGCAGGAAGCCTGGCTTATATTCCATGAGAAACGTTTTGAATTTCAAATAAATTTTAAATAGACTTAAAACTTATCAGTGAATAATAAAGAAAAGTCAAAAAATATCCTTAGAATTTTAAATAGAACCTATCCAAAAGTTCCTATTCCTTTAAATTATAAAAATACATTTACTCTTTTAATTTCTGTTTTACTTTCAGCTCAGTGCACTGACGTAAACGTAAATAATGTAACTAAAAATATTTACCCAAAATACAATCATCCCAAACATTTTGTAAAGTTAGGCAGAAAAAAAATTGAGAGAATGATAAAAAAGATTGGTATTTTTAGGGTAAAAGCTAAAAGTATTTTTTATCTATCAAAAATTCTAGTTGAAAAACACAATGGAAAAGTTCCAAGAACTTATGAGGAACTTGAAGAGCTTCCAGGGGTAGGACATAAGACAGCTAGTGTTGTCATGTCTCAAGGCTTTGGTTATCCCGCATTTCCGGTTGATACTCATATTCATCGTTTGGCTCAAAGATGGGGATTAACAGAAGGAAAGGACGTGGTTCAAACTGAAAAAGATCTAAAGTCTATTTTTCCAAAAAAATATTGGAATAAACTTCATCTACAGATAATTTTGTATGGAAGAGAATATTGCAAAGCAAGGGAATGTTACGGTATAGCTTGTAAAATTTGCAAAAGCTGTTATCCAAATAGAAAAAAACCAATTAAAACTAAAAAAGCCTAAATGAAAGTTATAG
>MDSW01186692.1_pt1 | contig 21898 bp, 24 predicted proteins | sample 811171 | NCBI WGS metagenome assembly MDSW01 (sample SAMN05326641, study PRJNA326480) | marine metagenome | isolation source: seawater | place: Atlantic Ocean: North West | collected 2012 | reverse complement strand
CTTTTGGGCCCGGCAGGACTCGAACCTGCGACCAATGGATTATGAGTCCACTGCTCTAACCAACTGAGCTACAGGCCCGTCATAAATTAAAAAATCATGTTTTTTTTCTTTCTTATATATTTCTGATGATATTCTTCTGCGATCCAAAAATTACCAGCCATAGAAATAGAGGTGACTATTTTATCATCATAGATTTGTTTGTTAAAATTTCTCTTTATTCCATCTGCAATCAGATATTGATCATCATCTAAACAAAATATTTCTGATCTATATTGGGTTCCAATGTCTGGGCCCTGTCTATTGAGTGTAGTCGGATCATGCATTTCAAAAAATAAATTTACAAGCTCTTCATAACTGACTACATCTTCATCAAATTTTATTCTAACAGCTTCTGCATGTCCGGTCTCGCCCGAACATACATCATGATATGAGGGAGCACTTGTTATGCCCCCGATGTAACCTACTTCAGTATCTAAAACTCCACGGTGTGATAAAAATTTCTCTTCTATGCCCCAGAAACACCCTGCAGCAAATATCGCTAACTTAGTCATTATCTAGAAAGCTTTTAAGATTTTGTGCTCTTGATGGATGGCGCAGTTTTCTGAGAGCTTTTGCTTCAATTTGCCTTATTCTCTCCCTTGTTACATCAAATTGTTTTCCGACTTCTTCAAGAGTATGATCAGTATTCATATCAATTCCGAACCTCATCCTCAGAACTTTAGCCTCTCTGGGCGTCAAACTAGATAAGATATCGTGAGTTGAATCTGACAGTCCATCGTTTATGGTTTGGTCGAGAGGTTTTTCTGCATTCTCATCCTCAATGAAATCACCCAAATGAGAATCTTCATCGTCACCAACTGGAGACTCCATTGAAATAGGCTCTTTGGCTATTTTGAGCACCCTCCTAACTTTTTCTTCGGTCATATCCATATGTTCTGCAAGTTCCTCTGGTGTCGCCTCTTTACCATTTTCTTGAAGTAATCTTCTCTGTATCCTGTTAAGTTTATTTATTGTTTCTATCATGTGAACAGGTATTCGTATAGTTCTGGCCTGATCAGCAATTGACCTTGTAATAGCTTGTCTTATCCACCATGTTGCATAAGTAGAGAATTTATACCCACGTCTGTACTCAAATTTATCTACAGCTTTCATAAGACCAATATTTCCTTCTTGTATAAGGTCTAAGAACTGAAGCCCACGATTTGTATATTTCTTTGCAATCGAAATCACTAATCGCAAATTAGCTTCCACCATTTCTTTTTTTGCATTCCTCTCTTTTATCTCACCTGTCCTTCTATCTTTATTAATTATCTTAATCTCATTTATAGAGAGTTTTTGGTTTACTTCTATTAGTTTCAGTTTCTTATTAATTTTCATGAACTCTTTAGAGAATAAATCTTTATCAATCGTTGGTTTAAGATGATCTTTTTTGATTAATTCAAGAACATCCAAACTTGTTTCATTACCTTTGAAGAGTTTGATAAAATCCTTTTTAGCTAGTTTCGTGTCTCTTGTGCACAAGGTGTACATGTCTTTTTCATATTTAATTATTTTATTCGATATATCCTCGATTCTTGCAGTTAGTTTTTCGATGAATAAACTAGTAAATTTAAAATTAGATATTTCTTTTTTTATTTTATCGAATAATTTGTCTGCCTTTTTTTGATCCTTTTGATTTTTGAATTTTTCATATATATCTTTGATAGCGATAACTTTTTGCATGACCAATTCTTTGTCAGGGGAGTTGTCAATTATTTGTTCATCTTCATCAGCTTCATCAATTTCTTCTTCTTTCTCATTTGTTTCTGGAATTGCTTCAGTTTTAAACTCTTCGTCTGTATTCTCTTTAATATCTAAAATATAATCTGAAACTAATGAGTCAATCTCTTCCTCATTCTTAAACAACTTTAGAAAAAAATTTATTGATTCTGGAAATCTCTGAATTGCCTTATAAATCAGTTTTTGCCCCTCTTCGATTTTCTTTGCAATTATAATTTCTCCAGCTCTATTAAGCAGCTCTACTGTTCCCATTTCTCTCATGTACATACGAACAGGATCTGATGTCCTTCCAAATTCTTCGTCTAAATTTGATAATACCTCTACGGCCTCTTGTTCGGTGATTTCATTATCATCATCATCTGAAACTTCGTCATCACCCAGGACAACCTCTGTATCAACCTCTTTATTACTCTCAACTACTTTAATTTTTAGGTCTGTGATGAGCTTTATGATGCCATCAATCTGATCTGCATCGTATAGATTAGTTGGCAACAAATCATTTATCTCACCAATCGTCAAGAAGCCATCTTGTCTACCTTTCTCAATAAGGTCTTTAATTTCTTTCTGTTTGGATTTAGATAGATTATTATTTGGCATTGATATATTCTTCTTCAAAAGTGAGCTATTATATCATTAATAATATTTTATATAATAACAAAATAACCCGATTTCCTGTTAATTCTAGGGATGAATAAAGATATTTCAAGATGATTCATGGTTGAAACATACACCCCAGAGTGTAATTTTAATGAAAAAGCTCATGATTTTGAGCTCAAAAACGTAGATGATAAATTTTATCGTTTAGAAGAGCTTGTTGGGCATAAAGCCACGCTAATAATGTTTATTTGCAACCATTGTCCCTATGTTAAATCAATTCTTGAACAACTAGTCGTGGAAGCAAGTGTCTTGCAAAAGAAAGGTGTCGCTTGTATCGCTATTAATTCAAATGACTATGAGAGCTACCCCGAGGACTCTTTTGAAAATATGCAAAAAATATCAAAGAAATTTGGTTTTAGTTTCCCATATCTGTTAGACAACACTCAAGCTACAGCGAGAAAGTATCAAGCTGTCTGTACTCCTGATTTCTTTGGATACAACAGTGATCTTGAGTTACTATATCGTGGAAGGTTTGATGATAGAAAAACATCTAAACAAATGTCTGCTAATTCAAGTGAACTCTTCAAAGGTATGATTGAAATTGCACGAACAGGAAAGGCTCCTCTAGATCAAATACCCAGTGTGGGCTGTTCTATAAAGTGGAAACAGTATGAACAATAGAACACTGGCCAATGCAATAAGGATACTCAGCCTTGATGCTGTAAATGCTGCGAATTCTGGTCACCCAGGTGCGCCAATGGGAATGGCAGATATAGCTACGATTCTGTGGAGAGAGTTTCTAAAGCACAATCCAAAAAATCCTAATTGGTTCAATAGAGACAGATTTGTTTTATCTAATGGTCATGGATCAATGCTCCTATATTCATTGTTACATTTGACTGGTTATAAGCTATCAATGAATGATATCAAAAATTTTCGTCAGCTAAATTCTCTAACCCCAGGACATCCTGAGTGCGATATAACAGATGGTGTGGAGACTACCACTGGTCCTCTAGGCCAAGGACTTGCAAATGCTGTTGGTATGGCGATCGCAGAAAAAAATCTCTCCTCAGAATACAACAGAATAGGACATCAGATAATCGATCACCATACTTATGTATTTGCAGGTGATGGTTGTCTCATGGAAGGCATCTCTCACGAGGCATGCTCTCTAGCTGGGACAATGAAGTTAAATAAACTAATTGTTTTTTATGACATGAATCAAATCTCTATTGATGGAAGTATCAATGGGTGGTTCACAGAAAATATCCCATCCAGATTTAAAAGCTATAACTGGAATGTCATAAACAATGTTAATGGCCATGATTTTGTAAGCATTAGAAAAGCAATTAGAGCTGCTAAACTAGAAAAGAGCAAACCAACTATTATTTGTTGTAAGACTGTCATAGGGTACGGCTCTCCAAAATTCCAAGGAACAAGTCAAGCCCATGGTGCTCCTCTTGGCATGGAGGAAGCAAAGGTTGTCAGAGAAAAGTTAAGCTGGAAACACAAGCCATTCATAATTCCTAGAGATATTTATCTTAAATGGAATGCACATGATAAAGGTGAGAAGCATGAGAGTGTTTGGAAATCGAAATTTGATAAATATAAACAATCGTTTAAGAAAGAATCATTAGATTTAGAAAGGAGGATAAAGTCAAAAATACCACAAACTGTCATAACAAAACTAAATAACTTTCTCACTAAGACTCATAAGCCCATGGCTACAAGAAAATCCTCTCAAATGGTTATGTCAGTGTTTGGAAGGTCAATGCCAGAACTGATTGGCGGCTCCGCTGATCTTAAAGGATCAAATCTATCCTATTATGATGATATGGACACCTTCTCTCATTCTCATCCATCCGGAAAATATATTTACTACGGAGTCAGAGAATTTGGTATGTCTGCAATTTCCAATGGAATTTTCCTTCATGGTGCGATGAGACCATTTGCTAGTACATTTCTAATATTTTCAGAATATGCCAAGAATGCAATTAGAATGTCTGCTTTGATGAAGCTGCCAATAATTTACATATTTACTCATGACTCAATAGGTTTAGGAGAGGATGGACCGACACATCAAGCTGTTGAACAACTGTCATCCCTCAGACTTATTCCAGGACTAGATGTTTGGAGACCTGCTGATACTCAAGAGACAGCAGCTGCATGGAAAGAGGCACTAAAATCTAAAGAGAGGCCTGTGGCATTTGCATTATCTAGACAAACACTCAAGGAAATACCTAAAACTAAAAAGCAGATCAGTCAGATTGCTAGAGGAGGATATGTTATATATGGCAACAACTTAAGACCTGATGCAATAATAATTGCTACCGGTTCTGAGGTATCAATTTCTGTCGATGCTGCGAAACGGCTCAGCGATAATGGTATTAATGTAAGAGTTGTATCTATGCCTTGCCAGGAAGTGTATGAAAGCCAGCCTAATACTTATAAGAATAAATGTATTCCTCAAAGTTTTGATAACATCCTCGCAATTGAGTCAGGGGTAGGAGAAAGTTGGTACAAATTTATAGGGAAAAAAGGATCACTCATAGCTATGGAGTCCTTTGGACTTTCAGGGACAGGTGGTGATGTGATGAAACATTTTGGATTCAGTGTGAGCAACATTCAACAGAAAATAAAGCAATTAATCAAAAAAAATAGGTGAGAGTATGACAATAAGAGTAGCTATAAATGGATTTGGTCGTATAGGTAGGAATATACTTAGAGCTAAATATGAAAATGATAATTATAGTGATATACAGATCGTAGCAATAAACGATCTCGGTGATAGCAATATAAATGCACACCTTCTGATACATGATACTGTTCATGGAAAATTTCAAAAACCTATTCGTGTCGATGAAAGTAAGATAGTAATTGATAATAACGATGAGATTTTAGTGACATCTGAGCGAGACCCTGAAAGTTTACCATGGAAGAAGCTAGACATAGATGTCGTATTTGAATGTACAGGAATATTTGTATCTAAGGAAAAAGCTAGCAGCCATATTAAGGCTGGAGCAAAAAAAGTAATCATATCAGCTCCAGGGAAAGAGGTTGATAACACTGTAGTATTTGGTGTAAATCATGAAACATTAACTGATGATCATACAGTTATATCAAATGCATCTTGTACAACGAACTGTTTGGCGACTGTAATAAATAACATTCATAAAAATTTACAGATAACTCATGGCCTTATGACAACAGTTCATGCATACACAAATGACCAGGTTTTGACCGATGTATACCACACGGATTTGAGAAGAGCTCGATCAGCTACACAATCAATGATTCCAACTAAAACCGGTGCTGCAGCAGCGGTTGGTCTGGTGATGCCAGACTTAAATGGTAAGTTAGATGGTTTTGCAATTAGAGTACCTACAACGAACGTATCTATTGTTGATTTATGTTTTAACACAGATAAGTCAAGTTCTGTTGATGAGCTGAACAATCTTGTTCAAGAATCATCAGAAAATGAAATGAAAGGTATTGTTGGTTACAATAGCTTACCTTTAGTATCTATTGATTTTAATCATTCATCATTTTCATCTGTTTATGATGAGAGCTTAACTAGAGCCTCACACAATAAACTCTATAAAATATGTGCCTGGTATGACAATGAATGGGGATTTTCCAATCGTATGCTTGATGTTACAAAACATTGGATTAAAAAATAGTGCAAATAGAGGACATAGTTTCAAAAAGAGTTCTTATTAGATTTGACTATAACGTACCAATGGAAAATGGCACTATAGTTAATGATTATAGAATAAGACAAACCTATGGAACAATTAAAACCCTACTTCGCAACAATAACAAATTGCTTATCACATCACATTTTGGAAGGCCAATTGAGGGCACATACGACGAATCTTTGTCACTTAAACCAATTTGTAAATACCTATCTGATAAGTTAGCAATGAAAATTGAGTTCATCAAAGATATTCATGATGATATTAATTTTTCCAATTATGATGTAGCAATGCTGGAAAATGCCAGATTCAATATAGGTGAAAAACAATGCGATCCAAAATTATCTCGATCACTTGCTTCCCTTGCAGATATATTTGTTTTTGATGCTTTTGGCGTGTCACACAGAAAAGAGTGCACCACAGTAGGTGTTGCAGATTATCTTAATACAGTTGCTGGATTAAATATTAAACATGAGATTAACACTATAAATAAGCTTGTTGATTCTGAATCTAGGCCGATGACTATCATTATATCTGGGGCGAAAGTTTCTACTAAAATTGTTCTTATTAAAAAACTTCTAGATAAATGTGACCATATGATTTTGGGTGGTGGTATATTGAACACATTTTTAAAAGCAAAAGGATATGAAGTAGGAGCTTCTCTCTTAGAAGAAAAGTTTATCCAAGAAGCTCGCTTAATTCTTGAATCTGACTTGACAGGTAAAATAATCTTTCCATCAGATTTGTCATGTCAAACTGAGAATGGTGTAGCCAATAATAAAGTTTCGTGTATTTCTGAAAATGACATAATCTATGACATAGGAACTGACAGCATTGATAAAATTAAGAGCATAATAAAAAACTCAACATCTGTCTTTTGGAATGGACCTCTTGGATATGTTGAAAAAAAACCTTTTAACATAGCCACTGAGGAATTAGCTAAAACAATTGCTGCGCATAATTGTTTTTCTATAGTCGGAGGTGGTGATACACTACCGATTATTGAAAGTTTAAATTTACAGGATAAGTATGATTGTTTGTCAACTGGAGGAGGATCTCTACTGAGCTACTTAGAGGGGACTCCGTTACCTATCCTTGATAAACTAAAATTATAAGAATGAAAAAAAGAACAAAAATCATAGCGACCCTTGGTCCAGCCTCTACAACAACAAGTAAAATAGAGAAGATGATGAATGCAGGTGCTGACGTCTTTAGGATAAATCTATCTCATTCGACTATAGATGATGCAAAAAAAATTATTAAACTTGTAAGAAATCAAGAGAAGAAAATAGGTAGGCCTGTGGCAATTATGTTGGATCTGCAAGGACAGAAGGTAAGAATCAGGGGCTTTGGTAGTAAGCCATATATCTCCCTTAAAACTGGAGATAAGTTTTCTATCGATACAAGCTTAAATGATAATGGTAATCAAAAAGCTGTAGGTGTTACATTTAAAAATCTATATAAAAATGTTCAGCCAGGAGATGAACTTTTGTTAAGTGACGCACTTATTAAACTAAAAGTTGAGAATATTAAATCGAGGAAAATTGACACCATTGTTCAACGAGGTGGTAAGTTAAAGCCTTATCAAGGTGTAAATAAAAAAGGTGGCGGTCTTTCTTTGTCAGGAATTACACAAAAAGATAAATCAGATCTAAAAAAATCACTCACATTGGAATATGACTACGTAGCTGTCTCATTTGTCAAAGATGAGAATGATATAAACGATATTAGAAAAATAGTTAAAAATAAAGACATTAAAATAATTGCAAAAATTGAACGTAATGAAGCAATTAAAAAAATTGATAGGATAACAAAATCTGCAGATGGGTTGTTAGTGGCTAGAGGAGATCTTGGAGTTGAAATTGGAATAGAGCAATTGCCTGCAACACAAAAACTATTAATTAGAAAAGCGATATCTTTTGATAAATTAGTAATCGTTGCAACACAAATGATGGAGTCTATGATAACTAATCGTGTACCTACTCGTGCGGAAGTTTTTGATGTTGCAAATGCTGTTACATCAGGTGTTGATGCAATTATGTTTTCCGCAGAAACTGCTATAGGAAAATATCCATCGGAAGTTATAAGTGAAGCAAGTAGGATTTGTATTGAATCAGAAGGAGCGTACATAAGACCGTTGTCTGTTGATAGAGTGGTGCCAAAAACACTTCCTGTTGATCAAGTGATTGCGCTATCTGCTGTTTATAGTGCAAAACTTACCAAAGTTGTAGCAATCGCAGCTTTGACTGAGACTGGTTCAACAGCCCTTTGGATGTCAAGAGTTCAGTCAAATATACCAATTTATGCCATGACTCAAAACATTAGAACCAGCAGAAGAATCTGTCTTTACAAAGGTGTGCAGTCTATCAAACTTGATAAATTAGAGGAAAACCATGCTCAAGCCAACATGCAGGTCATTTCTCTTATGAGAAAGATAGGAACTGTTAAAAAAGGCGACCTGGTAATCATTACTAAGGGAGATTTATTAGGTACCAGCGGAGGTACCAATGCTATGAAGGTCGTTGAAGTCGGAAACATGATTGAGATAAATGAATAAGGAGAAGTTAAATGGATAAAAATATATTAATTGAAACAGCAACCAAAATGATGGAGAGACCAAAAGGAATCTTAGCTATGGATGAGAGCAGTCCAACAATTGCAAAACGTCTTGCATCAATCAATGTAGATAATAATGAGAATAATCGAAGACGTTACAGAGAACTTATTGTTACTGCACCTGATCTATCAAACTTCATAAGCGGAGCTATACTTTTTGAGGAGACATTTGATCAAAAGATGGAAGACGGCACTTTATTTAGAGACTACCTTATCTCGATTGGCATCTTACCTGGTATAAAAGTAGATAAAGGGGCAAAAGATTTTTCTTGTCACCCTAATGAGAAAATTACAGAGGGCCTAGATGGTCTTAGAGATAGGTTGGCAACATATTATCAAAATGGAGCAAAGTTCTGTAAATGGAGAGCTGTTATTACAATAGGAAATAGTATCCCATCAGATGCATGTATAGAATCAAATATGAATGCTCTCGCAAGATACGCATCCCTATGTCAAGAAAATAATTTAGTACCCATTGTTGAACCAGAGGTATTAATAAACGGAGAGCATAGTATTGATAAATGTGATGAGGTAACACGTAAATCACTACATTCTTTATTTAATCAGTTGAAAATGATGAATGTATTTTTGCCAGGAACAATATTGAAGCCAAGCATGATTATATCCGGACAGGAAAATGATTCAAGAGCAGGTCAGGAAGAAGTCGCATCTAAAACAATAGCTTGTTTAAAAGATTGTGTTCCCATTGATACTGCAGGGATAGCATTCTTATCAGGTGGTCAAACTGATGCAGAAGCTGAATCTCACTTAAATATAATGAATCAGAAAAATGATTTACCATGGAGAGTAACTTTTTCTTATGCTAGAGCCATACAGGCTGCAGCACTGGCTGCATGGCAAGGAAAAGACAATAATTTAGGGGATGCCCAGAATATTCTAATTGATAGGGCTCAAAGATGCTCAAGTTCATCTATTGGGGCATTATAATCAACTGTGTTAAATCATAAATATGAGCTAGACTGGGGGATATTCCCCATTGTTGAATTCGTTTTGTCTAATCGAAACGATATTGGGACGAAATATAAAAACTGTCTAGATATTGGATCAGGTGCTGGTCTTCACTCAAAAATCTTTACTGATATAGGGTTAAAGACTACGCAAATTGATAAGTACTCATCTACATCTAATATTAAAGATGATTTTATGGATTATTGTTTTAATGACACATTCGATATTATCTACTGTAGTCATGTTATCGAACATCAGAGAAACATAGGGAGCTTTCTTGATAAGATATTTGATTTGTTAACAGTTGATGGAAAACTATTAATTGCTGTTCCTAAACATGATGCTAACGTCATGATAGAGGGGCATATTAATTCTTTTTTAACACCTTTATTTATACAGCAACTTATATATGCGGGTTTTGATCTGAAGAACGGCAAGTATCTATCATGTGGCTTTATTGAGAACGCTGCAATTGTTGGTAAAGCACTAAACTTTGATATTTCTGAAAGACAAGAGTCTGGATATGAATGGACTAATCTTCATCAAGAACGTTCTTTTATTAATCTTAAAGATCAGGTATTTAAAGAACAGACATTTTTTCATGGATGTAAACATTTGTCTTCAAAAGATGGAAAGTCTATACATATCACTAATCCAGAAAATTATTTATCATATGGAATTAACATTAAATCCGAGAGATTTGGTCTGGATATTACAATCTAATCTATTATTTTGATATTAAGACAATTTTTTATTGCTTTGAAACATTTGAGATTATTCGCCCCAGAATTGCCAAATAGATAAACTGGAATGTCTACATATTTTTTTATTTCATTATAATTATCCATTTTATTTTTTTTAGTATTATTCAATACGATGCAATCAAGCTTGACTCTATACTTCTTAAAGGAGAAATAATGAGACAATGTTGAGCCTATACAGCCTAACTCATCCTTTACAACAAGGACATTTTTTGACTTGATAAGTTTCATAAAATCAATATTCAAACCATCAATGGCAAAAGGAGAGAATGCTCCACCAGCACCCTCAATAATGATAGGAAGGTTATTTTTCGAAATACTTGTTAGTTTCTTTTTATAATGTTTCAAGCAAACTCTTTTTTTTGCTTTTTTTATTGCAAGATATGGAGAAACTGGATCTAGGAATCTGTAAGGATTTATTTGGTCTAGTCCAATAATACCTTTTAATATTTTGTGATATTTGGAGGAGTCATGAGGGACTAAGTCTGTGTTAGTTTTTTTGCATCCGGTTTCGATGGGTTTGAACGCAAGACATCCTCCATAGCGTTTAAGATATTTTATTAGTTCGACACCAAAATATGTTTTTCCAACATCCGTATTTGTTCCACAGATAAATATATAATCAGATATCATTGATTATGTCATAGACTCGTTTATATCTACCAATTATAACTTCTTTTATCTCATCAGGAATAATTATTTGCTCGTGTTTCCAATTTATTGATTTAAGGTAGTTTCTAAAAAACTGTTTATCAAAATAGTCTACTTTTTCTTTGTTAATATCTTTTGATAAGCAATATCTAGAACAATCAGGTGTAAATATTTCATCAATCAATATAATATTTTCTCTACTGTCATAACCAAATTCAAATTTAGTATCCAAAAGACATAATCCATTGCTTTGCGCAACATCATGTGCGTATGTATATAACTCAATACTTTTATCTTTTATATAGTTTGAAGTTTCTGATCCGAGTCTTTTTGTCATATCAGAGAATGTAATATTCTCATCTTTATTTCCAACCGAAGCTTTCGTAGAGGGAGTAAAAATCGGTTTTTCAAACTTATCGTTTATTTTCAATCCGTCTCTGATTTTAATATCTGAGACTTTCCCCTCTCTACTATATTGGTCAAATGCTGATCCTGATATATATCCACGAACTATTGCCTCTATACGTATTGGTTTACATTTTTTTACTACCATACAAGACTCATGTGCTTGAGGAAGTAATTCTGAAATAGAATCATCAACCAAAAGATGGTTTTGTATAATATCTTGTGTTTTGCTGAACCAAATTTTCGTTATATTTGTAAGTAGTGAGCCTTTATTTAAAATCTCATCATCAAAGACGAAATCAAAAGCTGATATTTTGTCCGATGTCCTTATTAATAACCTGTCATCCCCATAATCATAGATATCTCTAATTTTCCCCGAGAACAAAGGTTTGTTCTCCAGGAAGAATTCGTCTATTTGAGCCATTAATTACTTTAGCTGATTTATATAGCTAGAAAATCTATCTTTATTAGTTGCAAACTTTTTCTCTTCTGACACGGCGAAATCAGATGAGGCTGAGAGATTTGTTAAGTTATTTCCAACAGCAATAATACCTACCATACCTAAGATGTAGTGAGGTGTACATTTATAACCATAAACCCCCTCTTTGTTGAAAGTTATTTTTAACTCCTCATTGATTTTACCATTCCATACCAGGCTGGCATCTGGTGTCATCTCAGCAATAGATGCAGTATTGTGTCCAGGATTTGTAGCTTTCCAAGTAACTGTATCTCCGGGAGCAATTTTAAGTACAGCAGGTTTAAAAACCATCATCTCACCATTCGATGAACTAAGCATTTCAACAGTGTGATCAGCAGCCATGACTGGTGTAGTTACAATAAAAACAATCATTAGCAATATTCTTTTCATAATTTCCATAATTTATCCTCTAAAATCCATGTTAAATTAATTCCTTTAGTTTATCACAAAAAATAAATTTAATTCATTGAACGAATGACTTATACTGATTTGGAAAAGATTTTGATTCATGAAAGATTATATTATAGCCCCTTCTATTCTATCAGCAGATTTTGCTAATTTAGGCGAGGATGTTTCTAAGGTAATAGATGCTGGTGCTGACTTTATACATTTTGATGTTATGGATAACCACTATGTTCCAAACCTAACAGTAGGACCGATGGTTTGTAAATCTCTTCGTGATTATGGTATTGAGTCAACCATAGACGTCCACTTAATGATAAGTCCAGTTGATGAAATAATACCTGACTTTGCTAAAGCAGGAGCTAATTATATTACTTTCCATCCAGAGGCTACGAAGCATGTCGATCGAACGATAAAACTCATAAAAGATAACGGCTGCATGCCAGGAATAGTTCTAAATCCAGCAACGAATGTTTCTGTACTCGAATACTGCTTGGATCAAATAGACATGGTCTTACTTATGTCTGTTAATCCTGGTTTTGCAGGGCAAAAGTTTATCGAATCTACTTTTGACAAAATCGAAGAAGTCAGAGAGATGATAGACGCTGTTGATCCATCAATAAGACTCGAAGTAGATGGCGGCATAACTCTTGATAATATTGGCAAGGCTGCTAAATCTGGAGCAGACACTTTTGTTGCAGGTTCAGCAATATTTAATTCAAAAAATTACAAAGAAACAATCTCTCAAATGAGAGAGATTATATCAAAAACATAATTTTGAATTAATGAAAATTAATGAATTTTTAAATAAAGCCAATGAAGGCTTTAACTTAATACCTATAATTGAGGAAATAGAATCCTTCGATAAAGAGGCAATCAATGTTTACTCAAATCATTTCGATGAAAAGAAGTCATTTTTTTTTGAATCACTTGAGGGCGATAAAAATTGGAGTAGATATACAATAATTGGCTGTTCATCTGGTGATTATATTGAAATCTATGGAAATAATATCCATAAGTTTTCAGACTTTTCTTGCGATGAAGTAATACAAGATTCTAATCCAATACAGTGGCTAGAGAAGTACTTTAAAGAATTTAATGCTTTTATACCTAATAGCCTCCCATCGTTTTCAGGAGGATTTGTAGGACATTTTTCATTTGAATCTATTTGCTATTTTGAAGATAGTATAAAAAGAACAAAACAAAAAAATGATATCAATGTACCAGATATATCATTGATAATTTGCAAAGACTTTATAGTATTTGATAAAACCCAAAATAAAGTTTTTATTGTAGTATTCTCAGATTGCTCAAAAAAAGGCTACGAAATTAGTAAATCTAAAGTAAATGAATATAAGAATCTACTCATGATAAACATGGATAATAATACTATCCTAAGAACAAATCAGCCAACAGAAGTTAAGTATGATTTTGATAGAAAGGAGTTTTTATCAGCAGTTGAGCAAATAAAAAATTACATAACTAACGGTGATGTAATGCAAGTTGTCCTCTCTCAGAGAATGACAATTGATTTTTCTGAAAAGCCCATAGACTTCTACAAAGAACTAAGGCAGATTAATCCTTCACCTTATATGTATTATTTGAACATGGGTGACTATACTGTAGTGGGATCATCACCTGAGATATTAGTCAGACTTGAGGATAAAAAAGTAACTGTTAGGCCAATTGCAGGTACCCGACCAAGGGGCGCAGACAATGATTCTGATAAAAATTATGAAATTGATCTACTGAAAGATAGAAAAGAACTTGCAGAACATTTAATGCTAATTGATCTAGGTAGAAATGATATTGGAAGAATCTGTGAGACAGGAAGTGTTGTCCTCACTGATAAAATGATCATTGAGAGGTACTCTCACGTCATGCATATGGTCTCAAACGTTGAGGGAATCATAAAGTCAAACTATTCTCTTTTTGATGTATTAAAAGCAACTTTTCCAGCTGGAACAGTATCTGGTGCGCCTAAAATAAGAGCGCTTCAGATCATTTTTGAGCTTGAAAACATTACGAGGGGAATTTATGCTGGTGCAATAGGCTATCTAGGATGGAACGGTAATATGGACACTGCTATAGCTATAAGAACCTGTGTAATTAAGTCCGAAAAACTTCATATTCAATGTGGTGCAGGAATAGTTTATGACTCCATCCCAGAATCAGAGTGGGACGAGACTATCAACAAAGGAAAAGCCATTACAAAAGCAGTTGAGAGACTTAGAGGTAAAGAATGATTTTAATGATAGATAATTATGACTCCTTCACATTTAATATTGTTCAATATTTGGGTGAATTAGGAGCAAAGGTTGTTGTCAAAAGAAATGACGAGATATCAATAGATGAAATTGAAAAACTTAATCCTGATAGAATCGTAATATCACCCGGCCCATGCACACCTAATGAGGCGGGGGTATCAATTGACGTAGTTAAATATTTTTATCAAAAAAAACCCATTCTTGGAGTCTGTCTTGGTCATCAGACAATTGGTCAAGCTTTCGGTGGCAAAATTGTCTCTGCAAAAAAAATAATGCATGGGAAAACATCACAGATTAATCATGATGGAGATTATTTGTTTGAAAATATTCAACAAAATTTCACTGCAACCAGGTATCACTCATTAGTTATCGATCAAGAAAGTTTACCAGAGAGTCTGATCATTACTGCAAGAACTGATGAAAGTGAAAATGAATCTGAAATAATGGGGATAAGACACAAGGAATGTAAATTATTTGGCGTCCAATTTCATCCCGAGTCAATACTTACTGAATCTGGCCATAAACTTCTTGAGAATTTTTTAAATGTTTAATCTTGATAATATTATTTTATCCTTGAAAGATAAGAAAAACTTATCAAAGAGTGAATCATTTTATATTTCAGAGAAAATGTTTGAAGGTGCGCTATCTGATTCTGATATAAAAGACATATTAATATTACTTAATGAAAAAGGGATTTCTACAGCTGAAGTTGTAGGATTCGCTCGGGCTATGCGAAAAATATCAACCAAAGTTTCTATTGATGAAAAAGTTATTGATTGCTGTGGCACTGGTGGTGATGGTTTAAATACTTTCAACATTTCTACATGCTCTGCTTTCATTGCTGCAGCAACAGGCGCTAAGGTTGCAAAACATGGTAATAAAGCTATAACAAGTAAGTCAGGAAGTGCAGATTTGCTCCATGATGCAGGAGCTAAGTTAGACTTGTCACCAGAACAAGTAAGTGATTGTATCAAAAACATTAATTTTGGTTTTATGTTTGCCCCATTACATCATAAGGCCATGAAAAACGTTGCAGAATCTAGAAAAAGTATAGCACCAAATAAAACTATATTTAATATGCTTGGACCAATTACTAATCCTGCTAATGCACAATTACAAATTATTGGAGTATTTGATAAAGATGCTATGAGACTAATTGCAGATTCTTTATTAGAACTCGAGACTTCAAGAGCAATAGTACTAAACTCAAGGGATGGCATGGATGAGGCTAGTATTTATACTCAAACAGACATCATTGAGATTAAATCAGGCAAACAAACTGAATATACTATTGATCCCAGAGAATATGGCATATCAGGTAAAGATATCAACAGCATCAAAACAAATGATGATAAGAGCAGCCTTGATGTAGTATTTAGTGTTATAAATAACGATGAATCAGATGCAAAAGAGATATGCATACTAAATGCTGCGCTATCCGTTATGTTATACAAAGATATCGAATTAGGTGATGCTATAGAACAGTGCAGAAAATCACTAGAACAATACTTGGTAAGAGATAAATTTAATCAATACATCGATTATACTAATCAGGTTTGATGCTTATGTTAGACGAAATTATCAAAAACAAATATAAAGAAATATCTCAATTAAAGTCTTCCTTTGATATTTCCAAAATAGATTTATCATCTAAAAAAAAGCCATTTTATAAAAGTCTCTTATTAAATCAAAATGCTAAAAAAAATTCTGTTATTGCAGAGATTAAAAAGAAATCCCCAAGTAAAGGTATATTGAGCGACGATTTAAATGTCTCCAAAAAAGCAAAAGAATATGAAGAGGGAGGGGCCAGTTGTTTATCTGTTTTAACTGAGAGAGATTACTTCAATGGATCTAATGATGACTTGCTTGAAGCGAAAAGCTCTGTATCACTACCAGTTCTGAGGAAAGATTTTATTATCGATCCATTACAAGTATACGAGAGTAAAATGATCGGAGCAGACTGTATCCTTCTCATTGCATCAGCTCTGTCTAATAACTTGCTTGAAGAACTTTATTCTCTTGCTACTTCGCTTGATCTAGATGTTTTGGCTGAAGTGCACGATAAGGAAGAGCTCGATTTTGTAAGATCTCTTGATATAAAGCTGTTGGGTATAAATAATAGAAATCTTCAAACATTTGAAGTTGATATAAATACCAGTATTTCTCTGTCAGATTCTATCTCTGATAATGAGACAGTGCTTATTAGTGAAAGTGGCATACATTCATCAAACGACATTCGTAAACTCAATGAAGCGGGTATTTACACATTTCTTATTGGTGAACATTTGGTAAAATCAAATGATATTTCAAAAGACATAGGAGAACTGATAAATGTCTGACAGTCTAGGAATAAGACACTTAGCGCTAAAAGTGAGTAACTTTGAGGAATGTTTTAAATTTTATACTGATGTTTTGGGCATGGAAGTTGACTGGAAGCCAGATGAGGAGAATGTGTATCTGACGAATGGGTTAGATAATCTTGCTCTTCATTATGATAAAGATGTATCTACTGGAGAAAATGACTCCAGGCTAGATCATTTTGGTATTTTCATTAAAAATAAGGAAGATATCGATAAATATTTGTCACACATGAGAGATAATAATGTCAAAATTCACAAAGATAAAAAAATACATAGAGATAACTCTATAAGTTTTTATGTAGAGGACCCTGACGGGAATATTCTACAAATATTATGGCATCCGAAACTAAGCAATGGCTCCTGATATATCTAACACTAGTCAATCACTCATCATTAACACCTATTATATTTTTAAATGCGATGAGAAAGATAGAATCTCTGTGAATAAAGAAATTGAAAAAAAATATAGTATGTCATTAGTAAAGAATCTTATGATTAAGATTTCCAAAACTCTTAACACAAATATCCTGCATACTTCTAGTCACTCATTCGAACCTGCTGGCGTTAGCCTTACGTCTGTTATTGAGTCAAATGAACCAATGTTTGGGTCATCTAGCGTAGCCCATCTTCGGGAAAGTCATATAAGTTTTCATTCATATTTTGAAAATATGCTAAAAGATATAATTATAATGAGATTAGAGTTACACATATCCTCATGCAGCCGAAAGAGTGTCTACTTCTCATTCAATGATTTATCCGAGAATAGTCTTTTTGAAAATTATGATGCGATTACTATAGACTATTTTCACAGAGGCTTGTCTCTGGAGGATCTTGATGAGAACAGGGATGATCTCCTGAAGATTTATCTACAAGAAAAAAATATTTCCTATGAATTAATAGACGAGACAAAGACAAACTCATTTGTAAGCTTAAAGCTAATAAAGAACAAAGATAAAATTAGTCCTTCGTTAACATATGAAACACTCTATAATCATCTAATTTAAAAATAGTAACTAATTTTCTTCATTATCTTAGACGAGTAATACATCAAACCTTTTGTTGGAATGCTCAGATTCTCAGAGCCTAGATCTTTAGCAGTTTCTTTATGCCTAGTCTCATCTTTTTTTATTTTAAGTAAGATATCTCTACTTTTTTTATCTTTTTTAGGAAGCTTCTCTGTATATTCATCTAGATGCTTTTCAACTTGTTCTTCAGTTTCATGTATAAAGCCAAGAGATTTATCTTTTGTAAGCTTGCCTACAAAAGCACCAAGGATGAATGATGATGTATACCATATAGTATTCAAGTAGCTCGTTCTTCCCAACAATTCAGATATCCTGGCATCACACATTTCTAAGTGTTCTCTCTCCTCCTCACACATTTTTAGGATAATTTTTTTAGTGGAAGCGTCATCAGTTGTCGACGCTTGTCCTCTATATAGCCCTTGAGCACAAACTTCTCCCATGTGATTTACTCTCATCACCCTCTGAGACTGTTTCTTCTCATTATCAGTGAGTAGTTTGTCAGTAGAGGCAGATTTTGAGCGTTTATGTAGAATATCTAGTGCATAATCTACTTCTTTTAATAAATTGTCCATATTCAGCATTTTGAGGACTCCATTTAGTCTAATATTAAATAATTACTTGTATACACTGAGTTATATGAGTAAAATCACTATCCGTGAGTATAAATCAAAGCAATAAAAATTGGTATGTTATAGACGCTACAGACGTTGTTTTGGGACGTTTGGCATCAAAAGTTGCCCATGTGTTAAAAGGAAAGCATAAACCTCAATATCAGCCTCATACTGACGAAGGAGACTATATTATCGTTATTAACGCAGGGAAGATCAAAGTCACTGGTAATAAACTGTCGGATAAAGTCTACCACAAACATACTGGATACATTGGTAATATGAAATCCACACCTCTCGGGAAGATGATGCAAAAAAAACCTGATTTTGTGATTATGAACGCTGTTAAAGGTATGCTTCCTAAAAATCCACTTGGGCGATCTATGATCAAGAAACTTAAAATTTATGATAGTGAGAGTCATAACCACGGTGCCCAAAACCCAATTGCATTGGAGATATAAATGGATATGCATAAAACTTACGGTACTGGTAGAAGAAAAACATCTAGCGCAAGAGTTTATCTCTATAGTGGGACTGGAGAAATTAAAATAAATTCTCAGGGTGTTGATGAGTTTACTAAATCTGCAACACTCTCAGCATATTTGCTTGCGCCTCTAACCAAAACTCAAATGCAAGATAAAGTTAATCTCAACATTTCTGTTGTAGGCGGTGGGAAAAGTGGTCAAGTTGGAGCCATTGTTCACGGACTAACAAGAGCTCTTGTTAAATACCAAAATGATTTACTCCCAACCCTAAAGCGAGAAGGCTTCGTTACAAGAGATGACAGAAAAGTTGAGCGGAAGAAAGTTGGATTGAGAAAGGCTAGGAAAGCCACACAATTTTCTAAACGTTAACTTCACTCACCTCTACATCATTATCATTAGCACATAAAAGCATATGCGCATGGTCTAGTGCAAAAATACCGTTTGTTACTACACCAGGGATGTTATTAATATCTTGTTCAAATTTAATAGGCTCCATAATTTGCAAATTATGGATGTCTAGTATGAGATTATTATTATCTGATACGAAGTTCTCTCTTAGGACTGGTCTACCACCATGTTTTATAAGCTCAAGAGATACTGAGCTTCTGGACATTGGTATGACTTCAATTGGTAGCGGAAACTTACCTAAAATATCAACTTTTTTTGAATCATCAACAATGCATATAAACTTTTCTGAAGCATGCGCTAAGATTTTCTCTCTAGTTAAGGCACCACCACCCCCTTTTATCATTTGAAGGTCTCCATTAACCTCATCTGCACCATCTATGTACTTCGTAAGTTTTCCAACATCACGTAGTTCCGAGACTTCAAATCCATTTGCCTTGAGAAGTTCAGTTGAATTAACCGAACTAGAAACAACATTACGAATTTTATTTTTTACTTTAGATAAATTCTCTATGAGAACATTTACAGTGGAACCAGATCCTATACCCAGAGATTCTCCGTTTGTGATGTAATCTAAAACAGCTTCAGCTACTTTCTGTTTTTTAGTATTTTGATCCATTTTGAAAAAATTTAATTTTTATAGTATACACTATAAGGCATATAGCTATGAAAGATAACTTTGTAAAAAATTGCCTCAAGAAAATACTATCTGCAGACTCTGTATACGATATAGCTATTAAGACTCCTACCCAACCTGCTCCAAAACTATCATCTAAATTAGATAATAATATATTTATTAAAAGAGAGGACTTACAGCCTGTGTTCTCTTTTAAAATCAGAGGGGCCTATAATAAAATTTCTAAGCTAAAAAATAAAAAACACATTGTTGCTGCATCTGCAGGTAATCATGCTCAGGGTGTTGCAATGACATGTAAAAAACTTAGATTAGAGTCTTCAATAGTAATGCCATTAACAACACCAACAATTAAAGTTAATGCTGTTAAAAAACTTGGTTCTAAAGTCATATTATCTGGAGATACTTATGATGAGGCCTATAGTTTTGCAATAAAGTACGCAAAGGATAATAATTACGAATTTGTACATCCATATGATGATCTAGATGTGATTGCAGGACAAGGCACGGTAGCAATAGAATTAATGGATCAATTGAAACAGCATCCTGATTATGTTTTTATCCCCGTAGGAGGAGGTGGTCTTCTAGCAGGAATGTGCGTTTATCTAAAGTCTGTTAGCCCAAAAATCAAGATTATTGCTGTTGAAGCTGAAGATTCAGCCTGTTTTAATTTAGCTTATAAAAAAGGTAAACCAATATCTTTATCTCATGTTGGGATTTTTGCTGATGGTGTAGCTGTTAAAAAAATAGGATCAAAAACTTTTAAGTTATCAAAAGATATGGTTGATTCATCAATCACCGTTACAACAGATGAAATTTGTTCTGCCATAAAAGACTTATATGACGAGACTAGGGTGATTGCTGAACCAGCAGGTGCATTATCTTTGGCAGGTGCAAGAAAATATATATTCTCAAACAAAATAAAAAATAAAACCATAGCAACTATCCTGTGCGGCGCAAATATGAATTTTGATCGATTGAGACACGTTGCTGAAAGAGCCGATATAGGAGAAAGCACAGAGGTAATTCTGGGTGTTACTATTGCTGAAAAGCCTGGTAGTTTTAAGAAATTTTGCTCTATTATCGGTAAAAGAGCTATTACAGAATTCAACTATCGTTATTCAGACCATAAAGATGCACAGGTTTTTGTTGGTATAAAAACAACCAAAGGACTTGATGAAAAAAAGGATATAATCAAAAAGCTCAAATCAAATGGCTACAAATGTCATGATATGAGTAGCAACGAGATGGCTAAACTACACATTAGATACATGGTTGGAGGAATCTGTAATGAAATTTATGATGAGAGAATTTATAGATTCATGTTCCCGGAAAAACCTGGCGAGCTTCTCAAGTTCCTTAATAACATTGGATCAAGATGGAATATAAGTCTTTTTCATTACAGAAATCATGGAGCAGATTTTGGACGAGTTCTTATAGGTTTACAGGCAAAAGAGAGTGAATTAGGTAGCTTAGAAAAGCATTTTAGGAATCTTAATTACAAATTCTATGATGAATCGCAAAACTCAGCCTACAAACAATTTTTAAAATAGAGAATTGTCATCAGGTCTATATAAAAAAGGCCCTCTAACAAGGGCCTTTTCCATTATTTTTTGCAAGAATTAACGTCTTTTACGCTTAGTAGTTTTCTTCTTAGCTACTTTACGCTTAGCTGTTTTTTTCTTAGCTTTTTTCTTAGCTACTTTACGTTTAGCAGTTTTCTTTTTAGCTACTTTCTTCTTAGCTTTTTTCTTAGCTACT
>MDSW01195083.1_pt1 | contig 21899 bp, 17 predicted proteins | sample 811171 | NCBI WGS metagenome assembly MDSW01 (sample SAMN05326641, study PRJNA326480) | marine metagenome | isolation source: seawater | place: Atlantic Ocean: North West | collected 2012 | reverse complement strand
GGGCCGCCGAGCGTGGCGAGCCACGGTCAAGGCCCGCAACGCCGCATGGCGCGTCCGGCGCGGGCAACCCTTCAGGGTCGGTGGCCAAGCCCCGGCAATACGGCGTTATCGCTCGCTCACGTGGAACGACCACGCGACGCTCGCAATGCCTTGTCTTGCCGCGGCTTGGCCACCGATGCGCCGCCTTATCTTATGACGACACGCCCTGGGCCGGTTTGACGGCGGCCAGATCGGCCAGTGTGTTCTGTAGCAACGTGTAGAACGGCGCTACCGACTCGATTTCTACCCGCTCTGCCGGCGAGTGGGCACCGCGGATGGTCGGCCCGAACGAGATCATCTCCATCTGCGGGTACTTGGCGCCGATCAGCCCGCATTCGAGCCCGGCATGCAGCACGACAACACGCGGCGCCTGACCGATCGTGGCTTCGTGCACGCGTTTAAAACGTGCCAGCAGGGCGCTACCGGCATCCGGAGCCCAGCCCGGGTAGCCGGCCGAGCGCGTTGGCGCAAACCCGGCCTCGCGCATCTGCCCGGCGATGCGCTCGGCCAGCCGGTCGCGCTGCTGATCGACGAGCGAGCGCACCATGAGTTGGGCGGTGAGCCGGCCGTGCTCGAGGCTTAGGATGCCGATATTGTTCGAGGTTTCTACTGTCCCAGGCGCCTCGGCGCTCATGGCGTCGACACCGTAGGGCAGGCCGGCCAGCAGCTCGATGATGGCCGCCGAGGCTTCGGCGGTCACCGCCGTGTTGGCGCCCGGACCGGGGGCGTCGGCCCGCGCGTTGACCGTCAGCCCCTGGTCTTCGTCGATCAGCTCGCCGCGTAGCGCATCGCCCAGCTGCTGAGCCGTCTGCCTCGCGGCCTCGATACGCTCATGTGCCATGGCGAGCTGGACTACCACGCGCCGGGTGATGGCGTTATCCATGCGACCGCCTTCGATCGCCATCAGCCGCAGCGCTTGCTCTTCAGCCAGGCCGGCCAACAGCCGGGCCATAAGGCGATTGGCGCTGGCTCGCCCGGTATGGATATCCATGCCGGAATGGCCGCCAGCCAACCCGCCGATCTCGATCGTGAGGATGCCCTCGTGGGGGGGCAGCGGCGCCGTGGCCATGGCCTCGTCGAGAGCCACGTTGGTCCCGCCGGCACAGCCGATACACACGTCACCCGCTTCTTCGGTGTCCAGGTTCAACAGGTAATCGGCGGAAAGCCAGCCCGGTGCAAGCCGGGCCGCGCCGACCAGCGAGACCTCTTCGGCCACGGTGAGCAAGACTTCCAGCGGCCCGTGGGTCAGGCCGGGCTCTTCCAGGGCCGCCAGTGCTGCGGCCACGCCGATACCGTTGTCGGCGCCCAGCGTCGTGTCGGTCGCCATCAGCCAGCCGTCGACGACTCGGGGCCAGATCGCATCACGGGTGAAGTCGTGTGCGGCATAGGCCTCGACTTCGGCCACCATGTCGACGTGCGCTTGGAGGGCCACGGTTGGTGCATTGTCGTGCCCTGGCGTGGCCGGTTTTTTGATCAGAAGGTTGCCGGCCTCGTCTTGGGTATAAGCCAGGCCGTGTCGATCGGCCCATTCGGTGATGCGTGTCATGACGGCGGCCTCGTGCCACGAGGGGCGCGGGGTCTCGCACAGCATGGCGAAATGCTGCCAGAGCGATGTCGGTGTCAGGTCATTGAGTACAGTTGTCGTCATGCGCGCGGCCGGTGGCACGTATTGAGTCGTCTAGCCTACGAGTTCGGCATACAGCCAGTCGATGACCCGTTGCTTGCGCTCGTCGATAGCCTCGGGCGCACTGGCATAAATCGAAAGCCCACGCGGCAGATTCATGGCCGCGGCCAGCGGGCGGACCAGCTGGCCGGAATCGATGAGATGTTCCAGGCCACGCTGCCAGCCCAGCGCGATCCCCTGACCCATCAACGCCGACTGAATGACAACCGGATAGTTGTCGAAGGTGGCCCCCTGGGGAACGGCGACTCGGGCACCGATTCCAGCCAGCCAGTCGTTCCAGGACAGCCAGCCGTCGCGCGGGTCATCGCGGCAATGGAGGATAGCGTGGTCGGCCAGATCGGCCGGGGTCAGGCTGTACTGGCCGGCTACGCTCGGGCTGCATACCGGGAATACGGCATCCGGCACGGACATGATCGGTGCCAGCGCGCCGGCCGGCCGCGTGCCGCATTGCAACGCCAGATCGAAAACGGTCTCGGCGTGGTTCAAGGGTTGGGTCGACGCGTTGACCCGCAGACGCAGATCCGGATGTCGGGCATGAAACTCGGGCAGGCGCGGAATCAGCCAGTACATCGCCACGTATAACTCTGCGAGCAGCACGATATCGTCGTCATCGCGCCGGGATCTAAGCGTATCCGCGCTACTGGCCATGGTCTCCAGGCCCGAGGCCACCGCCCGCGCCAGGGCCTCGCCGGCCGGCGTGAGCGCCACCGCGCGATGGCGACGCTCGAACAATACAACGTCCAGATTATCTTCCAGGGCGCGGATCTGGCGGCTCACCGCGGCCTGCGTCATCGATAGCTCTGCGGCCGCTTGCGTAAAGCTTTCAAGCCGGGCCGCGGCCTCGAACGGCAGCAGCGTGGCCAAGGGCGGCAGACGACGACGCAGATGGTTCATACCGCTAAATAGATTACCTGAGGTAATGCGAGCGAGCCAAAACATCGTATGACGAATATCTCGGCCGGGCGCATGGTGTGCACACTCACTCATCTGCCGGGCCGGTTATGCATCCGTTGTCTTTTCTGCGAAGAAGCCTTGCCAACGAATCGTTTGCCGGCCTGTCTTATATCGTTTTGGCCGCCGTCGTGCTGGCGCTTGGCGATGGCCTGGTCAAGCTGGCGGCCGACCAGATCAGCGTTTGGCAGCTGATCGTGCTACGTGCGGTGGTTGCCGTGCCGCTGCTTGGCGTATTCATGGTGAGCTATGCCCGTCGTGGCCTGCGGGCACGGCATTCGTTCTGGATCGGCGTACGTAGCCTGTTACTGGTCGTTATGTGGGTGTTGGTCTATCTAGCGCTGACCGGGCTGGCCCTGCCCACCGTGTCGGCCGCGCTGTATACCGCGCCGCTGATTATTACGGTGCTCTGTGCGCTGGAGCCCGGCCGCCGTCTGGCGGCCGGGGAGATCGGCGCCGTGGTGCTGGGCTTCATCGGCGTTCTCGTGCTGTTGCGCCCGGGCAGTAGCGCGTTTTCGCCAATGTTGTGGCTGCCCCTGACCGGCGCGGTGCTCTACGCGCTGGCTGCGCTTATCACGGCCACCAAGTGTCGCGACGAGTCGCCGCTTGTCATGTCGATGGGCGTGCAGATCGCGTTTCTGGCGGTGGGGCTGGTCGCGCTTGGCGTCTTCGCGATGTTCGATATGCCAGCGACCTGGCAGACGGCCGCGCCATTCGTGGCCCGCGGCTGGCCGAGCTTGGACGGCGTTGATCTGCCGTATCTCGGCGCGCTCATCGTCGCCCTGGCGGTTATTGCCGTAGTCGCCAGCGCGGCCATGGGACGGGCCTATCAGATGGCGCCGGCGCCTTTGGTGGCGGCCGGCGACTACAGCTATCTAGTGTTCTCCACGCTGTGGGGATTTCTACTGTTCGACCATCTGCCCGACCGCTGGGGCGTGATTGGCATGGCGCTGATCGCCGTGGCCGGTCTGTATGCCACGCGGAGTGGGCCGACAGACGATGGTGATAACGAAATCGATCGTTCGGACGCGTCGGTAAAAGACAAATCACCGGGCCGGCGTAGTCGGCCTCGCCTGCTGCGCCGACAGGCCGTTTCGAGCGCGCCCGGCTAGCGTGTTGAACGCGATATAGCTCGGTTCGTCGATGTCGGGTCGTCACCGACAAAGCCCCCGGTCACGGGAATACCGGCGATCTCGTTCTGCCAGTGGGCCGGCCCGGATTCATGCACCGAGTCGCCGCGGGCATCTACGGCCACGGTGACGGGCATGTCGACGATCTCGAACTCATGGATGGCTTCCATGCCGAGATCCTCGAAGGCGACCACGCGCGCCGACTTGATGGCCTGGGAGACGAGATAGGCGGCGCCGCCCACGGCGATGAAGTAGACGCCGCCGTGGGCCGCGATGGCCTCGCGTGCCGCCGGGCCGCGCTCGGCCTTTCCGATCATGCCGATCACGCCGTAGTCGCCCAGCATGAGATCGGTGAAATCGTCCATGCGGGTGGCCGTGGTCGGCCCGGCCGGCCCGACCGCTTCGTCGCGCACCGCATCCACCGGGCCGACGTAATAGATGAATCGACCCTGGAAGTCCACGCCGGCGGGCAAGGCCTCGCCGGCTGCGTGCAGATCACGAATCCGCTTGTGGGCGGCATCGCGACCGGTGAGGATCTTGCCGGACAGCAGCAGCGACTCGCCCGCGGCGAAATCGGCCATGTCGGCAGACGTCAGATCGTCGATGTTGACTCGTCGAGCCGTCGAGGCATCGCGGGCGATCTCGGGCCAGGCGTCGAGATCGGGGGCGGTGAACGTCGCCGGCCCGTCGCCGGACAGCGTGAAGTCGATATGCCGGGTGGCGGCACAGTTGGGTACGATGGCCACCGGTTTGTTGGCAGCATGACAGGGGGCCTCGCGGATCTTGATATCCAGCACCGTGGTCAGCCCGCCCAGGCCCTGCGCGCCGATACCGAGCGCGTTGACCCGCTCGACCAGATCCAGGCGCAGCCGCTCGGCCGCGGTTTCGGCTCCGCGCTCGCGCACATCGTCGATATCGATCGATTCCGTGGCCGCGGCCTTGGCCATGACCATGGCTTTTTCGGCCGTGCCGCCGATGCCGATACCCAGAATGCCCGGCGGACACCAGCCGGCGCCCATGGTGGGTACCTGTTCTAGCACCCAGTCGGCGATATCGTCGGACGGGTTGAGCATGGCGAACTTGCACTTGGCCTCGGAGCCGCCGCCCTTGGCCAAGAGTTCCACATGAATCGTCTCGCCGGCGACCAGCTCCACGTGCACCACGGCCGGGGTATTGTCGCGGGTGTTGGTGCGCTGGCCCGCCGGATCGACCACGATCGAGGCCCGCAACGGATTGTCCGGGTTCGACCAGGCGCGGCGCACGCCTTCGTCGACCAGCGTCTGCAGATCGTGTTCGGAATCGATGCGGGCCTGCATGCCCATCTGCACGAAGGCCATGACGATGCCGGTGTCCTGACAGACCGGGCGTTTGCCTTCGGCGCACAGCCGCGAGTTGATCAGGATCTGGGCCATGGCCTCGCGGGCGGCGCCCGAGCGCTCGCGCTCGTAGGCCCGCGTCAGGGCAGCGATGAAGTCCGGCGGGTGGTAGTAGGAGATGTATTGCAGCGCATCGGCTACGCTGTTGATGAAATCGGCTTCGGAAATCACAGGCATCAGCGCTCTCCTATTTCGCGACCCGGCCCGACAGACGAGGCGTAGGGCGCTACAATTCTGGCATGAGTGAAACCCAGCAACTGGGCCAGGTGGCCCGCCGCACGGTCGAGGACGAAGTCTATGGCCGGATTCGTGCTGCTATTCTGACCGGCGAGATCGAAGCCGGTGAGCGGCTGGTGCACGATGATCTGGCCCAGCGCTTCGGCACCAGCCGGATCCCGGTGCGTGATGCCTTGAAACGGCTCGTGCTCGATGGCCTGGTCGAGACCGAGGGCGGCCGGCGTGGCTATCGCGTGACCGTGTTCGGCCGCGACGATATCGAAGAGATCTATAGCCTGCGCGTGTTGCTGGAAACACGAGCCGTGCGCTTTGCCACGGCCCATATCGACGCCGATACGCTGACCGCTCTTGACGGGCTGCAAACCGCGATCGAAGCCGCGGCCGCCGCCGACGAGCGCGAGCGTTATGTCGCGCTCAATCAAGAGTTTCATACCCGGCTTTACGCCGCCGCCGGACAGCCGCGTCTGGCGCGCCTGATCGACGGCCTGTGGCGTGGCCTGCCGCCGCTCACGCCGATCTCGGTGGCCACATCGCTGACCGAGACAGCCGCCGAACATCGCCCGATTCTGGCTGCCATGGCCAACGGTGACGCCGAAGCCGCTGCCAACGTCATGGCCGATCATATCGATCGGGCACGGGTGGCGTTGTCGGCCCATGTCGATGCCGAGGGGCGGCTGATTTAGCGCCGATCTTCGGGCTCTGGCATGGCATGGCCTCCGCGAGGAGAGCCGACGAGACGCCCGCCACGGCTCAAGCCGCCCGCTCGTCCGAGGATACGCCGCGACACAGCATAAGCCCGATGCCCGCACAGCCGGTACACAGCAGGGCGACCGCGCTCCAGCCGTAGGCATGCCACAACAGCCCGCCGGCAAGCGGGGTGAGGCTCGCGCCCACGTAATAGAACAACAGATACAGCGACGAGGCATGGGCGCGGTGAACGCCGGCCAGCTGGCCGACGCTGCTGCTGGCGACAGAATGGGTGATGAAAAACCCGCCGGTGGCCAACAGTATCCCTAAGCCCAGACACACCAGGTTAGGGGCCAGGGTGATGACGAGCCCGATGATAGCCAGTCCAAGACCCAAAGCCAGAATCGGCTGGCGCCCGAACCGATCGGCCAGACGCCCGCCGAGCGTCGACGTCCAGATCCCTAAGCCAAAAGCCAGAAAGATCAGGCTGGCCACGCTCTTGCTCAAGTCGTGCGGCGGGCCGACCAGGCGATACATGGCATAGCTGAACAGCGTGACCTGAATACTGGTCAACATGAAGCCGATGCCATATAGACGCAGCAGCCGCGGCGTTTTCAGGTGTTGTTGCCAGGCCGCCAGATGAAACGTCATCTTGGGCCGTCGCATGGCCACAAAATGCTGTGACGGCGGCAACACGAATACGAAGACCACGCCTGCCAGCGCGGCCAGCGCGCCCATGCTGATCAACGTCCACTGCCAGGACATCACCAGCGACAACAGCCCTACGCCAATACGCCCGGTCATCGCGCCAAGCGCCGTGCCGGCGATATAACGGCCCATGGCCCGGCCCAAATGGGCGCCGTGGATCTCCTCGGACAGATAGGCCATGGCGATCGGCGGCACGCCGCCGAGTGCTGCGCCTTCTAGCGTTCGCATCACCAGCAGCGCCGGCCAGCTCGGCCAGAGCGTGGTCGCGATATTGAGTACGCCGGCGCCCACTAGGGCAGCGCCCATGAACCCGCGCCGCCCGAACGACTGGGAAAACGCACTCGACAACACCGCCGAGACCGCGAGTGCGGCCGTGGTCACCGACAGCGCCAACGAGCTGCTCGCCGGGCTCACCCCGAAGTGGACCGCAAACGCCGGCAGCAGCGGCTGTACGCAATAGATCAGCGAAAAACAGGCCAGCCCGGCCAAGAAAAACGCCATGCCGATACGTTGATAGGCGGGGCTTCCGGCTTGTACGCCGGTATCGTCGGCGGGGGGCGATCCGGTAGTCACAGAACGGGCGCTGGGTGCAGGCATGTCGTCACAACAGATCTTTAAAAAGACACAACGCGGCGCGTTGTATCGGATGCCGGCCCGTGGATCTAGCCGGCCGAGCGAAACCGCGAGGCGATATCCAGTACGCGCCGCGCGCGCTTGATCACCGGAGAATCGATCATCACACCGTCCAGCTGGGCAGCGCCGGTGCCGTTGTCTTCGGCGGCGGTAACGATACGCCGGGCCCAGTCGCGGGTCTCTGCACTCGGTGTAAACGCCGCGCGGATCGCATCGAGCTGGGCCGGATGGATCGCAAGCGCCCCGCCAAAGCCCATGGCCGCAGCGTGTTCGGCCGCACGGGCGACCGGTTCGGAATCACGAAAGACGGGCTGCGGGCTATCCAGCGGGGGCGCCAGGCCGGCGGCAGCACTGGCCAGAACGAGCTGGCCTCGGGCCTGATTGAGCAGGGCCGTACCAGCGACGTGATCGGCGTCCAGCCCGGTGGCCGCCGCAAAATCCAGCGCGCCGAAGGCCAGACGCATAACCGTGGGGGCGGCTGCGATATCGGCCGCGGCCAGCACGCCGGCCGGGGTTTCGATCAGCGCCCAGAGCGGCATGTCGCCGATATCCAGGCCGGACACCGCCGCGGCCGATTCGGCCTTGGGCAACACGATGGCAGCGATATTGTCGTGCGCACGACAGAGCGCGAGATCCGCCTCGTGAGCGGTATCGCCCACCGGATTGATCCGTATCAAGATCGAAGTCTTGGGATGCTCGGCCAGCCAGGCCGCCAGCGTGTCGCGGGCGCTGTCTTTGGCATCCGGGGAAACGGCATCCTCCAGATCGACGATCACGGCATCGGCCGTACTGGCCAGTGCCTTGTCGATGCGCTCGGGCCGGTCGGCCGGGACGAACAGCGGCGAGACGGCGTCTTCCAGATCGGCGGTCATGTCAGATCACGCCCTGGTCGCGCATCGTCTGGATGGCGGCCTCGTCGTAGCCGTATTCGGCCAGAATTGTATCGCTGTGCTGGCCGAGCGCCGGCACGCCGTTCATACGGTGCTCGTAGCCGATATCCGCGCCCGGCGGCAGCGGGGCCGGCACCGGCCCGGCGGGTGTCGCGACCTCGCGCCAGCGGTTACGCGCCGCCAGTTGTTCGTGGCCCCACACACCGGCCATATCGTTGACTCGCGCATTGGCGATCTTGGCGGCTTCCAGGCGCTCGACCACGTCGGCCGCCGACAGCTCGGCAAAGGCGGCGTGGATGATCTCGGTGAGTTCTTCGCGGGCGGCCGAGCGGGCGCTGTTGCTGGCAAAGCGCGCGTCCTCCGTCAGCTCCGGCTGTTCGAGAACTTTTTCACAGAAGACCGCCCATTCCCGCTCATTTTGTAGGCCCAGCATCACGCGTTTGCCATCGCCGGCGGTGAACGGGCCATAGGGAAAGATGGTGCTGTGGGCCGCCCCGGCCCGCGGCGGCGGCTCTTGGCCGTCGTAGGCGTAGTAAAGCGGATAGCCGACCCACTCGACCAGCGCTTCCAGCATGGAAACATCGATGCTGGTGCCGTGACCGGTGACGCCACGCCGGATGATCGCGGCCAGGATCTGGCTATAGGCATACATGCCGGCCGCGATATCACCGATCGACACGCCCACCTTGGCCATTTCGGTCGCCCCCGGGCCGCCGGTGAGGCTCAGCATGCCGGCCTCGCTCTGGATGAGCAGGTCATAGGCTTTCTTGTCGGTCATCGGCCCGGCTTCGCCGTAGCCCGAGATATTGCAGACGATCAGCCGCGGAAAACGATCCTTGAGCGCGTCGTGCGACAGGCCGAGACGCGCCGCCGCCCCCGGGGCCAGGTTCTGGATCAGCACGTCCGCCTCGGCCAGCAGTTTGTCCATGACGGGCATGGCGGCTTCGGCCTTCAAGTCCAGCGTCAGGCTTTCCTTGGAGCGATTGGTCCAGACGAAATGCGAGGCCAGGCCGTTCACGCGCTCGTCGTACCCGCGGGCAAAATCACCCACGTTGGGCCGCTCGATCTTGATCACGCGGGCGCCCAGATCGGCCAGCTGGCGGCTGGCAAACGGGGCCGCGATGGCCTGCTCGATACTCACGACGGTGATGCCGTCCAGCGGCCGGGCGTTCTGTGTTGCAGTCATGAAAATCTCCGGTCGAGGCGCATCAGAACGAGCGGGGCAGGCCGAGCAGGTTCTGGCTCACATAAGACAGAATCAGGTTGGTCGAGATCGGGGCCACCTGATACAGCCGGGTCTGTCGGAACTTGCGCTCGACGTGATAGCGCTCGTCGAAGGCATAGCCGCCGTAGGTCTGCACGCACATGTTGGCGGCCTCCCAGGAAGCCTTCGCGGCCAGATGCTTGGCCATGTTGGCCTCGGCGCCGCAGTCGGCGTTGTCGTCGAACAGCGCACAGGCCTGATAACGCATGAGGTCGGCCGCGCGCACCGACATATAAGCCTCGGCCATCGGGAACTGGATGCCCTGGTTGGCGCCGATGGCCCGGTCGAAGACCTCGCGCTCGCGTGCCCGTTCGGCGGCGTGATCGAGAAACCAGTAGCCGTCGCCGATACATTCGGCCGCGATCAGCGTGCGCTCGGCGTTCAGGCCCGAAAAGATGTATTTGAGACCGTGGTCTTCCTCGCCGATGAGCGCGTCGGCCGGGATTTCCAGATTGTCGAAGGTCACCTCGTTGGTCACGGCATCCACCATGTTGGGGATACGGGTGGCCGTCATGCCGTTTTGCAGCGCGTGGTGCAGATCGACCAGGAAGATCGACAGGCCACGCGAGCGTTTTTCGACCTGATCCACCGGCGTGGTGCGAGCCAGCAGGATCATCAGGTCGGAATACTGGATACGCCCGATCCAGACCTTCTCGCCGTTGATGACGTAGCGATCGCCTTTCTTCTCGGCGGTGGTGCGGGTCTTGGTGGTCTCGGTACCGGTTTCTGGCTCGGTGACGGCCATGGTCTGCAGGCGCAGCTCGCCGGCGGCGATCTTCGGCAGATATTGTTCTTTCTGGGCGTCCGAGCCGTGACGCAGCAGGGTGCCCATGTTGTACATCTGGCCGTGACAATCGCCGGAATTGCCGCCGCCGCGATTGATCTCTTCCATGATCACCGAGGCCTCGGCCAGCCCCAGGCCTTGCCCGCCATACTGCTCGGGGATGAGCGCGGCCAGCCAGCCGGCCTTGGTCAGATCATCCACGAATTGTTCGGGGTATTCGCCGGCGCGGGCGCATTTGGCGAAATACTCGTTGCCATAGCCGGCAACAAAGCTGCGGATACGCCCGCGGAGTTCGTCGTGTTCGTCGTGTCCGGTGTCTACATGCTGCATATCAATAACCTGCCGCTTCTTCCGGCCCGTGGCCGCGTTTGTGGACGAGCATGGTCCGCTCGAAAGACATGATCTCGTCGCCTTTCTGGTTCAGTCCGCGGGTGAATACGGTGACGATGCCCTGGGTAGGCCGCGACTTGGATTCGCGCTTGGACAGCACCTCGGTCTCGGCATAGATCGTGTCGCCGGCAAACACCGGGGCGCTAGCCCGAACCTTGTCCCAGCCCAGATTGGCGACGACCTTGGCCGAGACCGTGCGCACGCTCATGCCGGTGAGTACCGCCATGGTGAAGGTCGAATCCACCAGCAGATCCTTCCATTCCGTGTGATCGGCATAGGCCCGATCGAAATGCACCTGCTGCGTGTTCATCGTCAGCAGCGTGAACCAGACGTTATCGGCATCCAGCACCGTGCGTCCGGGGCGATGCTCATAGACATCGCCGGGCTGGAAATCTTCGAAATAAAGCCCCGAAGTCTCTCGAAACCGGCGCTCGCCGATTTTCTTGTAAGCCGAGATTTCATCGCTCATAGCCATGACTCCTTCTGCGTTTCGTATACGGTATACATTTATAATGTCGGCAACAAGCCGACAACTGCTCGGCGGCCGGGCCGGGTGGTTCGTCGAGTGCTGGCCCAGAACTGGCCTAGGACTGGACTGGATCGGGCTAAGCGCAGACCTGGCGGCGCCTGCGCTGGAGGACAGGCAGGCGCCGATGGCCTACATCATTCCCAGCGCGCGGGGCAGGGCCAGCGAAATACCGGGCACATACGTGATCACGGCCAGAAACCCGAGCAACAACAGCAGCCAGGGGGCACAGGCACGAATCACCTGGGTCAGCGATTGGCCGGTCACGGTCGATGCGACGAACAGGTTCAGGCCGGTAGGCGGCGTCAACATGCCAATCTCCATGTTCACCACCATGATGATGCCCAGATGCACGGGATCGATGCCCATCTGCTTGGCCATGGGAAACAGGATCGGCGCCAGAATCAGAATGATGGCCGAGGGTTCCATCAGGCTGCCGGCGGCCAGCAGCAGCAGATTGACGATCAACAAGAACCCCACCGGCGACAGGCCCAGGGATATGGCCCATTGCGTGATGGCTTGGGGAATCTGTTCGCTCGTCAGCACGTGGGCAAACAGCATAGCGTTGGCGATGATGAACATCAGCGCCACCGATAGACGCGCTGCATCCAGAATCACCTTCGGCGCCCGGAACAGATTGATATCGCGATAGACCACGAGCGATACGAAGGCCGAATACACGGCAGCCACGGCAGCGGCTTCGGTGGCGGTGAAAAAGCCCAGATAGATACCGCCCAGAATGATCACGCCCAGCAGCAGCCCCCAGGCCGCGCGACGCGCGGCCACCCACCACTCGGCAACCGAGGCCCGTGGCATGGCCGGCATATCCTTGATCCGCGCGATGACGTAGGTGGCCACCATCAACAACAGCCCCAGCATGACGCCCGGCACCACGCCGGCCATGAACAGGTTGCCGACCGAGGTCGAAGTGGCCGAGCCGTAAACCACCAGTACGATGGATGGCGGGATCAGAATGCCTAGGGTGCCGGCATTACAGACCACGCCGGTAGCAAACTGCTCGGAATAGCCAGAGCGCACCATGCCCGCAATGACGATCGAGCCGACCGCGGCCACGGTGGCCGGTGAAGAACCCGACAGGGCGGCAAACATCACACAGGCAAAGATGGCACTGATCGGCAGCCCGCCCTTTACGTGGCCGAGCGTGGCGTTGGCGAAATCGATCAAGCGCCGGGCCATGCCGCCCGTGGTCATGAACGCACCGGCCAGCAGAAAAAACGGAATAGCCAGCAGCGTGTAGTGATCGGCAGTGGCATAGAGCTTGATGGCCACCGACTGCAGCGATTCATCGCCAAAGACAAAGATCGTGATCATGCTCGCAAGGCCCAGCGCCACCGCCACCGGGGCACCGATCGCCAGCAGGATCAACAGCAACAAAAACAGACAGGTAATGATCATGTGCTGCGTCCCCGGGTGTTCAGATGAGGCGCATCCGGTGCATCGGTCGCAGGCGCCTTGTCAGGCCGCTCGTCGGGCGCGGGCTCGCCGCGCCAGGTCTGTATGAAGGCCTCGATCAGACGCAGCAGCACGAGTGCCATACCCACCGGGGCCGACAGTGCGACATGCCAGACCTTGATGCCAAAGGGGTGCAAGTCTTCTGCGCCGATGTTTACCTGCGCTAAAAGCCATACCCACTCCGTGCTGGCATAGACCAGCACTGCGGCATACAGACCGAAGAGGGCGATGGCCGTGGCCGCCACCCCACGACGCAGGCGCGGCGGCAGCGTCCGCGTAAGCAGATCGACGCCGATGTGTGCATTGACCCGTACCGCGTAGGCCGCGCCCAGAAAAATAAACCAGGCAAAACAGGCCTTGGTGGCGGCCACGCTCCAGGTCATCGACTGGGCGACGGTCAATAGATAATCGCCGCTTACAAACAGTAGGCCGGCCACGGCCGGAAACAGATCGGCCAGCCCGTAGCACAGATCATAGAGATTGGTCAGGGCCACATAGGCGAAAGTGATCAGCGTCATGGCGGTGAGCAAAATCACCACCAACGTCTCTTCGAGGCGCTGCAGCGCCAGGGATAGCCAGTGGATCATGGGTGATTCGCCTGCTGGGCCGTATGGATGAGATCAGCGCCAATCTGGTCGCGATAGGCGCGCAGAACAGGCGCCTCGGCGGCCTGCCAGGCCGCGCGCTGCTCGGGCGTCAACGTCAGCACCTCGGCATCGCTGTCGGCGATGGTCTGGCGGGCTTTCTCGTTCAGGCGCCTCGCATCGGCGTTGACCTGTTTGGATACCTCGTCGATGACGTCTTCCAGGGTCGTGCGGATATCCGCAGGCAGGCGGCGCCAGAACGCGGCGTTGGTGATCAGCATGTAGCTGACCACGCCGCTGTTGGTCTCGGTGACGTAGCGCTGTACGTCTTGCCAGTTCTGAGTGGCCATATTGGAATAGGTATTGCCGCTCTGGCCGTCGACCACGCCGGTTTGCATGCCCTGATACACCTCGGAAAACGACATTTTGCGCGGCAGCGCGTGTACAGCAGTCACCTCGGACGAGAGCACATCAGAAGGCTCGACGCGTAGCTTTAGCCCGCGGGCCATGCCCGGTGTCACCAGCGGTCGGTTGGCTGACATCTGGCGCATGCCGTTATGCCAATAGGCCAGGCCCAAGATATTGAGATTGGTCATCGAGACCAGCAGGTCCTGGCCGGCCGATGATTGTTGAAAACGCGTCACCGCGTTCATGTCGTCGAATAGGAAGGGCAGATCAAACACCTGGATCGCCTCGCTGTACTCGCCGAGCTTAGCCACCGACGGCGCCATCAGCTGAATGTCGCCAGTGATCAGCGCATTCAACCCGATGCCGTCGTTATAGAGCGACGAGCTGGGATAGATCTCGACGCGAACTCGATCGCCCAAACGCTGTTCCGCGAGGTGTTTGAACAGCTTGGCGCCTTGGCCTTTGGGGGTGTCGTTGGCGACCACGTGAGAGAACTTGATTACGATCGGCGACGAGTCAGACGCAAACTGCGGCTGCGCCTGTGCAAGCCACGGAAGCGTTAGCGCCAGCAGGAGAAACACCGTGTTTTTCAGCATCAAAGCCTCTTAACCGTATTCCGTATACGGTAGACGGTAGGCTATTAGAGCTGCGCTGCGCATGCGCATTTCGTCGTATGCGCGGTGCGTAAGTCGCTAAAGTGTGTCGTTAACGATATAGCGTCGTGTGGCCCGCGTCAGCCGTAGACGTAACGTCAGGGCCACCGAGCGTGGTGGGTCACGGTCGCGGCCCAATCGCCGCACGGCGCGTCCGGAGCGGGCACCTCTCGAATTAGCACGATAACTGGAGGCCAACTTCAGCAATGCAGCGCCCAGATTTCTTTCCGGATAGGCTTATGTGGCACGGCCGCGCAGGACTCGCAATACCTTTCATTGCCACGCCTTGATCATCGGTGCGCCGCCTGACTTTGTGACGACTCGCCCTAGAAATCGACGAGATCGACGGCGCGCTATTGAGACGATGAGGCTTGGAAAAGAAGCCAATAGCGACATTTCAACGGGGCCGAGCCGAAGCAGACACGTCTTGATAGCGCACTCGATGTTGCCGGCTCTAACTAACCGGTTTTCCGCGTTGGCGAAATGCCCCCACCGCTACGAAAGGCGTTGTTGGGTAGGGCTATAGATTTCCGCGAGACCGTTATGGGGGCTGTCGAGCCCGAGCCGGGATGACGAGGCCCGACAGCGATTGGGTCACTGGGCGTTACGAATGACCGCGCGTTTTAGCCACTCGCGGCCCGGGGCGCCCACCTTGGACTGCCATTTCCCCTGAGCGTCCTTATAGACCAGCGTCGGCGTGCCGCTACCGCCGGCGGCGGCCATCTGCTTTGCGTGAGCCTCCAGCACCTGCTGGATATCGGCGTCGATCGTCTCGGCCGGCTCTAGGCCGCCGGACTCGGTGTCTTCGTCAAAACCGGCCTCGTTTTTGGCAAAGGCTCTGGCGGGGTCATCCGCGGTCAGAATAGCGGCAGCCCGCCCGGCGCTGGATTCTTTCAGGAACCCCACCATGGCCCACTGGAGCTGAAGCTTGCCGGCCTTGACCAGCGGCGCGGCCTGCTCCGAGAACTTGTGACAATAGATACAGTTCGGGTCAGCAAAGACATACATCATGGGGGCGTTGTCCGGGCCCTGCTGGACCAGGTGATCGGCGCTGCGAAGCTGCTCGACCACCTTGGCCAGGTCCGGCTTGGGCACGTATTTCTCGGTGTAGGCGGCCGAGAGATTCTTGCCTTCCGGCGAGACGATCTTGCCGACGATGAGATAGCCGTTCTCGCTGTAGACGATCTGGTGCTGGCCCGACTGGGACAGAACATAGCCCGACAGCCCCGGCACATCGGTCTTGAACCGGCGAACCACTTCAATCTGCCCGGATTTCACCGACTCTTGCAGCATTTTCGGCAGGTCATTGACGGCGGGTTTTTCAGCGTCGGCGGTCTTTTCGGCGGCCAGGCCCGCGGTGGTCGAGCCGGCCAGCAGGGCCATCGCAGCCAGGCCGGTGGCGACGAACCGCGGGCTGCCGCGGGTCAGCGACGAAATCGTCATCAGCAATCTCCAGATCGATATATCGTGATGGGGCCAATCTAGCATCAAGCGGCGTGCCGAGCGGGGGACAAGCCGGCGGCGAGCGCGTTCGGGTCGATGTGGCCCAACGGAATACCCACTAGGAATCAGGCGCGATAACCGCCGTGGGGGCCAAGGGCAGTGCGGTACGCGAACTCTCGGCCAGATCGCCGCCGCCGAGTGTCTTGTAGACGTTGACCAGGTTGGTGGCCCGGGCCAGCCGGCGTCGGATTGCTTCCTGCTGCGAGGTATAGAGCGTGCGTTGTTCGATCAGGGTATCCAGATAGCTGTCGGTGCCCGCCTTATAGCGCGCCTGCGAGAGCCGGTAGGAGCGCTGGTTGGCCGCCACGAGGGCGGTCTGGGCCGTGATCTGGTCGTCGATCGTGGCCCGTACGGCCAGTGCGTCAGCAACCTCGCGAAACGCGGTGCGCAGGGTGCGCTCGTAGTCGGCAGTATCGATCTCACGCTGGATACGGGCCAGGGCCAGCTGCGCGGCGCGAGAGCCGCCGTCGAAGATCGGTATGCCGATCTGGGGCGTCACGCTCCAGGAGCGGTTGTCGTTGGCCAACAGTCCGGTCAGCCCCTGCGTGGCCCAGCCCGTGGCCGCGGTCAGGCTGATCCGCGGGAAAAACGCAGCGCGCGCCGCGCCGATGGAGGCATAGTCGCCGGCCAGGCGATACTCGGCGGCGATCACGTCCGGCCGGTCCAGCAGCACCTCGGAAGGCACGCCGGCCGGTAGCTGCTCGAGCACGGCCCGCTCGGGCAGTCGCGCATCGGGTAATAATTGAGGAGCCAGCGTGATTCCGGCCACCAGATTCAGCGCGTTTTCGTCTTGGGCTACCTGGCCGACCAGCGTGGCGATATCGACCCGCACCGCTTCAACCGCCGAGCGCGCGTTGGCGACGTCCGAGCCCGAGGCGATGCCGTAGTCGTGCCGGGCGTTGACCAGGCGCAGACTGGCCTGTCGATTGGTCAGCGTATAGCGGGCCAGGGCCAGCAGGGCCTTGTCCGCGGCCAGAGTGAGCCAGTTGGCGGCCACCTCGCCGATCAGACTGATCTGGGCCGCGCGCCGGTCGGCGGCGGTGGCCAGCAGCGTCTGCGCGGCGGCGTCGCGCTGGTTGCGCAGGCGACCGAACAGGTCGATTTCGTAGCTGGCAAAGCTGATCTCGGTAGATAACGACTCGGACACCGCGTTCTGGTTGGCGAGATTGCCGCTGGCCGTATCATCACCGCCGGCCGTGCGCCCGGAGCGAGAGAAGGTCGCACTCGTGCTGGAGGAGATCGAGGGAAACAGCTGGGCATTGATATCGGCGACCTGGGCACGGGCGGCTGCAATATTGAGCGTGGCCACCTCGAGGTCCCGGTTGTATTCCAGCGCCTGGGCGACGACTTGCCGCAGGCGCTCGTCGACGAAGAAATCACGCCAGCCCAGCATCGAGACATCCGCGCCGGACTCGGCCGGCGGCGCGCCGTAGCGATCCACGCCCGGCCAGACGCCGGGAATCACCGGCGCCGGAGACTCGTAGTCCGGCGCCAGATTCACGCAGCCGGCCAACAGCAGAACAGCCAGGCCGAGCACGGGAAGGTTGCGTCGGGGCGCACTCATGACAGGCGCCGCCACCCGGCCCGGCAGATGACGAAAAAGACCGGTACGAACACCAGCGCCAGCGTAGTGGCCGTGATCATGCCGCCAAAGACGCCGGTGCCCACCGAGTGCCGCGCAGCGGCCCCGGCTCCGCTGGCCACCACCAGCGGAGCCACGCCCATGCCGAACGCCAGGCTGGTCATGAGGATCGGGCGCAGGCGCAGCCCCACGGCCTCGACTGCCGCTGTTTTCAGGGTATAACCCTGTCCGGCCAGCTGATGGGCATATTCCACGATCAGAATCGCGTTCTTCGCCGCCAGGCCGATGGTGGCCAAAAGGCCCACCTGGAAATAGACGTCCAGCGACAGACCGCGCAGGGCCACGGCGATGAGCGCGCCGGCCACCCCGAGCGGGACGATCAGAATGACTGCCAACGGAATCGACCAGCTTTCATAAAGGGCGGCCAGACACAGAAACACGAAGCCGATCGACAGCGCATACAGTAGCGGCGCCTGGGCGCCGGCTTTCTGCTGCTGCAGCGAGATGCCGGACCATTCATAGCCGATCCCCTCGGGCAGATCGGCCACGATATCGGCGACGTGATCCATGGCCGTACTCATGGCCACGCCCGGTGCCGGCTGGCCGGAGACTTGATACGCGGGCACGCCGTTGTAGCGCTCGAGCTCAGGCAGTCCGGTGGTCCAGTCGGTGTCGGTAAACGCCGAGAAGGCCACCATGTTGCCGTCGTCGTTGCGCACGAACCAGCGATCGAGATCATCCGGCTGCATGCGATACGGCGTATCCCCGGCCACATAGATCCGCTTGACCCGGCCCTCATAGATGAAGTCGTCGATATAGGCGCTGCCGAAGGCGGTCGACAGGGTGTTGTTGATATCCCTGATCGCCAGGCCCAGCGAGGCAGCCTTGGCATCATCGACGTGGATCGCGAACTGAGCCGCCGGGTCGGTGGTTTCGCTGCGCATCTGGGCCAGCGCCGGATCAGACCGGGCGGCTTCGAGAAACGCCTCGCGGGCGTTGGTCAGGGCGGCGCGGCCCAGCCCGCCCAGGTCTTCGAGCTGGAGCTCGAAACCGGCGGCATCGCCCAGGTTGCGCAGCACCGGCGGGTTCAAGACATACACCTGGGCATCCCGAATGCTCGAAAGCGCAGCCGTTGCCCGGGCGGCGATGGCCTCGGCGCTGGTGTCGTCGCCGCGGCGCTTGTCCCAGTCCACGAGATGGACAAAGGCCCGGCCGGTGTTCTGCCCGCTGCTGCCGGCGATGGTAAAGATCGAGTCTACGTTGGGCTGGGCCTGGAAGTAGGCATCCACCTGTTCCATGACGTCGACGGTGCGCTGAGAGGTTGCACCCGGCGGCAGCTGAATAGAAACCCGCAGCACGCCCTGATCCTCGGACGGCAAGAAATTGCCCGGCAGGCTGTTGAACAGCCAGACCACGAGGACGAGCACGGCGACAAGCACGGCCATGACCCCCGCCCGCCAGTCGATGGCACGAGCGGCCAGGCGCTGCACCCGCGCATTCAGCCCGGCCAGCCCGCGATTGAAGCCGGATAACAGCGCGCCCGGCGCACGCCGCGCCTCGGGCGGCTTGAGCAGGGCCGCGCACAGCGCCGGCGTGAGAATCAGGGCCACGCCGATCGACAGCGCCATGGCGGCCACCACGGTGACCGAAAACTGTCGATAGATGACCCCGGTGGCCCCGGGGAAAAACGCCATGGGCACAAACACAGCGGTCAGCACCAGCACGATGCCGATCAGCGCGCCCTGGATCTCGCGCATGCTGGCCAGCGTGGCCTCGCGCGGGCCCAGGCCCTGCTCGCTCATGATGCGCTCGACGTTCTCGACCACCACGATGGCATCGTCGACCAGCAGGCCGATGGCCAGCACCAGCGCAAACAGCGTCAGCGTGTTGATCGAATAGCCGAGTGCGGCCAGCACGCCGAAGGTGCCCAGGATCACCACCGGCACGGCCAGGGCGGGGATGAGCGTGGCGCGCAGGTTCTGTAGGAACAAGAACATGATCGCCACGACCAGCACGATGGCGATCAACAGGGTCTCGACCACCTCGGCGATCGATTCTTCGACGAACGGGGTGGTGTCGAAGGCCGTATGGGCCTCCAGGCCGTCGGGGAAGAAGCGTTTGAGCTCATCCAGACGGGCATGCACGTTCTCGGCGCTGCCCACGGCGTTGGCCCCGGCCGATAATTCCAGCCCCAGGCCGGCCGCACGATGGCCGTTATAACGGGCGATCTCGGAGTATTCATCCGAGCCGATCTCGACGCGGGCGACATCCGACAGGCGCACCAGTGAGCCGTCAGCCGCGGCCTTGACCACGATGTTCTTGAATTCGTCGACCGTGGACAGCCGGCTGCGGGCGCGGATGGTGGCATTGAGCTGTTGGCCGGGGGCGGCCGGCAAGCCGCCAAGCTCGCCGGCCGATACGTTGGCGTTCTGGGCCTCGACGGCGGCGCGTATATCGGCCGGCATCAGGTTGTATTGGTTCAGCCGGTCCGGGTTCAGCCAGATCCGCAGGGCATATTCGGCGCCGAAGTTGCGGGCCTGGCTGATGCCGGAAACCCGCGCCAGCGGGTCGGTCAGGGTGCTGGCGATGTAATCGCCGATATCGGCCTCGTCCATCGAGCCGTTGGTCGAGGACAGGGCAAACACCAGAAAATAGTTGCCGCCGGACTGGTAGGTGCGCACGCCGCGCTGCTGGACCTCGGCTGGCAGGCGGGCCAGTGCCCCCTGAAGCTCGTTCTGTACCTGCACCTGGGCGATATCCGGATCGGTGCCCGAGGTGAACGTCAGGCGGACCCGCGCGTCACCCGAGGAATCCGAACTGGACTGGATATACAACAGGTTGTCGATGCCGGTCATCGACTGTTCGATGATCTGGGTCACCGAGTTCTGCGTGGTTTCGGCGTTGGCCCCGATATAGGTCGCCGAGACCGTGATCGTGGGCGGGGCAATCTCGGGATACTGCTCCAGCGGCAGGGTGAAGATCGAGAGCAGACCGGCCAGGCTGATGACGATCGCGATCACCATCGCGAAAATGGGCCGGGCGATGAAAAACGCGGACATCAGGGCGCCTCATCAGGAGGATCGCCGTCGCCGTCGGCGGCCGGCATCAATCGCCCGTCCTGCATCACCAGAGGCGTGACGGCCGGCGTGTCGCCCGGCTCGACCTTGTCCCGGCCCTGGACGATCAACCGGTCCCCGGCGGCCAGGCCGTCGGTGATGCGCCAGCGGTTATCGTCTGTGGCGCCCGCGATCGTCACGCGGCGCTTGGCCACCGTGCCGCCCGGCTCGACCACCAGAGCGGTGGGTTGGCCGGCGCTGCTGCGATCGATGCCTTGCTGCGGCACCAGAAGCGCCCGGGTATCGATGCCCTGGACCAGTGAGGCTTCGACGTACATGCCGGGCAACAGGTCGCGATCGGGGTTGTCCACGATGGCCCGCAGCGTGACCGAACCGGTGTTGGCATCCACCGTCACGCCGGTAAACTGCAGCCGGCCGCGGGCCGTGAGATCGGCGCCCTCGGGCGACACGCGCACCGGCGCGGCCTGGTTGTCGTCTACGGCCAGCGCGCCGGAATCCACGGCCTGCTTCAAACGCAGATAGCCGGCCGCAGACTGCTGGATATCCACGAACATCGGATCGAGCTGGGTGATCGTGGTGAGTGGATCGGTCTGGTTGGTGGTGACCAGCGCGCCGGGTGTCACGCGCGAGGGGCCGATCTGGCCGTCGATGGGCGCGCGGATTTCGGTGAAGTCGAGATTGATGCGCGCGGTCCTGACCGCGGCCTGGGCGGTGGCGATATCGGCCTTGTCCTGGGCCAGGGTGGCCTGGGCGTTGTCGCGCTCTTGCTTGCTGATGGCGTCGATTTCGGCCAGCTCTTTATAACGCGCGGCCAGCGGCGCATCGGACTGCAGGCTTGCCCGCGCCTGGGCCAGCTCGGCCTGGGCCTGTTCCAGCGCGGCCTCGTAGCGCGAGGATTCGATTTTATAGAGCAGGTCGCCGGCGGCGACTGTTGCGCCTTCTTTAAAGGTGCGTTTTTCGATGATGCCCTGGATCTGGGGGCGTACCTCGGCTTGGATCGTGGCCCGGGTGCGCCCGGGCAGGCTTTGACGCACGGTATAGGTCGAGGTGTCTAGCACCACCACGCCAACCTCTGACGCCGCCGCGGGCTCGGCTGCGGCCTCGTCGCGGCCACACCCGGCAATGCCCACGCACAGGCACAGACCTAGCAGCGCCGGCACGAGGCGTGTGCCCGCGCGCAGGCCGCGCGCAACGTGTTGAACAGAAGACAGGATCATCGCGCACCGAGTCTACCTAAGGAAGCTCTGCATAACCTCTCGCGGGTCGCGTTCGAGTCCTCACAGACGGTGCGGCAAGGCGTCCAGGCGCAGCGCCTGCCTG
>MDSW01155817.1_pt1 | contig 21903 bp, 14 predicted proteins | sample 811171 | NCBI WGS metagenome assembly MDSW01 (sample SAMN05326641, study PRJNA326480) | marine metagenome | isolation source: seawater | place: Atlantic Ocean: North West | collected 2012 | reverse complement strand
GGGGGGGGGGGGGGCAGGCTTCGCGCGGCCTCGGAGGATTCGTTCGTTCGTTCACACGCACCCGATGATGGCGAACTTTTCCTCCAGCTCGGGGTTCTCGCGATCGAGGTTGGGGTTCTCGGGCGGGGACCCGTCCGCGCGCACGACGAGGCTCCCGCGGCTGGCCAGGCGTACCCCTCCGCGCGCGACGGACTTCGCCGCGCGCGCGAACGCGGGGCGCGCGACGACGCCGCCGCGGCGCTCCACCACGGGCGCGCGGCCCACGGTGGAGGCGGAGATTCGCACGGACGAGCGGACGATGGCGGACATCGCGAGGTCGTGTGGTGGAGTGGCGCGCGCCAGCCCGCGCGGGGGCGTACTTTATCGATCCACGATCGTGACGTGTCTGCTCTGGGAGCGGATCGACGCGGCCAGCTGGCCTGAAGCGCGCCACGCGCCAATTCAGACGTTGCTGCCGCGCTCTCTCCCGACTCGGTCTCAAGGTCCAAGACGTCCTCCGGTCCGGGTGGTGCCACGCGCCGTACCCCCCCCCCACGCGCGAGAGTTGACGCGCGCGGCGCTCGACGCGCTCGGCGCTCCGGGTCGTCCGCTCGCGTCCCTCGCCCCCCGATCCGCGGGCTGGGCACCACATGTACATGACCGGTCGCGGCGGTCGCGGCGGTCGGGGCGGCCGCGGCGCGAAGAACGTGTGGGTGCGCCCCGGAGCGGCTTCCGCGTCCGCGGCGCCGTCGGGGGCGGCGAAGAACCCTCCGGCGTCGCCCGCGCCCGCGGGGGCTCTGAACCCGGGTGCGGCGGCGTATACGCCAGCACCCCCGGGCGCCTCCGGTCCGAGCACCTCCGCGCCCGTGACCGCGACGCCGCGCGATGCACCCAGTTACCTCCCCGTCGGCGTGAAGCGAACCGCGGGCGGCGGCCTCGATCCCGCGGCGAAGCGGTTCAAGCCCAAGCCCGACCCGGCGGCCGAGAAGGCGGCGAGGGAGCGCCTCGAGGCGAAGGCCGCGCTGGAGGCGAAGATCAAGGCGGCGGAGGCGGAGGCGGAGCGCATGAAGCGTTCGATCCGCGAGGCGAAGGAGGCGGCGGAGCGGCGCAAACTCGACGCGAAGAAGCAGGAGGAGGCGCGGAAGGCGTTGGAGAAGAAGGAGGCGGCGCTCGAGAAGGCGAACCGCGCGAAGCAGGCGAGCAACCTCCTCAGCGGCTTCGCGGCGGCGCGGAAGAAGCACGGCGTGGGGACTTCGGACGGCGGCGGGGAGGCGGCGGCGGCGGCGAAGGCGGCGGCGGAGGCGGCGCTCACGCCCGAGGAGCAGGATGCGCGCGCGGTGCGGCGGGTCATGGCCGCCGGCACGGACTGGCAGGTGCTGGACCTCCCGCCCAACGCGCAGCAGAAGTGGGTGAGGCAGAGCTACCGCGACCTGGCCAAGAGGCTGCACCCGGACAAGTGCAAGGCGCCGGGGGCGAAGGACGCCTTCCAGAAACTCTCCAGGGCGTACAAAAACGTCGCCGCGGGGGCAAGCTGAGTTGTAGTTGTAGAGTTAGAACCTGAGACGCCGCGAGTCAAGTTCCCCGCGCCCGCGGACGGACCGTCGCGCGCGAGAATTTCATCACCGCCCGTCGTCGTCGTCGTCGCTCGGCGGCTGCGTGTGCGATCTCGTCCGTCCGGTTCTCTCCCCGCGCGCCTGGTCCTCCCGGGCGCACACGTCTCCGCGCGGGCGCTTTCGGAGGCTGCCTTTCGTCGTCGCGCACCCTCGCGTTCCCCCCTTCGCCATGGCGACGGTCGTGGCCGGGAGCTACGAGCGGTTCGTGTTCGGGTACGACGTGCGCGATCTTCCGAGCGGCGGCGGCGGCGGCGGGTCCTCGGGCGATCCTTCGGTGTCGCGCTCGTTCACCCTCGACGCGCACCTCGGCCAGTGCAAGAGCGTCGCGGCGCGCGGCGGTTTCCTCGCCTCCGGCGGCGCGGACGACCTCGTTCGCGTCTGGCACCACAACCCCGACGGCGGCGTCGCGGACCTCGGCTCGCTCGCCGCGCACGAGGGGTCCGTGACGTGCCTCGCGTTTCACGGTCCGAGTGTCGCTTCGGAGCCCACACGTCTCGTCTCCGGGGGCGTCGACGGCAACTTGATCATCTGGAGCGTGGGCAAGTGGGACGCGCTCAAGACGCTCAAGGCGCACCGCGGCGGCGTCCACTCCCTGAGCGTGCACCGCACGGGCGCGGTCGCGATGACCTGCGGCGCGGACGCGTGCGTGGCCATGTGGGACATGAAGAAGGGCCGCGTCGCGCACAAGACGAAGCAGAAGGCGAAGCCCGACCTCGTCGAGTTCACCCCCGGCGGCGCGTCGTACGCCACGGTCACGGGCACCAAGCTCACGATCACGTCCGCGGAGACGGGCGCGATGACGGGCGCGTTCGAGGCCCCGAAGCGCGCGATGTGCTTCGCGATGGCCGGCGACGCCGACCGGTTGGCGCTGCTGGGTTGCGAGGGCGGCGACGTGGTGGGCTACGACGCGAGGGCGCCGCCGACGAGGCCCGCGGTGGTCATCGCCGGGGCGCACGCGAGCCGCGTCAAGGCCATGGTCGTCCCGCGCGCCGAGCACGACGGCGGCGTGGGCGCGGTGGGCGGGCCCGCGGGGGGACCGATCGATCTCGTCACCGCGTCCAGCGAGGGCGCGACGCGTCTGTGGGACCTGCGCCGGTTCGCGAACGCGTCCCCGCGCGGAGCCGTCTCTCGCGCCCCCGCCGACGCTCGTTCCTCGCCCGTCGCGGAGGCGACGGGGGGGGGCAGGTTCACGTGCATGGCGACGATGCCCACCGCGCTCCCGCCCGCGATCCAGGCGGCGATCACGACCGAGAGCGCCAGGGACCGGAGCGGGGAGAAGAAGCGCCGGAAGGAGGAGAAGCGAAGGCGCGTGGAGAAGGCGAGGGACGCCGCCGCGAGGGCGCCGGAGGAGAAGAAGGCTCGGAAAAGAGACGGGTCCCGCCGCGACCTCAAGGGGAACGAGGCGTCGAACGCGGACGGGTTCGAGATCGTGCGCGCGGAGGACGACGCGGGACCGGGGCCCGGGGACGAGCCCGCGGCGAGGCGCGAGGAAGGAAAGCCGCCGGCGAAGAAGAAGAAGAAGAGCGAAAAGGCGTCGGGGGCGAGAGGAGAAGAGAAGGGGGGCGACGACGAGACGCTCGTGCGGCGCGGGGGCCCCGGGTTCGCGCGCGGGAAGAAGAACAAGAGCTCTTCCGCGGAACAGGGCGGGCGGTCGTACGAGGAGACCGCGACCGCGGCGAGGAGGAAAGGGTCCGGCGCGAAGAAACCGACGCCGAGCCGGGGGTTCGACGCGAAGAAGAAACGGCGAGGATGACGAACGACGCCCTCGTTGGAATTTTTGACGCGCGACGAGGTCAAGGCGAGAACCGCGCGTCCGTCGCGGAAGCCTCCGCGCACACGAACGGTCCACGACGGTCTCTCCATCTACAACCCGTCCCTCACCTCCGCTCTTCCCGGCGGTTCCGGGCGGTCGACCGTTCCCCCCCACCTCCCCGTCGCTCCCCCTTCCCTCGCGAGCGCCTCGAACACGGCTCGCGCGGCTCTCTGCTCCGCCTCCTTCTTCGTCCCCGCGCTCGCGCTCGCGCGTCTCCCGTCGAGCGTCGCGACGCTCACGAACCGAGGCGCCTCGGGTTCCGTCGCGTCCGCGCTCTGGGCCACCTCTCGCGTCTCGAGCGAGCCCTCCGCCTCGCCGCGCGCGATGAGTTCGAACAGAGCGCCTTTGTGGTTCCCGAGGACCCCCGCGCCGCCGCGCGTCCCGGTCTCGGCGGCGTGCAATAAAAACGCGCCGCACTCGGCGAGCGCGGCTCGGCCGCTTCGGTCGCCGCCGAGCTGGTACACGAGAAACGCCGCGGCCTCGACCATCGTGCCCACCGTGTGCGTCTTGGAGCCGCCCGAGCGCGCGTCCGGGGGGACGGCCTCGACCATGTCCGGGCGCAAAAGCGCGGGGAGGAGGAGGGAGAAGTTGGCGTTGGACGCCGCCGCGGCGACGAGGGCGGTCATCTCGCCGACGGGCGCGTCGCACCCGCGCTGCCGCCACAGCGCGTCGGCGACGGCGGCGTTCAGGAGCTTGTCGCCGAAAAAAGCGAGACGCTCCGCGCGTTCACCGTCGCGCGACGCCTCGGGGACCATCCCGGCGCCGAACGCGACGTCGCGAGGGAGGATGCGCGCGAGGGGGACGTCCGCGAGGAGTCTCCGCCACGTCGTTAGAGAAGGCGGGGGAGCATGGGGGGCGTAGTCGTCCGAGGAAACCGCGACTGCGCGCCCGCGTCGTGGCGTCGCGCGTCGGGGCGTCGAGCGCCGGGGCGAACGCCACGGTCCCGCGACATCCCCGACGCGACGCGGGCACGCGCGCGCCGTCGCGGACGCGGACGCCATCGGCGCCCCGCGCACACCGCGGCGGCGAGAGTGACGAGCGACCCGTCCGTCCGGACCCTCCCTGACGACGCCAACTACAAAAATCAAAACGGCGCGCGTTGATGAGTGTTCGTTCAGATCGGATCGTCAGGCACACTCCGCGTCGCGCGGGGCCGCGCGAGGATGGCGCTCGCGGCGGTCGCGGGCGCCGAAGACGGCGCCGCGCTCTGGCGCCTGTCCGTATCGGTGGAGGGCACGACCATGCGCTTCAAGGTGCGCGCACTGTCCGCGACGGCCGCGCGTCTCCGCCGTCTCCGCCCCTCTTTCGCGCCGAGCGCTGACCCCCGCGCCTCGCTTCCCTCAGGTCCCTTGCGGCGACGGCGATTCTTCCATCGGCGAGCTCTCTCGCGAGGTCGCCGACCGCTGCCGGCGGTGGCGCGACGCGGGCGAGCCCCAAGTCACCGTCGAGCGTCTCACGGACGAGCGCGGCGCCTTGCTCTTCCCCGAAGATCGCGTGCGCGACGTGCTCGAGAATCGCGCGCGCGTCGTCGCGCACCTCCTCGACGCCGGCGCCCCGACGTACACCACCGCGGTCGCCGTCGCGGACGACGACCCCGCGCGGGCGAAGAAGAAGAAGAAGCGCGGTCCCGTGGACCCGCCGTACGTCCGCGACGACGCGGCGCACGAGTACCTCTCCCCCTCGAGCCGCGAAGTCTTGGCGGGAGAGCGCCCGCCCCTCGCGTCGCAGCGCGCGTGCCCCGTGTGCGGCAAACGATTCGCCCTCACGCAACAGCTGCGCTTCCACCTCACCTCCCACCGCGTGTCCGCGATGACCGCGCGCGACCGCGCGAAGGTCGAGGCCGCGATCAGGAGCATCGCTAGCGAACCCGACGCGAACGGCGGCGCGGCGAGTTCGAACCCCGCCGGCGGCGCGGGCGTCAAGACGCGACGGTTTTTCTGCTGCGCCGTCGATTGCGAGCACAACCCAGAGGCGGATTCCGGGGCGCACCCGTTCATCGACTTCGCGAAGCTGCGCCAGCACTACCTCCGCCGTCACACGAACGAGAAGCCGTTCAGCTGCCCCAGGTGTGGCCGCGGGTACGCCGTCAAGGCGGACATGCAGACGCACGCGAAGCAGTGCGGGAAGGTGTTCCAGTGCAGTTGCGGAGAATCGTTCGGGACGGCCAGGATGCAGCGGCTGCACGTGGAGGAGGCGAACGCGGGGTCGGGAGGACGGGGCGCGAGGCACGTCGCCGAGGAGCCGAGAGACGTGGGGGGGGTTCCGAGGATTGGCGCGCAGTGACGATGATGGACCGGCGAGGCGACGTTGTTAAATCCAGAACATTGTTTCACACCCCTTACCTGATCAACACTGACTCCAACCGCCAGATGATGGGATCCGGGTTGCCGTTCTGAAAATACGTGCGCGACTCGGGAGGGGGAACGTGCGTCTCGCACGTCGGCTTCGAGTCCTTGATGATAGTCCGCGGCGTCGCCTCGAGCGCACTCTTCATCGCGCGCTCGTCGCTCGCGTTCGAGTGTCGACGCGGGATCGGGACGTCGGGCATGCACGAAAGCGCTAATGTCCGGGTCACGCCGGGGGGGAAGACCGCCGCGACAATCGCTGCCGGGTTTTCGTCACCACTCGGCACCCAGGTGGAGGGGAATGCCCCCAAGGGGTCCGCGCGGGGACTTCTCGGGCTGACACCAGAACTCGGGGCGGTGTTCCCATCGGGACCCCTCGCGACATGGTCGGTCGAGGACGTCGCCGCGCGCGTGTGCGCGCTCGGGCGCGAGCTCGCGCACGACGTTGGGACGCGCGAGAACGACATCGCGGCAGACTTCGACGCGCACGCGGACAAGTTCCGCGAGTCCGGCGTGGACGGCGAGACGCTGTCGCGCGTCACGGTCGCCATGCTCCAGAACGACCTCGGCGTAAGCGTCTACGAACACCGCGCGAAGATCGTGGGGTGGGTCAAGGACCATCTCGAGGTGCGCGCACAGCCAGCCCCCGCTTCGATCGTCCGTTTTTCTGTGGAGATGAACTTGCGCAAAAGCCTGCCACGAACCGTCGCGCCGAAACGTCTTTGTGAGCCGGCCGGAAAACGGCCCCGACAGTGGACACACGCACGGATCGGAGTCGACGCGTCGATGCCCGCGCCGACGCGGAGATATGTCGTCACCGCTCCGGATGTCGCCGCTCACCCGAAAGCTCGCGGCCGTGGACTACCTCGTCTCCGCGCTCGTCACCCTCGTCGAGATCTCGGGCTTCGACGCTGACCGTCGCGCCTCCCCCCCTCGTTCTCGAGTGCAGCGCGAACTCGCGAGCCCCTCGGGCGCGGACACCCCCGAGCCACCCGCCATCACGGGCTCGCCCGCGGACTCGAGAGACGCCGCCATCGCGAACCTCTCCCTGAAACTTCGCGACGCGCGCCTGGAGCTCTCCGCCGCCCTCGACGCCGCCGCCGCGCCCGGGTCCTCCGGGTCGGAGGACGCGACGCTCGAGGCAGATCTCGCGGAGGCGAACGAGCGTTTGTGCCAGTACGCCTCGGACGTGTCTCAGGCGCGCGAGTCCTTGCGAGAAGCGACGCTCGAGAACGCGCGCCTGAAGAACGCGCTCGAGGCGTTCGACGACCTCGTCCCCGGCCTGAGGTGCGTCGCCGCGCCCGACCACCCCTTCCCCCGGCGGGCGAACCTCCTCGGCGACACAGCTGTGTCCTTCCCTGTTTTTCCCCCTCTCACGCCGCGTCGCTCCCGCTCTTTTCCCCTTTTAGGGCATCCAACGACGCCCTCCGCGAGGAAACCTCCGCGTCCCTCGCACGCCTCGCGTCCGATTTCGACGCCGCTGTCGCCACCGCGCGCGCCGAGACCGAGCGCGCGGTTGCCGAGGCCGATCGCCGCGTCGCGTCGGCGACGTCGGAGACGGCGTTTCAGGAGGAGAGAAACCGAGCGCTGCTCCTCCGAAACCGCGAGCTCCGCGCCCGCGTGCTGGACGCCAAGGGAACCATCCGCGTGTTCGCGCGCATTCGCCCCATCGCCGCCGGTGCCGAGGGCGACGAAACCGTTCCCGCGGTGACCGCCTGCGCGTCCTCGGACCCCGCGGCGGAAGGCGAGGACGTCGCGTGCGCCCCCCCCGGACCCAATGGTCATGCCGATCATTCTCACGAGCGCCGCCCCGCGGGGAAGCGCCGCGAGGAGAAACGCTTCGGCTTCGATCGCGTCTTCGGCCCCGCGGCGACGCAGGCGGACGTTTACGCGGAGGTGAGCCCCCTCGTTCTGGGCGTCCTGGACGGGTACGACGCGTGCGTGTTCGCGTACGGGCAGACGGGGAGCGGGAAGACGCACACGATGGACGGCGCGCGCCGCCTTCCCGAGGACGCCGATTCGCCGGGCGTGAACCAGCGCGCGCTGACGGAGCTGTTCGAAACGGCGGAGGCGCGCAAAAACGCGGACGGGACGCTGTTCCGCATTTCCGTGGAGATGCGCGAAATTTACAACGAGCAGGTGCGCGACCTCCTGCGACCCGCGAGGGAAGACGCGAGCTGGAAGGGAGGCTCGAGCGGGTCGAGAAACTTACACTCTGGCGGCGCCTCCGCGCGACCTGGGGGACCTGGGACGACGACGGGCGCCTCCGACGCCTCGGACGCGGACGATGAGGTCGCGCGCGTGGACGCGAGGGACGCCGCGCACGTTCTGGCGATCATGTCCGAGGGGATCGCGCGGCGCGCGAGCTCGGCGACCGCGCTCAATGAGCGCTCGAGTCGGAGCCACTGCGTGGTGACCGTGCGATGCGTCGGGACGGACCTCGCGTCGGGGCGCGCGTCGAACGGGAGGCTGCACCTCGTCGACCTCGCCGGGTCGGAGCGCGTGGCGCGGTCGGAGGCGCGGGGCGACCGCCTGCGCGAGGCGCAGCACATCAACAAGAGCCTATCCGCGCTCGGGGACGTCGTCAGCGCCCTGCTCGAGAAGCGCGCGCACGTGCCGTTCCGCAACTCTCGGCTCACACGCCTGCTCGCGGACTCGCTGGGGGGGAACTCGCGCGTTCTCATGCTCGCGCACCTCGCCCCCGAACCCGCGAGCTTCCCCGAGACGCAGTCCACGCTCGTGTTCGCCAAGAGGTGCAGCCAGCTCGAGCTCGGGCGCGCGAGGGCGAACGCGAGCGCGCCCGCCGCGGACGCCGCGGCGCTACACGCCGCCGTCGCCGAGTGCAGAGCCGAGCTCGACGCGCAGAAGCGGCGCGCGCTCGAGGCGGAGGCGGAGGCGGAACGATACAAGGCGGAGGCGGAGGCGCTGAGGTGCCGACTCGAGCGAGCGACGTCGCGGGATCGAACGCCGCCGCGCGAGCGCGAACCGCTGTCTCCCATCGCGGGAGCAAACGGACAGGCGTCGTTCGGGACGGGGTCGGTGGCCACGACACCCGCGCGAACGCCGTCGGCGGCGAAGCGCGCGCTCGGGCGCGCGGCGGCGACGGCGGCGTCGAGCATCTTGATGAGGGACAGGTGAGGGGGGGAAGGGAAAGACACTTTCGACGCGCGACGAGACGTTGCGCGCGCATCATCGTGGACGAAATGGAACGCCTACTCGTACGCGTACCGCGCCGGTGCGACTACTTTCGCATTTTCTCTTCTCCCTTGCCGTTGAGCGCCTTGATGGCGAGCGCGAGTTCCTCGGCGAAAAATGGATTATCGGCTTCGCTTCGCCTGAACGCCTCCTCCGGCCACAGCTCGCGCAGACCCTCTAACCCGACGCGTATGTCCGTGAACGCGAGGTTGGGCTCAATCTCCACGAGCTTATCCGCGTTGATTCCCGGGAGCTCGCGCCTGATCGTCCCCACGTTCGCGGCGACGCCGGCCATGATCTCCTCCCCGTCGCCCGCGAGCAACGCCCGGGGCTCCGCGCGGAAAATCACCGCCGCGTCCGCGCCGGGGAGGAGCTCCTTCAGAGCCGCCATCCGCGCGGCGATCACGGACCGCGGCGTCTCGAGGATCGCCGGGAACCGGTGCGCCGCCGCGATCGCCTCCCCGGGCGTGCACAGCAGCAGCGCGGACAGCGCGTGCACCCTCGCCGCCACCTCCGCGGGCGAGCACGCCGCCGCCTCCCGCGCCTCCGCCGCCTCCGCCGCCGTGATCCGACCGTACCCGCCCGAAAACGCCGCGCTGTTCCCGCCGCCGCCCCAACCGGACAACAGCGCGTCCCGCCGGTCCCCGGCCGCGTCCGCCGCCTCGTCCACGTCCGAGGGGTTCCAGGCCGCGGAGTTTTCTTTCCCCGAGGAGGAGGGGTTCGAGGCTCTCGCGTCCTCGGCAGCGGCGCGGCGGAGCGACAACACGAGCGCCATCGTGTCCGCGACGAGCGCGTCCCGCTTACCCCCCTCCGCGTCCGCGAGGTACGCCAACCTCGCGCCCCCACCGTCGGTCACGACCCCGACGGACGCGCCCGGGGCTTTGCGCCTGGGCCCGCGCGCGCTCGCGGCGGCCTCGCCGACCTCGGTCCAGTACGCCTCCACTTCCTTCTCTCCCGCGAGCACGGCGTCGCGGCCGCCCACCTCCGGGGCGTCGTCGAGGCCGCCGTCCGCGCCGGCGCCGTTCGCCTTGAACGCGCGCCATCGCTCGTACGCGTCCGCGGCGCGCCCGCGCGGGAGTGCGCGGGCGGCGCGGCCGTCCTGGCGGCGGTACGGGAGGGCGTCGAGGAAGGCGCGGTAGAAGCCGGCGAGGACGTCGACGCCCTCGCGGATCTGCTTCGCCGCGCCGAAGGTGTTCTCGCTCATCCAGTTGAGCGATCGCGCGATGCCGGGGAGGGAATCCGCCCACGCGGGGCCGCGGTTCATGAGCTCCTCGCGGATCTTGTCGTAGTCCCCGCCCCAGTCCTCGGGGTTCTTCGGCGCGCGCTTGGACGAACCGGCGCGCGCGAGCACCCGCGCGCCGCGGCGACAATGACGAGAGACGCGAAGGGGCGAGGACGACGAGGACCCGGACGGCGAGGAGAACCCGTCGGCCGCGGAACGCGCGGTCGCTCGCGCGGGGTTCGCGCGGAACCGGCGCGCGGGAGCGAGGGCGGAGCCCGAACGAGCGCGCGCGGCGTCCGCCATGTCGACCGCGGAGGAGCAGGCGCCGACCGCGAGGCCGACTGCTGAAGGAGCGTGCCAGCTGGCCGCGAAAACAGATTTTCTTGGCCGCTTCCAAAACACGGAGGCACGCTTCGCGCCATCATCAAGTCACAGAAACGCCCGTTGGCTCACTCGGCTCCAAATTTCCACGACACTCGCGCGTGCGCGCGTCCCCGCGCTCGCCGCCGCTCGGGCGTCATGGAACGGGTCAACGTCGCGCACCGCTACGTGCGGTCGGAGGTGCATCCCCCATCCCGCCCGTTTCCCTCCCGCACGCCGCGTCTCTCTCCGTCGACGCCCTCCGTCAACGCGTCTCTCTTCCCCTCTCCCGACGCCCTCTCGCCCTCCTCGGCCGCTCCCGGTGACTGACGCCCGCCCCCTCCCCCGGTCGCAGGCCAACGTCCTGCGTCGGGCGCTGAGCCCCGAGGAGTTCGCGGACGTGCTCCACTACGAGGTGTGCTGGATCGATGACGTCGTCGGGGACCGCATCACCCCGCTGTTGCGTCGCGGGAACGCGTACGTCGCCGTCACGTCCACGCGCGTGCACATCGTCCGCACGAAAGGCGCGCACCCCGCCGCGAGCTCGATACCCCTGAACGAGATCGACGACGTGGAGACCCACGGCGCGGTCGAACCCGGATTCTTCTACAGCTACATCTACGGCGAGCCGGACGCGATGATGTTCGCGAAGCGCCACACGATCACGCGGCGCAAAAAGCACGACCGCCACGCCGCCGAGCTTCGCGCGGCGGCGGCGGCGAGGCGCGGCGCGAGGACGCTCGCGGGGGCGGAGCTCGCCGCCGCTCGCGAACCCGCGCCCTCGTCGGACCCGCGCGACGCCTTCCCACACGTCGCCGACGCCACAGCGACCGCGGAGGTCGCCGCGGAGGAGCGATCTGAGCGGATCCAGCTCATGTCGAACAAGGTGGCGACCGCGCTCGCGCTCGTCCCGGATGGGTTCACGGCGAAGGAGCTCGCGACGATGCTCAAGGAACCGAAAAAGGACGTCGACGACGCGTTAGCCGCGCTGCGACGAAGCGGCGCCGCCGACGCGAAGGAACAGTCGTGGGGGCGCGCGACGAGGTGGACCGCGGCCGCGGCGCCCGAACCCGCCGGGCCGGTGACGGAATCGACCGCCGGCGCGCCGTCGATTGCGATTGATCCCGAGGCGACGCGGCGCGCGGCTGAAGAAGAACGCCGCGTCGAGTCTCGTCATCACGCGGGGTGGGGTCTCTCCGCGTCCGAGGCTTCGAGCCCCCCGGACGTGGGCGGTGACCCGCCGGCGTCCGCCGCGCAGACGTCCGCGAAACCCGCGGCGACGTTCGACGTCCACGCCGCGGTGGATTTCGCGAATAAGCGCACGATTGACCGCGTCGAGCGCGAGATGGAGCGCGAGGCGGAGGCGGAGGAGGCGAACGCGGCGGCGGCGGGCGGGAGGAAGAGCGCAAACGCCGAGTCGAGCTCGAGCGCGGAGGAGGTTCGGAGAGCCGCGCGCCGGAACCGCGGGTTCGCGATCGAGAAGATCAAGATCATCTCCCTCGAGCGCGGGTCGCAGGTGACGTACCAGCTCGAGCGCGCGTGTCTGCGGCGGCACGCGTCGCGCGCGTCGCGGGGCGACTTTGGAGACTTAAACAGAGGGGCGACTTTGGACGGAGGGGCGACTTCGGAGAGGAGCTCCGAGCCCGGGGACCTGACCGCCCCCGCGGAAGCCTCCGCGGCTCTCCGCGTCGCGCGCGTTCCGGACGACCTCCTCGGCGACGAAGACGCCGTCGCCGCGGCCGCGGACGACGGCGACGCGGGCGTCTCGATGGGCGCCGTCGTGATCGCAGCGGACGCGGCGACGCTTCTCGACGGCGTGACGCGCGCCGCGGACGGGTCGGTGGCGTTTCATCTTCCGGAGCCGAGTCCGGGAGACGAAACGGCCGAGCCTCCGGACGCGCTTCCCGCTCCTCCGCCCGCTCCCGAGGCGCTCGTCGAGGACCCCCCGAAGACGGACGAGGAGCTCGCGGCGGCGGAGGCGGCGGCCTCGGCGCTCCGCGCGTACGCGGACCTCGCGAAATCCCCGTCGGACGAAGCCTCGGGCGCGCTCGCCGTCCCGAGCGCCGCTCGACCCTCGGTCGAGGCGGAGCGCCGCGCGCTCTCGGGACTCCTCCTGGCGATGCCGCTCAAACCCGCGCTCACCGTCGCCGTCTCCGCGACGGCCGCGGCGAGGGCGCGCATGGACGCGGAGGCGGATTGGCGCGAGGCGCGCCGCGACGGCGAGCCCGACTCGCGCGTGTTTCTCGGCGACGTCACCGACGACCGCGCCAACGCGACGGAGCCCGCCCGGCGAGACTTTCGCGGCGGCGTCAAAGCGCGCGCGGCGGTGGTTCGGAAAGACCTCGACACCGTCGCGCGGGAGACGTTCGGGACGCTCGAGCTCGCCGCTTTGGCGCCGCGCGACGGCGCGGAGATCGGTGCGGGTGTCGTCGTGGAGAACGTCGGGATGTTCGAGGCGGCGGACCTCTGCGCGTTTTCGGCGATGGCGGAGCACGCCAAGCGCGCCCCCGCGCGTTTCGCCCGCCTCGCGTTGGGCTCCGAGAAGCTCTTCGACGTCGTCGCCGCGAGGCTCGAGCGCGCCGCGTTCGAGGCGACGCACGCGCACCCTCTCCTCCGCCGCCGCCGAAGATTCCTTCTCGACGAGGTCCCGGACGAGCACCGCGCCGCCGCCAACTGGGCGCGGCTCCTCTGCGCCGCGCGCCAGGGGTGCGCCGCGCACCGAGCCGCCCAGTTGCTCGCGTTCGTCCGCGGCGCCCTCGCCGGGAGCGAGGGCGCGCCGTTCGAGCGCCTGGATCTCGCCGCGAAGAAAGACGCGCTGGAGACGATCGTCGCCGCGTGTTTCGCGTACAATCCGATCAAGCACCCCGCGATGGCGTCCGTCGAGGGCGGGGCGGGGGGCGGCGAGGACGCGCGACGCGCCGCGGAGGAGGAGGAGGAGATGGATGTCGGCGAGCGCCTCGCGCGCGTCGACTTCCGGCGGCTCCGCGCGCCCGAGGGGGCGTCCTCGGACGGCGTCCTCGACCTCGTCACGGACGCGCTGTACGAGCTGATCCAGCTGTCCGCGCACGCGCACCTCATGGGGGGCGGCGATGGGTGGTTCCCCTCGCACGCCGTCGCGGCGGCGGCGCGGAAGCGAGCGCCCCCGCGCGACGTGAAGCCTCGCGTCGCGAACATGTTTCGAAGGCTGGTGAACGTCGTCCTGGACGCGCCCGACGGCGCGGTCCGGGGCGCCGCGAGCGTGCGCGCGCACAGGGTCGGGTTCGTGCTGAGGCACCTCATGGAGGGCATGCCGGACGCGGCGGTGGCGCGGTGCATTCGGGACGAGTACGACGCCGAGCTCAGGTTCGTGTTTTCGAGACGGGAGGTGTACGACCGAACCGTCCGGGGGGGGGACGCGCACTTCGAGCGCTTCGCCAGGCCGCACTTCGACTACGTCATGGCGCAGGTCCTGCCGACGTTCGGCGCCGCGGGGAGGGCGGCGGCGAGGGAGGAGGCGGCGGAGGCGATGAGGGAGAGGGTGCGGACGAGGGGGGAGGAGGAAAAGGCGAGGGCGACCGCCGCGAAGGTCGAGGGGGCGAGGGCGGCGGCCGAGCGCGAGGAGACCGGGGACGAGCGAACACCTCCGTGAAACAACTGCACATCTGCTCGCGATATGAGCGCCCGGCGCGCGTCGACGGGCTTCGTCCATAGTGCTGACCACTCCCCGGTTTAAAAAAACGTCCACTCACCCGCCCTCCGGCCTTCACACGACGCCGCTCGGCGCGGCGCGGGGCGGTGGCGGCCATGCCGCTGGCATCGGACGCGCGCCCGCGGGTCGGGGGTGATCGCGGGAAGGGCGCGCTTCGTTGGACGGCGCCGATGGTCAACACCGCGCGTCCCAGCGTCGCGGACGGGAGGCGACATCGCGAGACGTCGCGGACGACGACGGGAGGACCCGCCTCGCGCGACGCGTCGGGGTCGTCCTCGTCGGGGCCGCGCCGCGCCGCTCGCGCGTCGGACGCCGCGGCGAGGGTCGCCGCGGACGAGGCGTTCGACGAGGACTTCGCCGCGCTCGCCGTGCAGTACGCCGAGGAGGTGGAGCGGGAGCTCTCGCCGCCGTCGGCGCGTCCCGCACCATCATCGGCCGCGTCCGCCGGCCCGTCCGACGCCGCGCCCTCGGGCGCGTCCGCTCGTCCCGACGACGCGGGCGTCCCCGACCCGTCCCCGTTCCGACGCGCGTCCCAGACCGCCATCGGCTCGTTCATCGAGCGGTTCCGCGGCGCGGCCCCGCGCGAGGCCTCGGACTCGCCCCCGGCGGCGGACTCGCCCTCGGCGGACGCGCGCGAGCCCAGGCGATGGCGTCCCGCCTCCTCCCCGCTCTCCGACGGGTGGACCTCCGCCGCCGACTCCCCCGGGGGGGATTCTCTCCCGCGCGACTCCATCGACGACCTCCTCGCGCGCGCGCGCGAAGCGGCCCGCAGCCGCGGCGGCGCGCGCTCGGGACGATACATCGAGGACGACGACGGCGGCGACGGCGTGTGGGCGCGATGGGGCGGCGGCGGAGGCATCACCGTCGTCGGCGTCGCCGCCGAAAAAGACGCGCCCGGATCGGCGGGGACGCCGCCCGCGGGCGAGCGGCGGCGGCGCGGGGCGCGGGCGCCCTCCCCACCGGCGTCGCCGGGAGACGAGGAAGATATCCTCGAGCGGTGGCGCAGAAGGCGGAGAATGGAGGCTGCTGAGAAGGGCGCGGAGGCGTCCGAGGCCGCGGCCGGGGGGCGGCGTCCCGGCGGCGGCGTCGCGCGCGCGGACGTCCTCGGCGAGGGGCGTCCCGGTGGGGTCCCTTCGTCGCCGCCGACCTCGGACGCGCGCCTCGCCGCCTCGCCGCCCGAAGCGCCGAGCGGCGGTTCCGGCGGGTCGAGCCCCGCGGTCGTCTCGGTCGACGCGGCGGCGCAGACGGAGGCGGGCGCGGCGCGGACGCCGTCCGGGGCGCGCCGCTCGCTCGCGTTTCGAGAACCGGGCGGGGCGGAAAAACCCGCGCGCGGAGCGGAGAAACCCGCGCGCGCCGCCCAACGCCTCGGATCGGGTCCCTCGGAGGATACCGCGTGGGGGAGCTCCGCGGAGGAGGACGACGGGTCCGGCGACGAACGCTCCGAACGCTCCGAACGCTCCGAACGCTCCGAACGCTCCGAACGCTCCGAACGCTCCGAACGTTCCTTCGCGTCAGGGTCCGCGACGGCGTCGCCGACGCGAGCGCCGAGTTTGGACATCGCCGACGCCCTCGACGATACCGTCGGAAGCATCCTCTTCGGCGACGACCTCGGGGCGGGGCGAGGGGGAGGGATCCGGGCGGATGAAGGTCGAGGGGTTCCGCCGCCGCCGGCGGCGGCGACGCCTCCGCTGCTGTCGCGCCCGGCGGCGGCGTACGGCTCGACGACGGACGCGGGCGCGGACGGCAGGGTCGCCTCGTCTTCGTCCCCGTCCCCGTCCCCGTCTCCGTCTCCGTCTTCGTCTTCGCTCCCGCCCCGACCCCCGCGCGCTCTCCCGCTCGCTCTCCCGACGGGGCTGGTCTCGCCGCCGCCGTCCCCGGAGACCGCGCGCGGGAACGGCGGGTCGTGGAGGGAAGTCCACGCCGCGCCGCCGAAGCCGCCGAAGCCGCCGCCGGCGACGAGCGGACGAACCGAGCCGCGACGAACCGACGCCCCCGCCGCGCCGTCGCCCGTCGCCGCCGTCGCCGCCGAAGCGCTCGAAAGCGGCGACGCCCGCTCGAGGGCCGCGTCCGCGGCGGCGTCCGCGGCGGCGTCCGCGGCGAACCCGTGGCTGCCGTCGAGGATGCAGGTCTTCGGCGCGGGGGCCCCGGCGCCGCGACGCTCGCCGCGGGGCGGACCATCCGTCGGCGCTCCGCGGAGAGGCGCTCGCGATCCGCGACCCGCCGCGTTCGAGGAGGAGACCGAGTGGCTCGGGGAGGAGTGGGCGCGGCCCGAGGACGAGGACGACGGGCTGGTGGTGATGCTCAAGGCGCGGATAGAAAACTTACAGGGACAGCTCTCCGCGTTCGAGAAGCGCGGCGCGGGGCCCCGGGGCTCGGCGAACGAGCGCTCGTAGACTTTATGATGAACTACATCGTGTGTGACGGAAAAAAAAAATCAGAGTCGCGCGTCGGGCGTCACTTGAGCGAATTCGCGAACCTCTGGAGGGAGGCGACGAGCCCGAACACCTTCTCCACCGGCCCCGCTTCGACCTCCTCCCCGTCCTCGCCCTTGGGCCTGAGTTCCTGCATGACGACGTCGTCGAGCTCGTCCCCCGCGAGCCTCGACGCGCTCTCCCTCACGAGCCTGAACCGCCCCGGCCGCTCCTCGTCCTGCAGGTACAGACGCCACATCCCCGGGAACCGCTTGAAGATGTTCCCGTTGCACCACGGCAGAGGCTGAATCGCGTACACCACCGTCATCCTCCCCAGGAACTGATCCCGCATCCTTCGGAAGTTCAACCCCAGGCCGGCGTCGCCGGAGGCGAGCCTCGGGTTGATCAACACGACGCTCGCGCCCGCCTCGTTCGCCGCCGTCGTCGTCGCGCGCACCGCCTCCAAACTCGGCGGGTCCGGCGCGGCGAAGACGATGATCTCGTCCGACTCCTCGTACAGCCTCCGGTCGTTCGTGCTCGCGATGACGAACGGCAGATCGTCCCCCCAACGGTTCTTCAGCAGCGCCGCGCACCCGGCGTCGGGAAACACAGCCTTGACTCTCACGTCGCCGCCGACGGCGTCGCACAGCTGCGCGACGTACTCGCGCGTGATCTCCCAAACCTTGAGCTGGTCCCCGGCCTCGGCCATGACGTTGCCGGAGATGGGGTCCCACAGCTCGGGGATCCTGAGCTCCACGAGGTTGCCCAGCGAGCCGGCCGAGATGGCCCGCTCGGTGGCCGCCGCGGCGGAGGCGACGGCGTCGAAGAGATTGTCGGGGAGCTCGTCGTCGTCGTACTTCAGCGTGCCGTCCTCGTTCGCCAGGCCGAGGATCTGGACCCCGGAGGCGGGGGCGGAGGCCGCCGCGTCGGCATCCGCGTCCTCGCCGGAGGGTTTCGCGGCGTCGCCGATCTTCTGGAACTTACCCGCGGCGACGCGAACGGAGGCGCCGCGAGGACGCGATCGCGACGCGATCGAAGCGCCGCGAGCGCGGGTCGAGACGCGCGCGGACGACGCGGTGGGAGCCGCCGGGGCGGCGAGCGACGACGCGAGAGACATCGCGTGGGATGTCGTGGAGCACGGCGCGGCCTCAAGATTCGGAGGCGCGGCGTGGCGACGACTGACGGACGAGTGTCGCGCGCGCGTGACGTAGGATAAGATCTTGGTCCGCGGGCGCTCCAGCCGAGATAATTTAGTGCCGAGCGCGCCCGGGCGCAGCCCGGCAGTTGACGCACGTCGTCGGCGTCGTGTGATGAGCGGCGTCTCGGTCGTTGTCGGCGGTTTTTGTGCCGTCGACCGTTGTTTTTTCTCGCGTCCTTCCGGGCTCCTCCGCGTCGTCCCTGGCCGCGCGTCCGCACTTCCCAGGGCGCGCGGGTCGTCTCGCGACGCATGAAAACGTGGTGGCAGTTCCCCAACACGTCTCGCGTCGCGGAAGCCGCGCGCCTCGGTCTCGCGCTCTCCGGCGTCGCCACGCTCGCGTGGGCGTTCACGGATTCCCCCGCCCCGGAGGCATCCCGCGCGTCCACGCTCGCGTCCCCGCCCCCGAACGCGGCGGACACCTCCCCCGAGGACCTCGCGCGGTGGATGCGCGAGACGTCCGCGGAGCGAGGCGCGGGCGAGACCTTGCGCGCGGCCCTGGGCGAGGTCGGGCCCTGGGCGAAGGACCAGGCGACGAACGACGCGAAGGCGCGGGTGCCGACTCCCTGGATCCCCCACGGCGCGTCCCCCGGCGCTCGCTCTTCCTCTTCCTCTTCCTCTCCCTCTTCCTCTTCCTCTTCGTCGTCTTCGTGAGATGCCCGCGGCGCCCCCTCCCGCCCCCCCGGTCGTGTGCGAGGTCACCGCCCCCGGCGGCGTCGGGCGCGCGATCCTCGTCACCCTCCGCGGCGCGCCGTGCGCGCTGATCCCGTTCCACGTCGTCGGCGATCTCGAGCGCCTCGACGACGAGGTGATCGTCGTCGCCCCCAACGCGGCCGTCGCGACCCTCCGCCCCGACGCCTTCCTCGCGCACTCCCCCCCGCCGGAGGACGGCCGACCGCCGGACCCCAACCGAATGGACTACGTCCTCGTCGCGTGCGGCGTCCCGGAGGGCGTGGACCGAGCGCACCTCCGCCCGCTCGAAGATTCCCTGTCGCGATTCGACGCGCGCGGCGACGCCAGACGCGTCCTCGACGCGGAGCGCGTCCCCGGCGACGACGACGCGCACGTCGTCGCCGCGGGGGACGAGGTGTTCGTGTCTACGCTGACGCGCGAGGACTGGAGCTCCGCGGCGCGGGCGAAGCGGAAGGAGCGCCGCGTCCTCGTCGAGTGGCGCCGGGGCTTCGTGACGTCTCCGCCGGGAGACCGCGAGGGGGTGTCCTTGCGTTACGACGCGAGAACCGTCGCCGGCGAGAGCGGGTGCGCCGTCGTCGCCCACTCGAAGCGCCGCGCGTGCGACGATCCCGACGGGGCGGTGACCGTCGCGTCGGCGCGCGGGTGCGGGCGTCTCGTCGCCATGCACCGCGCGGGGGCGCCGGGGCGGGACGCGGAGGCTGTGGCGCTCGCGGACGTGATGCGCGACGTGCTCGAGACGACGGCCGCGCGGGGCGTCCGGCGCGCGGCGGAGCGCGGGAACTTCGGACCCGCCGTCGCCGAGCTCGCGAGGGACGCGTCGAACGTCGCCGCGCGCGGGCGGCGGTGCCGCGCGGCGGCTGCCGGGGCGCTGGCGGTCGCCTCCGACCCGCGCAGCGCGGCGGCGGCGATGGCGGCGCTATTGGCGTCGGGGGGGTTCGCGCCCGCGGGCGCCGAGCGCTCGGCGGTCGCCGCCGCCGCGATCGAGCGCGAGATCGCGCGGTGGGTGGAGGCGTACCCCCGGTCCGCGCGCATGGCGGACGCGGCGTGTCGCGCGCTCGGCGCGATGGCGCGGAAGGGCGTGCGGCCGAGGGACGGCGGCGCGGGAGGAGACGCGTGTCTGACGGCGACGCTCGAGCGACACTACGCGGTCGAGGCCGTGCGGACGAGGGGGGAGTGGGCGCTCAGGGCGCGGCGGAGCGCGTTCGCGCCCGGAGGAGGCGGGGAGAAGACGCAGAAGCTCAGGTTCGTGCGGGACGACGCGGTGTTCTGACGCGGAGAGCCGGGGAGGAAGCGAGGAAGCGCGAGGGGCGCGACGCGCGAGAGACGTTTTTTTTTTGACGCGCCGACGTTAAAAGTCGAATCAATCACGTCGTCCGATGAACGCGATTTGCCACGCGCGCGGATGACCCTTTGTGCCGTTCGCACGGCGTCGCGCCGCGGCCACACTCGGTCGCGCCGTCGTCGCGTCCCAGTGCGATCGCGATGCGTCCCGTGACGCAGGAGGCGTCGCTCCAGACGCGGGGCCGGGACTGGTTCGGGTCCCTCCCCCTCGGCACTCGCGCGGTCGTGATCTTGCTCGTCGGGAACTACGTTTTCTGCGCCCTGGTCGGGTACGACGCGTTCGCTGAGGTGTGCATGGCCCCTCACTGGGTCTTGAACGACATGCAGCTCCACCGCCTCGTCACCTCCGCGTTTTTCCACGGGAGCGTGATCCACCTCGGGTTCAACGTCATGGCGTTCACGCCGATGGCGAGCTCGCTGGAGCGCCACCTCGGCTCGGTGCAGTTCGCGCACATGGTCGCGCTCTTCGTCCTCCTGGACTCGTGTTTCCACGTGTGCCTCGCGCTCGGCGCCGCGACGCTCGGGTACGCCTCCATGCGCGAGTGCGCGATCGGATTCAGCGGCGTCATCTTCGGCCTCATCGTCGTCGACACTCACCTCGTCGCCGTGCGCGAGCGGAGCATCTTCGGCTTCTTCACCGTCCCGTCGCAGTGGTACCCGCTCTCGCTCCTCGTCTTCATCCAACTCCTCGCCCCGAACGTGTCGTTCCTCGGCCACCTCTCCGGCCTCCTCGTCGGGCTCACGTACGTCCGCGGGTACCTGAACCCCGTCCTCCTTCGCCCCGGGACGTGCGCCGCCATCGAGCAGAGCGCCGCGTGCGGGCCCGCGGCGAGGCATCCGGCGTTCATCGCGGGGGGCGCGTCCGCCGCCGCCGTCGCCGGCGCGGGCGCGCCTTCGCTCCCGACGTGGAGCTTCGGGGAGGGAGTCGCCGCCGCCGACGACGCCGCCGCCGGCCGCCGGCGGTGGTGGCAGATGCCGACGTTCGCGCGGAGAGGCGCCGCGGAGGGAACGTTCGCGACGCGCGCGGCGGAAGGCGCGCGCGTGGGTCCGCCGACGGAGGCGTTGGACGTTGAGAGAGGGCGCGGCGGCGGCGGCGGCGGCGGGAGTAAGCTTCCTTCGCGAACAACGGCGGAGCGCGAACTCACCGCGCAGGAGGCGGCGGCGAAGGCGGCGGAGAGCAGGGCGGGTCGGCTCGCGGCGGGCGGCGGCGGATCGAGTGCGCGTCCTCTTCCGCCGGGGGTCGACCTCGACGATGACGGCGCGGAGATGGAGTCCATGGAGACCGCCTCGCCCGACGGGGGCGGCGCGCTCGCGGCGTTGACGGACATGGGCTTCGCCGAAGCCGACGCGAGGGCGGCGCTGGCGGCGGCCGTGGGGGACGTCGCGGGGGCGGTGGAGGTTCTCGGAAGTCGCGGGGGTTCGATCGGTGGGGGCGCGTGACGACGGTCGGGAGAGAGGCGCGACGGCGCGGGGTCTTTTCGCGGCAATTTTTCTTTTTTTTATGGACAGAAAAGCACTACGGATCGTCGCGTGACCTTCTCCAAACAGGTTTTTGGTTTTTTATGCATGCAGGGACGTCCGAGGACGTCGGTTCGAGCGAGAGCCCGCGGCGCCAAGCCGCCTCAGCCGCTCTCCTCCACGCGTCGCCGGTGGAGTCGGCGGATCAGGCCGCGGTCGGAGCGAGGAGAAGAACGGAACGAAAAGGTTCCGTCGACTCGTCGCGCGGTCAACCGGGCGATCTCGCCTCTCGTTTTTCTTTTTCTCGCGCGAGCGGGGAATGAAACGTCCCGCCGCGGAAAGGGTGCGCGTGCCGGCGGATGAGAGCTGTCGTCGCGCGGGGGCGGGGCGCCGACGGGATCCCCGAGTGCGGGTTCCGTCGGGTCGCGCGGCCGCCCGGCTCGTCTGACGGTCATCGCGCACGCGCGCACAGTAGACTCCAAAAAACGCTCTGTGCGCGGGTGCATCCGGCACGCCGGTGAGCGCGAGGGCGCGCTCAAGTCGCCGCGGCGGGGGACGCTCGGCGTCTCCCCCGCCGCGGCGGGGCGCGG
>MDSW01162707.1_pt1 | contig 21904 bp, 16 predicted proteins | sample 811171 | NCBI WGS metagenome assembly MDSW01 (sample SAMN05326641, study PRJNA326480) | marine metagenome | isolation source: seawater | place: Atlantic Ocean: North West | collected 2012 | reverse complement strand
GCCGGTCGCGCCGCCGCCGCCGCCGCCGCCGCACTAGTGGACTAACGTCTTCTTCTTCTACGACACGTCTGCTTCGCTATCTATCGCATGCGCGCGAAGACGCCGTTCAATCGAACGGCGTCTTATCCCCCCCCGCGATCGCGGCGAGCCCTTCGCGGTACGTCGGAAACAACAGCTCGACGCCGAGCGACGTCTTCGCGCGCGCGTTTCTCACGCGTTTCTCCTCACCGCTTCTCCTCGACGGATACGCCGTTCCCGCCGCCGCCGCGACCTCGTCCTCCGTCGCGTCGGCGTCGTTCTCCTCGAATTCTTCTATCCCGAGCAGCGACCGCGCGTACGCCGCGGCGTCCCCCCGCGGCGCGGGCTCGTCGTCCACGACGTTGTACACAGTGTCCTCTTCTTCCGTCTCTCCGCCGTAACCGCCGCGCTCGGCGACTTTGTTCACGCTCGCGAATAACACGTTGACGATGTCCGCGACGTGGACTCGCGATATGAACTTCCGCGTCCCTCGCTCCGCCTTGCTCGCGGCGGTCGCGGGTGCCACCCCCGCGGCGTGTTTCGCGGCGACGGCGTCCAAGACGCTCCGTCCCGGGCCGTAGATGCCGCCGAGGCGAAAGACGAAGGCGGGGACGCCGGACTCGACTCTCAGGTCTCTCCACGCGCGCTCGGCCTCGTCCCGAGCTTTGCCTTTCGCGCTGGACGGCCGCACCGCGGTGGTTTCGTCGACCCACGCGCCCGCGAAGTCGCCGTACACGCCCGTGCTGCTGAGATATCCGACCCATCGCAACGGCGACGCGTCGTCGGCGGCGACGACGTCGCCGCCGTCACCGCCGTCGCCGCCGCCGCGGGCGCGCGACTTCGCGACGAGCGCGTCGACGCACGCCTTGTCCGACAGCACCGGGTCGCGGTCGAAGTCCGCGACCGGCGGGACGGAGTCTAACACGTGCGTGGACGCGCACAGCGCGCGCCAGCCGTCCGTGTCTAGCCCTATCCCGTCGTCCGGGCGCCAGACGTGCGCGTTGATCCCGGCGTCGCGAAGCGATCGAGCGCGCGCCTCGTCGCGGCACGTCCCCGACACCGTCCACCCGCCGCGTCTGAGCGTGTTCGCGACGCCGAGCGAGACGTACCCGAGCCCGAAGATGAACATGTGGCGCGGCGTGCCGTCGGGCTCGACGTTAGGGGGTGGCGTGAGGCGCGCGCGCGGCGCATCGGAGGAGGAGGAGGACGAGGAGGAGGAGGACGAGGAGGAGGACGACGACGCGTTCGCGCGACGCGCGCGACGCGACGACGACGCGAGCGTCGCGCGATTCAGACCCCGGGGCGACGAGGACCGCGACGAGGATCTGGTGGCCGCATACCAAGCGCGCGCGACGGCGCGCGCGCTGGGGACGCGCGATGACGGCTCGACGCGCGCGGCCATCTCGCCAGCGGCTGGGGCGATCGGTAGTGCCGACCCGCGAGCGCCTGAGGGCGATTCCATACTAAAAAGTTCATCGATCAGTTGAAAGGGGAAGCGATCAAGTGTTGAAACCGAGGGATGGGTGAAATACAGTACGTTTCCGCAATTTCGACGCAGGAGCCGTCGTCCCTTCGTCGTCGCCAAGAGTCTAATAATTCCCATTTCCGTCATACGCACGCGCGCGCGCCACACGCACACGCACGCGCGATGGTTCTCCCCGCCGCGCAGCCGTGGGAGTTCTCCCTCGTGGACAAGATCTTCCAGAAAGGCGGCGACGGCGCGGGCGGGATCGCGCGCTACCTCGCTCGGCACGTGCGCAGCAGCGACTACACCCCGCCCGGGGCGATCCTGAACGTCGATTTCAGGCGCGCGATCGCGGAATTGAACGTCGCGGTGACGCCCGCGTCCTACGACGCCGTCGCCGCGACGTGCGGAATCACGTCCAACACCGCGCCCGGGGACTTCCTCTCCGTCCGTCTCCTCTCTCAGAGACTCGCGAGCCTCGCGGCGACGGGCGTGGGGATCAGCAGCGTGTACGCCCCGGTCGGCGACTCCCCGTTAACCGGGGTCACGATCCCGCGCGTCGCGCTCGAGGTGCACAACCGCGCGCTGAAAGGGATGCGCATCGGAGGCCCGAACGACCCGGACTACGACCCGCCGCAGCGCGGCCAGCCGTCGTCCCCGCGCGCGCCCGCGGCGAAGAGCGACCCGAACTCGTGCATGTACGACGTCGACGCGCTCATCGAGGCGGAGAATCGAGCGGCGGCGGAGGACGCGGCGGCGACGCGCGCCAAGTCGAAAGAAAACAACGGCCTGTACTCCATCTCGAGCGTGTTCGGCGGCGCGCACGCGGAGGAGTCGACGCCGCACAAGTTCGGCGACCGACGCGAGTCCCCCGCGCACACGCCCGCGAGCGAGACGGCGCCGTACGCGGATGAGAACACGCACGCGACGCCGCGTCGAATCGCGCAGAGGGAATGGGAGCGGCGACGCGCGGAGGACTCCGCCGCGGGCGCCGTCGCCGCCGTCGGCGTCCCTCCGATCCCGGAGCTGCCGTACGACCACCAGTGCAAGCCCATGGCGAGCCTAAACAGCGTGGAGAAGGTGGAGGAAGCGATGCGGACGTCGCTCATGGCGCGCATCAGCGTCAACGGCGGCGACACGATCGGTCGCGCGATGCGAATCTTATCCGGCATGTCCGCCGCGGGAGGGAGGGTGAACCGCAAGCAGGGCATCCGCCTGCACGAGTTCCACGACGCGATGAAGCGCGTGAACGTGAACCCGGCGGATCCGAGAATCGTCGAGGAGCTGTTCAAGAAGCACGATGCGGACGGGAACGGCACGCTGGACTACGACGAGTTTGTGAGGTATTTGCTCCCGCAAGACTTCATGCCGACGTCCCCGAAAGAGTACAGGAAGCAGTACAACTACCGCGGGTTCGCGCCGAAAATCGGCGAGATGGTCCCCGGCGGCGGCGACGGCGGGATCACCCAGGTGAAAGGCGGCGCGGACGAGGAGACGTACGACAAGAACGGCGACCAGTCGTGGCACGTCAACGACCGCATCTGGCACGGCGAGGTCCAAACCGCGGGGATGAAAACTCCGCGCGGGTACCGCGTCCTCCCCGAGCGCGGCATCCAGCGCCCGTCCATGGAGCAAGAGAAGGTCGGGACCGCGATGTTCCAGAAGCGCGATTCGAGGATGCACGACATGATCCCCGACGACGCGGCGCGGCCGGGGAAAACCACCGCCGGGGACATCAACGTCGTGTTGTACGACGATCACGTCGGGCAGCACAACCTCAGCGTGAGGCACATCGAGGCCGCGATGATCGAGAAGCTCGCGGGCGCGAACGGCGGCGACGCGACGCCGCAGGCGCTGCACAAGCACTTCAAGTACTTCGACGTCGACTTGGACGGCGTCATCACGAGGGCGGATTTACGAAAGGCGATTCTGAGGCTCAACGTGGACCCCACCGACGACGCGTTCGAGGCGCTGTGCGCGAAGTACGACCCCACGAACAGCGGATTCGTGGACTACGCCACGCTCGCGCACGAGATCGTGAAGGACAGCGCGCAGTCGAGGTCGGTCGTGGAAGCGAGCCGCGGCGGCATGGGCGAGCGTTGGGGCGCGGACGGCAAAGACACCTGGGCGGGGTACGACCGCGGGAAACTCCAGTCGCACCTCGAAGCGATGCAAGAGCCGGGCGTCTTCGACCGCGGGAAAGCCGGCGAGGCTGGGTACGTGCCGAAGATCACCACGGCCGAGGAGCTCGAGCGGCTGCTGACGCAGAAGGCGATAGAGAAGCTCAGCGCGACGGGGTTCAGCGGGGCGATGAACGCGTGGAAATATTTCGACCGCGACGGCAGCGGCGGCGTCGACCGCGACGAGTTCGAGACCGCGCTGAGCCACTTCAACATCGCGGCGACGAAAGAGGTCATCGACGAGGTGTTCAATAAGTACGACAAGTCCGGGGACGGGGATTTGGACTACTTCGAGATGCTCGAAGCGCTCGTGCCGTCGCACGCGATTGACACGGTGCAGTACATTAAACGCTTGGACGGGAACGAGGACCGGTCGAGAGCGAAGAGTCATCGCCAGGCGGCGACGGAGGGGCGGGACATCGGGAGCGCGCGCGTGACCGCAGTGAACGACGGCTCGCAGCGGATGACGGTGAAGCAGTTCCAGAAGAAGCTCGTGGGGTGGATGTCCGCGCGCGGGAGCGGTTTGGTCAAGTTGCGGGCGATGTTCAAGTATCTCGACACGGACGGCAACGGGAAGGTGTCGCACGCGGAGTTCGCGAAAGGGCTGCACCGCATGAACATCCACCCGCGGCACGAGGATATGGTGAAGATCCTGAAGCACTACGACGCGAACGAAGACGGCGAGATTGACTTTGAGGGGTTTTTCAAGACGCTCATCCCGGAGCAAGACAACGCCGGATTCGTCGACGGGAACTGGCAGTGGGACGCGTACCACGACCCGAAACCGGCGAACATCGTCCCGACGTCGCACATGCTGTACGGTAACGGCCTGGAGAAGATGCTCATGGAGAAGATCGAGCAGCTCATGGACGGCAAGGGGAGCATGATCAAGGTGTTCCGCGAGTTGGATTGGGACAGGAGCGGCACCGTGGACCCGAGAGAGTTTCGCGCGTGGTTGAACCGTCTGAACTTTCACCCGGACGACGAGACGTTCGAGAGGACGTGGAAGTCGTTCGATCCCGAGGGGAAAGGGCACCTCGTGTACCAGGACTTCGTCAGTCGCGTCGTGCCGAAGACGAAGTTCGGTGGTCTCGAGTGACGTGAGAGTGAACGAAGCGCATACTGTAATGTAATGTAATCTCGACGTACGAATGTACTTTAAATTTGCATCGTCTATCCTCGCCCTCTCTACTCTTCTCCGTCCATGACTCATCGCGCCACGACGACGCTCGCTCACGCGAACGGGTTGAACGACTTCTGCTGCTGCTGCTGCTGCTGCGGCTGCGCGAACGGATCAACCAGCGGCTGCTGCTGCTGCTGCTGCGCGAGAAGCGGGTTTTGCCGCATCGACTGCGGCTGCGACCCGTACGGGTTCGGCGCCGCGAACGGGTCCACGACCGCGCCGCCGTTCCCGACGCTCGCGGGCTGCGCGCCACCGGGCGACGGCGAGAACAGCGTCTGCATCTGGTGCCCGTTCTGGTTCACGCTCTGCATCATCTGCCCGAAAGGATCACCCGCGGTGGAATCTTGGTTCCCCACCGGCGAGTGCGGCTGCGGCGGGATGGACGAGTTCACCCCGCCGTTGAACGGGTCGTCGCCGCGCGTCGGCGACGCGGGCGTGAACGCCGAATGCTCTGGAATGTGCTGCTGCTGCTGCTGCTGCGCGCCGCCGCGCTGCTGCGCCTTGGCGATCGCCGCCGCCATGGCGCTCGGCGGGCCCGAACCTTGCGCGTCGAGCTCAGCCAGCGTCATCGTCGGGACGTCGTCGCCGCGGCCGCCGCCGCTCGCGGACCTCTCGTGCGCGTACTTGTCCGAGAACCTCCCGGAGGAGGGACCGCCGCCGCCGCCGGGGCCGTCGCGCAGGAGTTCCTTGCGTCGCGAGGAGATGAGCTGCGTGAATTGGCGGCTCGTCCCGGGGTCGAACTGCAGGACGTCGCAGAACGCCTTCTTCTCCCCTGGGCGCTGCGCGAACTCGAGCGCGAGCTGGTAGATCTTCCGCGAGTCCTTCACGACGAGGTACACTTGCTTCAGGTCGATGATTTTCTTCGTCCACTTGTGCACGACGAATCCGCGGTCGTCGATCTTCACGGAGACGATCATGTTGCCGTGGACTAAGATGCGGCGCGGGTACTTTTTGTTGCGAAACGCGCGCACGAGCGCGTCGCCGTGGGCTTTGTTGCACATGAAAACCTGCTCGAAACTCTTGTCGAGGTCGCTCGCCATTATCGTCCGCCCGCGGGCGATGTCCTCGATGGTGAACTCCTCGCGCGAGCCGCGGTCGCCGTAGCGAGACATCGTTCGCGACGTTTAGCGGCTATTCCGTGGATAATTCCCGATCGAAGCGCCGGTCGCTTTCGAGAGCGTTGCGCGCTGCGTTCGGTCGCTTCGTCGGAGACAACGGACGCGCGCGAGCGGCGAGTCCTCGAATCAAGCGCGAAGACGCCCGAGGCGTGCGACGGGTGACACGGCGGGGACGTGCGTCGCGCGCGGCGTCTCTGCGAGCCGGCGCCGCCGCGAGAACGATAAAGGCGTGTGTCGCTTTCCGTGTCGGCGTCGTTTCCAGGTTAGGTTAAGTGATAAAGTAGACCGTCGTTTAGGAGTTAATCTCACAGCGGTGGCTGGCCCACGATCTTCTTTTTTTCACGCCGCGGGAGAGAGCCGCTGCCGCTCGGGGGAGAGCCGTGAAAATCTGTAAAACTTTTCCCCCGGTCACGCCGCGGGCGACTCCCTCTTCATCTCGTCCATCTTCTTCGCCGCGTCCTCGAACGCTTTCCGCTTCCGCTTGTTCGGACGCGTCGCCGCGCTCGACGCGCTCGCGCTCGCGGCGACGCCGCCGCCGCCGGCGATCGCGCTCTTCGAGTCTCTCGCCGTCGCGCGCGCGTCGCGCGCGGCGGCTTTCGCGAGCGAGCGCTCCTCCTTCGCCTCGACGGCGGCGGCGGCGGCTCTCTGCGCCTGAGCCTCGGTCGACGCCGACGCCGACGCCGACGCCGACGTCGCCGTCGATTTCTTCTTAGGCGTCTTCCCGCGCTTCGGCGGAGGCGACGTCGCGCGGTGCTCGTGCTTCGCCGCGTCCGCTTCGAGCGCGGCGTCGCCGTCCTCCTCGGCTGAGGGTTCTTCTTTTCGAACGTAGAACCGGAGGTACTTTTCGAAGTCGGCGTCCGCCTTGGCCACGGCCGCGTCGTAGCACTTCTCGAGCGTCTTCGCGGCGCCTTTCCCGCAGTCTTTCACCCCGGGGATGTCCTTGAGCGCGCCGTGAACGCGGATCGCGCGCTCGTACTGGATCGCGAGCGCGCACTCGGGGTGCCGGTACAGCGTCTCTTCGTACGCGCCGTTGCAGAACGCGATAGCGAGGCAGAGGTCGCCCGGCTGCATGCGGCCTCCGCGGTCGCACGCGTATTCGCAGCACATCGTCTCGCAGGGCGCGCGCTCGAGGAGGAACGTCGCCTCCGTGACGGCGGGCGCTTTCGCGGACGTCTCCGCGGCGGGCGGCTGGGAAGAGGGAGCGTCAGCGCGCGTCGTTGCTTTTGAAGGCGGGAGAGAGAGCGAGGAGCGGGCGCGCGCGCACGTCGTCGGTCGCGCGGAACAAGTCGCGGAAGAGGGCGTGCTCGTCGGTGGAGTCGAGTGCGAGGGCCATCGTCTCGTGAGCGATGAGAAGGCGTGCGGCGGGTTGGACGAGCGCGCGTGCTGTTCTGTTTGCGGGAGGAAAACACGCGCGGGTTTCGTTTAAAAAAGTCTCAAAACCTCGGCGGGCGCGCGCGTCGCGTTCGTTCGCGTGTCGTCGTGTCGTTTCGTTACATCGGGCGCGTGCGCAGGCCTATATACAAGAACGCAGTGAATGAAGTGAATGAAATCCGCGCGTGCGTCGCGCGTGGTGCGTGATGCGTCGTCGTTTCGTCCGTCGCGCGGCCCGTCGTCGTCGTCGTCGTCGTCGGGCTGCGTCGCGCACAGCTGTGCGCGCTCACGCCGCGGCGGGCGAGCACGGGGCGTCGGCTTCCTCGGCCGCGATCGCGTCCTTCCGCGAGGACTTCCGGTTGCCTTCCCTGAAGACCTTCGCGGGCTTCATGGACGCGTTCTTGCGCTTCTTGCTCACCGCGATCGGCTCGTCGTCGTCGTCTTCCGCCTCGGCGTCGTCGTCGTCGGCGGCGGCGGCGGCGTCTTTCTTCGCGGCGGCGGCGGCAGCCTTCTGCTCCGCCTTCGCGGCCTTCGCTTCTTCCTTCGCGCGCTCCTTCTCTTCCTTCGCCTTGGCCTTGGCGTCCTTCTCCGCCTGCTTCGCGGCCGCGGCGTCCTTCTTCGCCTTGGCTTTCTCCGCGGCTTTCGCTTCCTTCTCCTCGACTTTGTGCGAGCCCTTGTCCGCCTTCTCCTGCGCCTTTTGCGCGGCGTCGAAGTTCGCGCTCGTCTGCGTCGCGGCGTACGCCTGGTCGACCTGACCGAGGATGTCCTCGTCGTCGCCGACGCCGGGGATCTCGCGCAGGGACTCGTACGACTCGAGCGCGTTCGTGAACTGCTTTTCGGTCACTGCGAGGAGGGGCGGGAGAGGAGGAAGGCGTGAGCGCGCGCGCGTTTGAACGGACAGGAAACGCGCGACGCACCGCAGCCGAGGTGGCTCCAGTACGTCTGATCGTGCTCGTCCCTCGTCGTGATGCTGCCCCAGCGCAGGGCGTCCTTGGCGATCGGATCCTTGCACTTCCTGCAGTTGGATCGGCCGCTCTTCGCGTGTTCGATGACGTACTTGTTGGACATAGCGAGCCTGCGGCGAGGGAGGGGCGGGAAAAAGAGCGAGGGCGTTCGAACGAGCGAACGCGCGCGCGAGAGAGAGAGCGCGCGCGTCAGGGAGTCGCGCGCGGGGTGAAACGACGGACGCGCGGGGACGACGCGGAGCACGCGAGGGACGCGACGGGGACGGACGCGCCTGGTGGGCGAGCGAAAGGAAAGTCGGTGAGGTGCGGCGGGGGGTAAAGCGCGTGGAGTCGTTGTGAAGCGCGTCGTGGCTCTCAAACGCGCTTCGTCTCTTTTCTGATGACTGGAAGATTCAAACTGAACGAGCTCCCGCCCGGCGCCGCGCCCGCCGGTCAGTTCCGCTTCGCGACCTTCCCCGCGCTGATCGCGATCGCCGCCACCCCCGCGGCGGCGGCTCCCAAGAACCCTAACGCCCATCCCGCCATGCCTTTGCCCTCGCCCTCAGCCTTTGCCTTCCCGCCCCCGTTCTTCTCCAGAAGCGCGGTCCCGCGCGGCCCCTCGCCGCGTTCGCGCTTCGCCTCCGCCTTTCTCCGCGCCCTCAGCGCCCTCGCTTTCGCTTTCGACAGCGGCGCCGGCGCCGGCGGTTCGATCCCCGGCGCGGTCGCTTTCGCCTCGGCGACGGGTTTCGTCGCGGGCGCCGTCGCGCTGCCGGTCGTGGGCGCCGTCGCCGCCGGCGCCGCCATCGTCGCCGCCGCGGGCGCGGGCTGCTCCGCCTTTACCGCCGCGGGTCCCTCGATTTTCTCCCCCCCCGCCGCCGCCGCCGCCGCCGCGGGCGTCTCCTCCGCGGGCGCCGCCGGCGTCGGTTCGGGCTTCGAAGGCGGCGCGGCCGCGAGCGACGCGGCCTGTTCCAACGTCGGCTTCGCGCTCTTCTTCCTCTTCGCGCCCTTCTTCTTCTCCGTCTTCGGGTCCGTCGCGGGAAACGCCGCCGCCGCCTCCGCCTCCGCGACGGCTTTCACGAGGGGATCGTTCTCGACGCTCCACGGCCGCTGCGCCACCTTCGCGTCCTCCACGACGACGCCCTTGGCTCCTTTCTTCTTCTTCTTCCTCTCCGCGACGACCGCGGTGACTTTCATCGTGTCCACCTCCGCTTTCGCCCTGATCTCGTTCGCGACCATCTCCGCGGTCGCCTTGACCGGGTCGGCGCTCGCCGCGCCGCCGCCGTCGAATCGAAACGCGCTCCCCTTGACGCCGTCGTCCTCGCCGCCGTCGTTCTCGTTCTTCTTCGACGGCGGCCGCGCCGCGATCCTCTGCTTGCGCGACTGCCGCTGCTTCACGAGCTTTATCTTCGCCTCGACGACGCCGATCTGTTCCGGGGTGCTCGCCACCTCGAGCGCCGCTTCCAACGCGCGCAACGCGCCGTCGTCGTCGCGCATCTCTTCGAGCACCGCCGCCTTTCGAAAGTGCGCCTTATCCCAGTCCGGCCGCAGCTCGATGCACTTCTCCGCGTCCGCGAGGGCTAGGCTGACTTTGAGGAGCTTCAGCAACGACGCGCTTCGGTTGCTGTATATCGGCGCGAGCTCCGGGGAACTGCGACGGAGGGGCGAGGGAAGAGAAGCGCGGGAGAATGAGCGTGAGTCGGCGGCACGTTTCGTTTTTGAACGTCTCGCGCGCGATCTGGCGCGGGGGCGGGCGCGTTCGGGCGCGCGTCGCGCGTAGCGAAGGCGACGCGAGGCATCCGCGCGAACGCACCTCTCGCATCCTTCCTTGCTCGCGAGCTTGAGCGCTTTCGAGTACGACGCCGCGGCTCTCAGGAAGTCGTTCTCGCGGAACTGCTCGTTCCCGGTCGCCTTCAGCGTCGTCACCGCGTCGGAGAGCGCCATGGCGCGCGTCTCAGGGACCGCGTCGCGCGGAGACGCGCGGGGTGTGATGTGACGGGTACTTGGAGTAACCCGGGAGCGTGACGCGTCCGGGCGCGCCGTGCAGTGGCGAGGGGGGCGCGTAGATCACCACGCGTGTTGACCCGCGAGATACTTTTCGGGACAGAAATCAACAGTCATTTTTCGTCTTCGCGCGTCTTCATCATCGACGGCGACGCGCGGCCGCGTCGGTCGTAGCCATTCCACGCGCGCGTTTCTCTAGTTCACACGTTTCATTACCACCCACCGATAAACACGCCGTCGCTCGCTCGCTATGACTATCGAACGCGCGCTCACTTCGCCTCCTTCTCGACGCGGTCGGTGACCAGGATGAGGTGGTACCCGAACTGCGTCTGCACCGGCCCTTGAATCTCCATCACCGGCCCGTCGAAGACGGCGTCGTTGAACTCCTTCACCATCTGCCCGGGCTTGAACGTCCCCAACGAGCCGCCCTTGGACTTAGACGGGCACTCGCTGTACTTCCCCGCTTCCCGCGCGAATCTGTCTTCGATGTTATCCTGAGGGCCGTCGTTCAGCCTCTCGAGGAGGGAGACGGCGAGCGAGCGATCCTTCACGAGGATGTGGCTGGCGGTGGCCTCCTCGCCGCCCGCGAGCGCGAGCAGGCCCGAGATGGCGCCGCGCGAGCCCCACAGGACGGCAGCCTGCGCGAGGAGAGATGCGCGCGTCAGCGGCGGTGACGACGACGACGCGTCGGCGCGTCGACGGCGACGCGACCGCGCGGCTCGGAGAGACGGAGAGACGGAACGGAATGTGCGATGCACGGCGACGGCGTATCGGAGGGAGATATCGGAGGGAGATATCGATGTCGCGCCGCTCGACGGAGGACGACGACGGCGCCGAGGACGCGGTCGAGACGCACCAGCGAGGCGTAAATCGCGATCGTCGGGATCGTGTCCTCGAGGCTGTCCGCGAGCTGGAGGATCGCGTTGCCGTGCTCGGTCGCGGCGAACGCCGCGGGGGCGACCGCGAGCGAGGACGACGACGCGAGCGCGAGTCGCGCGATCGGCGCGGCGTTTCGCGACGGCCCGACCGCGGCGGTCGCCTTGCGAACGGCGCTGTTTTTCGGCGCGGACGCGGCCGCGACGGGCGCGAAGCGAAGGGAGGCGACGCAGAGGGCGGACATGTCGGAGGGTCTCGCGACGAGTGCGCGACGGCGAGTGCGCGCGACGGACGAGGATGAATGATGACAACTGTCCCCGGCGCGTCATGTCAGCTCCGATTATTTTCGGCGGGAGGGTTCTGTTGGACGCGGACGCCGCCGGCCTCACAGCGAGCGGCACGCACCGAGGGGACCACCACCGGCTCGCGCACCATGGGCCGCCACGGCGTCTCAAGCATCCACGCCGCGCTGGACGACTTCGTCACGAAGCTGAAGCGGGGCCAGCTGGAGACGAATTCGATCGCGCTCGCGAGGCACGCGACCGAGGTGCTCATCCACGCGGTCGCCGCGCAGCAAGCGCCGACGACGCAGGGGATCATCGACGGCGTGCGCGCGGTGAGCAAGGAGATGGTGGACGCGAGGCCGTTGGGTGCGTCCGCGTCGTGAGACAGGGAGACTCGCGCGCTCTGATCGATCGAGCTTTCGCGCGCGAGGATGCGCGATCCCGCCCCCGCGAAGAACGATGTCCGCCGCGCGCGAAAACCCTTCCATCCTCTGACCGCCCCTCCTCCCCCCGTCCCCACCCCCGCCGCCTACTCCTCCAGAGCTCGTCGTCGGGAACATGTGCAGGCGCGTCTTGCACATCATCCGCGAGGAAGCGGACGACCGCGCGGACGACGGCGAGGAGGGCCACGACGTCATGAGAGCGTTCAAAGCGGAGGTGATTGAGGTCATCGGCGAGCTCGTCGACGAGCTCGAATCCGCGCAGTCGCACATCACCGGCCACGCCCTAGAGCACATCTCCCCGCAGTGCGTGGTCTTGACCTCCGGCGGCAGCGACGTCGTCGAGGCGTTCTTGAGGGAAGCGAACAGGAAGAGGAAGTTTCAGTGCGTCGTCGCGGAGGGCGCGCCGACGTTCGGCGGCCACCGCCTGGCGAAGCGGCTCGCCGACGCCGGGATCGAATGCACGGCGACGTCCGACGCGTCCGTGTTCGCGGTCATGAGCCGCGTGAACGTCGTCGTCCTCGCCGCGCACGGGGTGTTCAACAACGGCGGGGTGTTTACGAAAGGCGGGGGGCTCTCCGTCGCGCTCGCGGCGAAGAAGCACTCCGTCCCGGTGATCGTCCTCGCGGGGCTTCACGAGCTGTCGCCGCTGGGGCCGGGGGATCGCGAGTTCGAGATGAACGACCTCTTGTCTCCCGCGGAAGTGATCGACTACACCGCGCTGGCGGACTGTCTCCCCGCGGCCGCGAGTTTCAGCGCGGGAGGGCCGGGAGGAGGAGGAGGAGGAGGAGGAGGGGAAGGTGGGATCGCGGGGGGAGCGGACGCGGACGCGAACGCGAACGACGGGGGGGCGCGAGAGCGCGGGATGGAGGCGTCGCTGGACGTCGCGAACCCGGCGTTCGATTACGTCCCGCCCGAGCTCGTGTCGCTGTTTCTCACGGACGCGGGCGGGCAGGTGCCCGCGTTCGTCAAGTCGCTCTTGGGGGAGATTTACTCGCCGTTAGATAAGACGTTTTAACACGAACGGAGGCGTATGTAGCACTTTACCTCGTTCGCGCTCGCGCCGCGCGGGGACCAAACTGTTCTGTTCTGCGCGCGACCTAAAATGACTATTGAGAACTCTGCAACATCTGTCGCGTCACCGATCAGATCACGACGCGCGTTCGTCATGGCGGTCACGCGGAGCAGAACCGGGCGAATCCCGACGCGCAGGATCACGCACGACGACGATCGCGCGCCTCTGTCTCACGATGGCGACCAGAAGCGCGGCGTCTCGTCGTCGTCGACCTCCTCCTCCTCGCTGAAGGGGGATCGCGGCAGCATCGCGCTCCTCCTCCTGCTCTACACCCTCCAGGGCGTCCCCATGGGCCTGAGCGCGTCCGTGAGCTTCATCCTCCAAGAGAAGGGCGCGACGTACGCGGAGCAAGGGATCTTCTCCCTCGCGTCGTGGCCGTTCAGCCTGAAGATCCTCTGGGCGCCGCTCGTGGACGCGCTGTACGTGCGCTCGATCGGCCAGCGCCGGACGTGGCTCATTCCTCTGCAGTGCGTCGTCGGCGCGACGCTGCTGTGGACCGCGGAGAACGTCGGCGCGCTCATAAGCGACGAGGGCTCGGACGTTCGCACGCTCGCGGGGGTGTTCTTCTGGATCTACGCCCTCCTCGCGTCGCAGGACATCGCCGTGGACGGTTGGGCGTTGACGATGCTATCGCGCGAAAACGTCGGCCTCGCTTCGACGTGCAACAGCGTCGGTCAAACCGCCGGTTTCTTCGTGTCGTTCACCGGGTTCTTAGTCCTGAACTCGTACGGCAGCGTCGGCTTGAAAGGGTTCATCACGTTCTGGGGGTTCGTGTTCCTGTCGTCCGCGGTGTTCGTGTTCTTGAAGAAAGAGAAGCCGGTGAAGCCCGGCGCGGTGGAGGGCGTCGCGGACTCGTACCGCCAAGCCGTCTCCATCGCGCGCCTTCCCGCGGTCCTCAAGCTGTGCGGCGTCCTCGTCACGCGCGCGATCGCGTTCAGCGCCGCGGAGACGATCACGACGCTGAAGCTCCTCGAGCGCGGCGTCCCGAAGCAGCACATGGCGTCCATCAGCGCGATGATGACGCCGGTGTCGCTGTGTCTGCCTCTGATCGTCGCGCGTTGGACCGGCGGCCCGCGGCCGTTAGACGTCGTCGTGAAGACGTGGATGTTCCGCGCGGTCGCCGCGCTCGGCGCGTCCGCGGTCGTCCTCTTCGTCCCCGCTGGCGTCGGCGACGCGAACGCGGCGATCCCGTGGGCGTACTACGCGTGCGTGTTCGCGTGGACGAGCGTGTACGCCGGGCTGAACACGATTCATTTCGTCTCGTTCATGTCGTTTTACTCGCGCGTGTCCGACGCGGACATGGGCGGGACGTACATGACGTTGCTCAACACGGTGTCGAACTTGGGGTACAAGTGGGTGGAGACGAGCACGATGTTTATCATCGACGCCGTGAGCGAGAAGCGGTGCGAGGGGTTGAGAGGGAAAGCCGCGGCGGTCGCGGCGGCGGCGGCGATGGACAAGGCGACGTGTCTCGCGAAGGGCGGACGGTTCGTCAGCGGCGATCGCGCGTTTCATCTCGCCGTCCTCGCGACGCCGTTCATCGCGTACGCGTGGTTGAAACTCGCGCGCGCGCACATTAATTCGCTTCAATCGGGGAGCATGGGGAAGTGGAAGGTGAGGGTTCGTAATTAAGAGCTGTGAATAAATGTTTACTTCGAAAAAACTGCCTTCATCAACACCAGCAGTCAAACACACACCAGTCAAAAGTCGTCCGCGGCCCGCATAGCGTCCATCGCGAGCGCCCGCGCAGCGCGCTCGCGATGACCGACATGGACGTCGACGAGCGCAAGCGCGGCCCCGAGGACGTCGACAGCGACGGGTTCTCCCGCGGCAGCGGCTCCGACGTCGACGTCGACGACCCGCCGCCGCGCGTGAACGACTCCGTGCGCTTGTCGCTGCCGCGGTACGAGCCCCCGGGCGCGGGGGACGAGATGCCGCCGCCGCCGCCGCGGACGGCGGACGGCGGCGCGGCGTCGCCGAGCGCGAGCACGCCGAGCGTCCCGATAATCTCTCTGGGCGGCGTCGGAGCCGGTGGCTCCGGAAGCGGCGGCGGGCTCACGTCGAGGAAGCCCCCCGGATTAGGACTGAACGTGAGCGCGACTTCGAATCCGGATACGCCGCCGACCGGGGTGACGATGCCGTCGCCCTCCGGGAGCGGCGGGTCGTCGGGGGGAAACAAGCCCCCGCGCCTGAGCCTGAGCGGCGGGAACCGGCCGCTGGGGTTAGACCTCGACGCGCTTCGAGACTCGGACCCGGACTCGCGGCCGATGTCCGAGCTCCAGATTCGTCGCGAGAAGTTCTCGCACTTCGAGAAGCACTGCACGCAAATCACCGAAGGCCTCTACGTCGCCGGGGACCTCGTCGCGAAGAACCGCGCGACGCTGGACGAGCACGGGATCACGCACGTCATAAACTGCGTCGGGTTCCTCATACCAAACTACTTCGAGGGCGACATGACGTACTTCCCGCTGTGGCTGCACGACACGCCGAACGAGGACATCATCTGCGTCGTGTACGATTGCATCGATTACGTTCGCACGTCGCACCGCTCGCACGACGGTCAGGGGCGGACGCTAGTGCACTGCTCCCAGGGCGTGTCTCGGAGCGTGTCGATAGCGATCGCGTACGTGATGTGGAAGGACGGAGGTAACTACGACGAGACGTTCAAGGTGGTGAAAGCGCGAAGAGGGATCGCGAACCCAAACATCGGATTCACGTCGCAGATTTTAATCTGGGATAAGCGGCGTCGGACGGAGAGCCTCCCCGGCGGCGGCGTCGATCGTCTGTACGTCATCGCGCCGCAGTCGGAGCACGACCCGAAGTACCTCGTCGCGAAGCAGGTCACCATCGGCGGCGGCGACGGAGGGAAAATAGGCGTCGAGTTGCTCGACTCGAGGTGCGTGTTCGTGTTCCAAACGAAAAGCGGCGTCGTTTACGTGTGGTTAGGGAAGGACAGCGAGAGCAAAGGCAAGGAGTGGAGGACGCGCGGGGAGACCTTCGCGAGGCAACTCAGAGAGTACGAGCGTGTCACCCCGGGGACGATGGTGCTCGTGAGACAAGGGGAGGAGAACGCGGAGTTCCTCGCCGCGCTGGGCGGCGGCGGCGGCGCGTCGGCGAAGAACGAAGCGACGGCGTCGGTCGGCGTCAACGCGTCCTACGACGCGGACTTTGACCTGTACGAGAAGGGGGTACGAAGCGCCGTCGCCGCGCGAAGCGGCGCGGCGATCCCCGCGCCGGAGTGGGCGCGCGCGCTGACGCGCGCGCACGGCGGCGCCCCCCCCGGCGCGGGCGGGAGCGCGACGCTCACGAAGGGCTGGTCGCTGAGCGAGCGCTCGAGCGCGCCGAGCGGGCACTTCCCCCCGGTCGGTCTCAACCAGCCCGGGTACCAGGACGACGGCGGCGACGGCGCGTCGACCGCGCGGCCGTTCAGGAGGTACCTGTCCGTCCCCACCGGCGGCGGCGGCGGCGGCGCGGAGGACGTGGACGACGACGCGTTCGCGGCGGCGTCGGAAGCCGCCGCGAGGAAGGTGGCCGAAGACGGGTTCGCGCCCACCGATGACGTCCCGCTGTCCGCGCGCGTCAGCGACATGACGCGGTTGCTGGACTATCCCGCGATGGACGTCCTCGGGGTGTACGACGAGGACGATCTAGACTCGAGCGGGGTGTTCATCTTAGTCGAGCGCGGCGAGAAGAGTCTCCGCGTGTGGGTCGGCGAGGACGCGACGCAAGGCGACGCGTGGATCGACGGGGAGGACGTCGAGGTCGCCGCGGAGAGGATCGGGAGGGCGTGCGCGAAGAAGCTGGAGCTGATGGACGCGTGCGAGATCACGCTCGAGAGGGAAGGGAACGAGTCCGACGCGTTCTGGGAAGCGTTCGAGGCGGGGCAGTAGTCGCCGTCGCGACGAGCTTTAATTTCGTCGTTCGTAAAAAAAAAAAGCGCGAGGCGCGACTATCCTGTCCCCGTCCCCTTCTCGATCTCCCACGACTCGTCTAAAAAGTCTCCGCTAATTCGATCGTTCTTCGCGCGCCGCCGCGCGTTCGCGTTCCCGGTACGCGACGGCACGCCTCTCCGTGCCCGCGTGCGACGCCTCCCCCGGCGACGCCCGCGTCAATAAAATCCCATCCACGCCTTCTTTTCTCTTCCTATCCGGCAGACTTTCTTTCTCCGCCGAAAAACAATCCTCCAACCTGGCGCTTACGCGAGGAAGCCGAGCTTCCCGCCGTTCTGCTTCGCGGTGCGAATCAGGTTCTGGCGAACCTTGCCGTCCGCGCCGATCTCCTTGCAGAATTCGGTGATAACCTGAAGAAAAACAAGATGGATCGAAGACGTCAGCGCGGCGCGACGAAGCGACGCGGTCGGGCTTGTTATCCAACCACACGAGGAAAGACTGCGGACGAAAAGGGGGACGGGGGATCGACGCGCCGCGCGCGCTTACCTGCGAGTGGAGCGCGATGGCCTTGCCGCGAATCTGGTTGAAACGCTTCACCCCGATGACATCGCGCGCGACGACGACGATCGGCGCGAAGAGACCGCCCTCGTAGTCGTTCCCCGCCACCACCCTGAGCGAGCCGCGCGACGTCGCGCGACGCGACGCGGGCGTCGTCGCCGCGACTTTCGCGCCCATCGGCGCGGAGGTCTTGAACCCCAGCCCGCGCGCGTTCGTGGACGCGGCGGCGAGAGCGGAAGATCCAACGATCGCGGACATTTTATCCGTGTGCGGAGCGTGCGATGTGCGTGCGAGAGTGCGTCGCGTCGTCCCGTCGCGCGCGCGTTAACACATCCGGCGAACGGAATACTTACGTGGAGCGCCCCGGTTGATTCTCTGCCTACCGTCAGTTTTCGTCTCTTCGCTGATTGGTCGATGACTTCTGACTGTTTGCTCGTACGTGTACACTCGAAAAGTACACATACTTCCGTCTCGCGTCGGGACCGACCAGCTGCAGGAACTCAACTCCGAGCTGTCCTCGAAGGCGTTCGACTTGTCCTCCGCGCTCCGCCTCCTCGCGCGCGCGGACGGCGGTCGTCCTCGCGTCGCGCGATGAAGGACGACGACCCCGCGATCCTCCTCGCGAGATTCGCGCTCGTCCTCGTCGCGTCCTGGGCCGCCGGGTCGCTCGTGCAGCGCGTTCGGCTGCCTCGCATCACGGGGCACATCTTCGCCGGCATCGCGTGCGGGCCGCACGTCGCCGGCGTCGCGACCGAGCGCCTCGCGTCGATGCTGACGTCCCTGGACGTCGTCTGCCTCGCCGTCATCGGCGTCGCCGCGGGCGCGGAGCTGCGGGCGTCCGAGCTGCGCAAGAACCCGAGGCCGACGCTCGTGATGACGCTCGCCATCTCGACGCTCTCGTTCCTCTTCGTGCTCCTCTCCGTCGTCCTCCTCCTCGGCCCGACGAGCATCGCGATGTTGCGCGGGCTCAGCACGTGGCACGCGGTCGCGGTCGGATCACTCGCGGGCACGCTCGCGATCGCGCGATCGCCCGCGTCCGCGATCGCGGTGTTGCACGAGATGCGAGGCAAAGGCCCGTTCTGCTCGCACGTCATGGCGGTCACCATCGTGAAGGACGTCCTCGTCGTCGTCGCGTTCGCGCTGAACATGGAGGCCGTCGCGCTGTCCGGGCTCGCGTTCCACCCCTACGACGTCGCCTACTCCGCCGCCGATGGCACCGCGGGCGGCTTGGGGAGAAGCGCGGCGCGTTCGGCGTTCGCGCTGATGAGGCCGTTCGCCGTCGTCGCCGCGTCCGCGGCGTGCGGCGTCCTCGCCGGCGTCGGGTTGTTCGGCCCGGCGCTCAAACCCGCGCGTCAGCGCCCGACGCTGTCGCGCGTCCTGCGCCCGGCGTACGTCCTCGTCATCGCGAGCGGGCTGTACGCGACGAGCGCGTCGTGCGGGCTCGAGGCGCTGTTGATTTGCATGCTCGCGGGAGCGACGGCGGCGAATCGACGGCACGACTCGGGCGAGCGCGAACGCGACGCGCTCGAGCTCGCGGTCCGCGGGTTGATGCCGATAAACAACCTCGTGTTCTTCACGAGCGTCGGGTGTGGGTTGCGCGTGCCCGCGGTGGTCGACTACGGGCTCGTCGCCGCGGCGATGACGGTCGCGAGGACGGGCGCGTTGATGGTCGCGTGTCGCCTCGGGTGCGTTCTCGTCGGCGCCCCGGCCGCGCACAAGGAGGTCATGTGGCAGGGGTTCGTCACCCAGGCTGGGGTCGCGCTCGGGCTCATTCGCACGATGGAGCGCAAGTTCCCCGGGTGGGGCGAAGACTTAGGGAGTCTCATGGTCGCGTGCGTGGTCGTGAACTTGCTCATCGGGCCGCCGTTGTTTCGAAACGCGATCGTCGCCGTCGGAGAGAGCGGCGTCGCCGGCGGCGGCGGCGGCGGCGCGACGGCGGGAGTTGGAGCACGGAGCGGCGCGGGAGGCGCGCCCGTGGGTATCGCGGGGGAGGTCTGACGAGACGAAGGCGACGAGGCAGCCCCTCCTGTAGGTGTTAGCGAGCTTAGTAGTCGACGTAGGATGTGCCGCGAGTTCTCTCGAGTACATACTGTATTTCACGACGAGTCAGACGCGCCCGCGCCCGCTCACTCGTCCGACTCGGGCTCGGGGAACGAGTCCACGATGTGCGCGTACAACTTCCCCTTGTTGTTCGACGCCCACATCGAGTCGAATCCCTGGTTCACGACCTGCGATCGAGGGGAGAGACGGGACGGGGGTCCGCGGTGAGTTCGCCGCCGCGGCGCAAAAAAAGCCCTAGGCGCCAGCTGTGCGCGAGGCTGGCTCGACGGAGCGAGCGCCCTTCGGCGCGCGCGGACGCGATCGGAGCGAGGGAGGGACGAGAACAGACGATAGACGCGACGCGCACCTTCTCGCCGACGAGTGCACCCGCGACGATGACGCCCACGTACACGCTCGAGCGCTGCGGAGGAAGAAGATGCGGGGGGCGACGGAGGGTCAGCGGATGGCCGAAGCGCGCGTCTTCTGGGGAGGGCAACGATTGCATTTCCGGCGCCGGGGCGCGTTCGCGCCGACGAGCGCGTCGTCGCGGGGGGAGAACACACCGACATCGCGGCGCGGTAGAAAGCTTCGAACATGATCTAAAGTTTTGAAAAGTCACCGACGCTGCGACCGCTCCTCGCGCGCTGTGCTAGTGAGATCGCGATCGCGCGCGTCCCTCGAGAAAGATCGGTCTCGCGGTTCGACCCCGCCTGGCAGTGACGAATCGTCCGTTGATCTCAGACGTCCTTTCAAGGTTTGCCCGGTGGGTACAGTAGGGCTAGAAGTTCGACCTCGAGCGAGGCGCACCGCCGGCGCCACACACCGCCGCACGCGAGAGCGTTTCTTCGGGTTTCGCGAGGCGACGCGTCGCCTTCGCCGCGGGCGACCGGTCTCGCGCGTACGAACCCGCGCGAACGCGCGCGCGAGGGCGAGGGCGAAGTCCGCGCGCGTCAATCAAATAAGTCCGTCTGTGGACGCGTCCAGACGGAGAGAATCCAATGCCCGTGTCGCTTCGGCCGGGGGATACCTCCCTCGTCGCGCACGCGAAGGTGCGCGCGCTCGCTTCCGCGCTCGTTCGATCGGATCGCTGACGGATCCCTCCCCCTCGACGTCTCGCAGGCGAAGTACGTGGGCGCGACCGCGCCGAAGGAGTTCAAGGTGCGCGAGCCGCGCCCTTCGACGACCTTTCAACGACAAAAAGACCTTTCTCCGAACATACTTCCGCGGGCGACGACCCGCGTCGCGCCGCGCGCGCTCGCGCCGCCCGCGATCAATCCGCGAACGCGTTCCTGACGCACAACCCCTCTCCTCCCCCGATCTTCCCCCGACGTTAACCCCGACAGCACATCTGCGTCGCGGTCGAGAAAGCGACGAACGGCGAAGAGATCGCGCCCAAGGAGAAGCACGTGCAAATCTTGCTCGACGTCGTCCGCCCGGGCGCGTCCATCGCGGACGTGTCTTTCCTCGTGAAGTACCTGAACAAGCAGATCCAGGACACGAAGAAATGGCTCGGGATGTTGAAGACGCACGTGTTGATACATCGCCTCCTGCACGAGAGCGGGGATGAGTTCAAGTCGCAGATGAAGAAGGCGCAGCGCTGGACGGCGGAGGACCGCGATCGCGACTCGCGCCTCAAGTGCATGTTTAGCATTCGAAACTGGAAGGACGACAACGGCGTGGACGCGAGCGAGTTATCCGGATGGACGCGGTGCTACGCGCGATACCTCGAGGAGTACGTCGAAGCCCTGGACGACATCCCGCCGTTAGGGAAGTCGATGGGCGGCAGAGGCGGCGGGTCGTCGAGAGCGCGCGATCGGAGCCGGTCGCGAGACCGCGACGACCGCGGGTACGGTCGCGACCGCGACCGCGGAAGCTTCGACCGCGATCGCGACCGCGGGTACGGTCGCGACCGCGATCGCAGCCGATCCCCGCCGAGACGCTTCGGCGGCGGCGGCGACGCCGCGCGCCAGTGGGAGCCCGGAGACGGCACCGCGATCCCGACGACGATTCTTCGAAACTGCGACGAGACGGAGCTCATGGAAAAGCTCCCGATCGTCCAGAGCTTGATGCGACGTCTGCTGGACTGCGAGGCGATTAACTCGCTCCTGACGAACAACGACATCGTCATCGCGGGGACGTCGTTGATCCTGCGCGACTCGTTCAAGATCTACCGCATGATCAACGACGGGATCATCCGCCTCATCGATCTGTTCTTCGAGATGGGAAAGATCAACGCGATGAAGAGCCTGGAGATTTACAAACGCGCGACGTCGCAAGGCGACGACCTCGAGCGTTTCTACCGCACGACGAACCAGTGGAGCCAGTTCCGCGACGTGAAGATGCCGAACATCGAGAACCCGCCGTCGAGCTTCCTTCAGACGATGGAGGAGTACGCGCGAGGCGCCTCCGCGGAGGGCGGCGGCGGCGGCGGCGGCGGCGGCGGGTACCAGGGCGGGGCCGT
>MDSW01188032.1_pt1 | contig 21905 bp, 18 predicted proteins | sample 811171 | NCBI WGS metagenome assembly MDSW01 (sample SAMN05326641, study PRJNA326480) | marine metagenome | isolation source: seawater | place: Atlantic Ocean: North West | collected 2012 | reverse complement strand
TTTTTCTTTTCTCTAAATTCTTCTCTAGAATATCTTTTCCACTAAATTCTGTTAACTTAACAGTACAGTTTCGGTCTGATAAAAACAGATATGAATTCACTAATAGAAATAAAATTGAAATGATCCAAAATTTAAAATTTAATTTTTTATGAAAAAAAATTAATAAAAAAACTAAACTTACAAAATAACTAACAAAATATGTTGTAGAGAGATTATTTAAAATAATTAAAAAAGAAGTTGCAAATAAAAATAAAAATAAAAAATTGTTTCTTTTTTTATTTAATAAAATAAATAATGACGAAAAAAAAACTGCTACCATCATCATTGCCAGATGGGAATTTTCTAAATAAAAACTATTGGTTAAATATATATTTAAATATTTTTTAAAAAAATTAATTAAAAAAAAATTTACATTACATTGGCCAGTATTATATTCATAATTAACATCATAAATTGAAAAAAAAACAAAGATGAATAAATAAAAAAAGATTATTTTTTCGAAATTTCTGGACAAAAAATTTCTATAATTACAATATAATAAAGATAAAATAATTAAATAAATTAAGTTAATTAATTCAGATCTAATAATATTTTCTGAGTATAAAATTTTAATAGTAAAATAGTGTAAAATTATAAAAATAATTAAAAATAAAATATTTTTTTGATAATTAAATAATTTATAAAATGAATATGATTTCATTTTTACTGAGTGATAAATAAAAGGTATTATTAATAGTACTATGAAATAACTTAGTCTTATATTTAAAGAATAGCCATCTTCAAAAATATTTAAATATTCTAATGGATTAAATTGAACTCCCCATAAAAAAAAGAAAAATGTAAATAAAATAATTTGAAAAAAAAAATAGATATTTTTAAGACTCATTTTTTTTATAATTTGAATTAATTGTATAAAGATAGATCCCCAATTGTAAAAATAGTATTGAACATATCCAATTATTAAAAAAACTACCTGTAGTGGTAATTGGCCAAAGAAAAGTTATTAATCCACTTAATATTAAAACATTGCTTTTATTAATATAATTTGTCCTTTTTAAGAAAAAATATAGCTTTTTAAAATAATCATAAAAAAGTTTTAAAAAAATTAAAAAAATAAATAAAAAACCAAAAATACCTGTTTCTGCTAATAGCTGTAAATAAAAATTATGTGGATGAGTTGAGCAGTTTTTATTTCTCTTTTCAGTTAATTTTGAAAGATCGATGTCATTATCATATTTTTTACTATTACAATTTATTCTATATGTTTTTACACCATCTCCAAAAAAAATATTTTTTTTGAAAATTTTTATTGCTGAAGAAAATAAACCCATGTGCTCAGGTAAAAAATTTTGCTCACTTTGATTTGTACTGTTTATTGTATGCATTATCATTTGATCGTAATATCTGCTTTTTATATTTTCATTAAAAGCAACTAAACTTCCAACAACAATAATTAAAGTAATAAATGTTAATATAATGTTTCTAAAGTTTAAGAAAAATGGCGCAATCATAAAAATATAAAGTGTAGAATTTAAAAAAGCTGATCTTTCGCCTGAAAGAAATATTAATAGGTAAACAAGAAAAATTATTATAAAAATATTATATTTATTTAAATTATTCTTGTTTAAATAATAAAAAGTACAAAAAATTGGTAATATTTTGCTTAAATATGATCCAAGAATTAATTCATCAAAAAAAAGGCCGCCTAATCTATCTGGTCTAATAACTTTGTATCCAAATATATTTTTTCCAGTAAAAAATTGGTAATAACCATCAATTAACAAAACAATAATAGTAAAATATACCACTAAATAAAAATATTTTATTAATTTATTATTGTTCTTAAATAAGAAGTAAACAGCTAAAGAAAATAAACCAAACCTTATATAAGTAATTGAGGATCTTATAGACTCATTGAAATGATCAGATAACAATGAAGTAAGCACTAAATATAAGTAAAATAAAATAAATAACCTAAAGAAAATATTTTTAAACAATTTAAATTCTTTCATTGAATTAAAAAAAAATAAATAAATAATAGAAATAAATACTATAAATAAATCTGGTAAAAAGGGACCTGAAACTAAAGCTGGAGGAATCAAAAGTAGCAGCAGTGATGCAAATAATAAAAAATTGTGATATAAGTCTCTTTCCATTATCATAAATCAAAAATGTTAATTTTATTTATATCTATATCTGTTCTTTTAGTAGCAATAATATTTATTCAAAGTAAATATTTAATTTTAATTGATAACCCCCATGGGCAATCCCACAAGTCAATATATAATAAAAATACTCCTTTAAGTGGTGGTATATTCTTTTTTATAATATTATCTATATCAATATTTTTTATAGGATTGACTAAGAATTCTATTTTAATATCACTATTTCTTCTTGCAATATTGATGTTAGGAATATTTTCTGATCTCAAATCAAATTTTAGTCCTAAGTTAAGGTTATGTTTGCAGTTTTTTTTGGTTTTTCTTTTTGTTTTTTTAATTGATTTAAAAATTAACAGAACAGGAGTTTTTTTTCTTGATTATTATATTAATAATAAAATTTTTAATTTAATTTTTACAACATTATGCATAACTATTCTTATTAATGGTTCAAATTTTTGTGATGGTGTGAATTGTAATGTTGTTGGATATTATATAGTTATTTTAATTGCAGTTTTACTAAGTGACTTTCAAACTGCTTCTTTTTTGCCAAATACCAAATTAATTTTAATAAGTTTCTTTGTTTTTTATATATCAAATTTATTTCAAAAATCATTTCTAGGAGACAATGGTACTTATGTAGTTTCATTATTTATGTCCTTATTTATAATAAGTTTTATCAACATTAATAAAAACATTTCACCATTATTAGCTTTAAACTTATTGTGGTACCCAGCTTTTGAAAATCTATTTACAATAGTAAGAAGGCTAAATGTTAATAAAAAGGTTTATGTAGCTGATGAGCTTCATTTTCATACTTTATTAAAAAGTAAAGTTTCAAAATTAAATAAAAATTTAAAAATTTCAAATTCATTAACAGGTTTAATTTTAAATTTAATAATGTCCATAGGTATTTTCATTAGTATGAAGTACTATAATGATTCAAAACTTTTATTAACTATTTTGCTAAGCAATATAATAATTTACATTCTTATATATTTTCTATTTTTGTCTAAAAAATCCCAAACTGAAGCGCTGTAAAATAATCAAAAATAATACCGATAGTAAAATTGATCCAAAAAATAAATATGATTCTCTAGGGGCATAACCAAAATGAAATAATCTTGTAGCAATCATATTAGATATAAAACAAATAAAAATTAAATTTGACGAAGATATATTTTTTAAAAACTTTTCCAAAAAGTTAAATATTAAAATTATTAAAAATATAGAAAATAAAACGAATGGTATGCTTCCAGTATAATAAAGAAATGAAATTATTCCTGGTAAAGTATTTCCTTTTAAATAAATTTCTTTAGTAGCTATGTTATTAGTTTTGACTACAAGTAATCCAAATTCTTTTTCATAAAAAGTATTAGTTTTTTTATTTTTCTTTTCTGTAAAAGCTTCAAAAAATTTTTCAAAACTTTGATTATTAGAATTTGAAACCAATATTAGTGACTCTATTCCGATCCATCTATTAATTAAAATAAAACCTGTCATCTTATTTGATGTATTTTTTTGTTTTTTTTCGTTTTGAATATTTGTTGAAATTAAATTATTTTTTTCTTTTTCATTATTTTCGTTTAATTGATCTTTATCATCATTATGATCATCTAAATTATTAGATTTATTATCAATTGACTTTTGATACTCAGAATTAACAATATCTAATTTATGAATTCTTATTTTATTTACTTCAAATATAGAAACTGCAGTAAGAATTATCATTAAAAAAAAAAATATTATGAATTTAAAATCATATTTTTTTTTGAGCCTTAAAGTTTGTTGATAAGCAGGCAACAATATTGAAGATGAATTAATTACAAAAGATCTACTTAACATAGATGTGTAAGATGTAAAAATTTCGATTAAAGCAATAAAAAAAGTTAATATATTAATTTTTTTCATTTTGATAATTTCAACATGTAAAATAAAGCACGAAAATGTAGTTAGGCCGAAAATTAGAAGCCATTTTATCAAATTTATAAATAATGGTGATAATTCATGTGCATGAATAAATCCTCTTTGATAAATACCTAATTTTAAATTTAACAAAGATACTAATAATATTGAAAGTATAAAAAAAAATAGAATTTTAATTCTATTATTTAAATAAAGATCAATAAAAAAAGAATTATTGAAAGTTTTTTCCTCATTTAAAAAATTTTTTTTAAAAAATTTTTTAAAAACTAAATGCGAAAATAAACATGTTAAAGATATAAAAATTCCAAATATTAAAATTTCATCTATATTTTTTGATTCCGGAACTCCAGAGTCATATATTTTTCCATCGTAAAAAATCAAACTAAATACATACTTAAACCAAAAACCTAAGAAAAGATAACTTGAGAAAAAAATTTCAAAATAAGTTGAGTCTTTTCTTGTTAAAAAAAAAGTGTTAAGATTAATGATAAACAGTAAATTAAATAAACAAAAGATGAACCTTCGTAAAATTTTATAGAATAAACAGAAATTACAATAAATATTGTAAAAAAAGTAATTCGAAGAAACTTGTAAAGTTTAATAATCATTGGTTTAATTAATTAGTCTATAATATATGTAAGAAATTATTGATGACATTACATACGAATAAATTATAAAACTTTCACCACCAAATTGAAATAATATATAAATTATTGGAGAAATAGTTAATCCATATAATACGTCTTTAAAAAAAATTTTATTTTGTTGTAACTTGCTTTCAAACAATTTTTCATGTCTTTTAGATACGCTATAAAGCATGATTGGCATACCCAGGAAAGAAATAAGAATTATATTAACTAAATCATAATGAATATAGCTGCTACCATAAAGATTATTTAAAAAAATCATTATTCCTAAAATTAAGAATATAACTACAGATAAATATTTAAATATTTCACCAATGAAAAATTTAGCTTTTTTATCTACCATCATTACTTGGGCAAATATATTATTTAATAAACTTCCAGGAAATGATGCAACTGCAAAAGCTGCCAAAAAAATACCTGCTTTAGCTTTTCCTAAAATTAATATTAAGGAAATTCTCCAAATTATTATAGCAAACATATTAAAAAAACTAGAGGCTATTGCTCTACCATCATTAAGATAATTTGTTATGAAGCTAATAATTTTTTTTAAATTTATAAAATTCAAATCAATATGATAAATCGTAAATGCGAGTTGAAAAAGTAAATAAAAAGTGATGTATGTATCAAAATTTGATCTCATCATAACGAAATCAAAGAACATGATGCAATAAAATAGAATATTAAAAAAAGAAAATATTTTAATTAATAATAATGACTTTATTTTTTCGTGAATCGATAAATTTAATTCATTAATCCAGCTTAAATATACAATAATTGAAATAATAAATAATAAATTAAAGTCAGAATTATTAATAAATAAAAAATGAAAAATACTAAGTAAAATAGTAAATAAAAATCCAATAAATATTCTGGTACTAACAGCTTTATTATAAAATTCTGCATCATCATTATAAATTAACAAAGATCTTGCATTGGCTGAGAGTAATTGAGTAAGTAGCAACAGAATTCCTGGAAAAACAGAAATTTCTGTTGCAATACTTGGCTTGCCTACAAGAACAAAACCTAAAATCAAAAATGGAACAAATCCACTATTAAGCAAATATGCTAATAAAAGTGATGTTTTCCTGAATGGTTCAGCTGTTGTTTTAACCTTTATATTTTCTGATACACAATTTTTATAATCTAAAGCAATTTTTTCACCACTGTATTGTTTCTCAAATTCTTTTTCCATTTCGTTTTTTTTTAACAATCTGTTGTTTAAATCTTGATTCATTATTAATCTTATATTGTCTGCTAAAGTTGATGTTTCTATTGATGATTTAATTAAAAATTTTTCAATCCAATGTGGAAAAGTAATTTTTTTATTTACTAGGCTTGGTGTTCCTACACCAAAGGCTTCTAATACAGACAAACTTAAAATTTCAGATTTTGAAGTTAAAACATTACACCAAGATTCTGAAATAATCTTGAATTTTCTTTTTTTATCAAACTCTGGTTTAAAAAATTTAATATAATTACCAGCATTAGAATCATTAATTAATTTAATTAATTTTTTTTTATAATTTATATCATCATCTATGCCATAAATATGAAATGACCAACTATTATTGGGACCAACTTTTATAAAAGCTTTAATAAATTCCTCTAAATTTTTATGTGAATTAATTCTTCCAAAATAAATGAAATTTTTTTTTATATTATCTGAATTTTCCTTTAATACACTCAAAGGGTTTCTAATAATATTTACTTTAGGTTTTAAAAAATATTTTTTAATTGAAATTTCTTCTTCATTTGTAACTGCAATGAAGCCTTTATTTTTTAAAAGATATTTGTAAATATGCAATGTAAATAATTTCATTATATAATTTATTAAAGATTTACTTCTCATCGCCTCTTTTAAAAGCATTCCATGAGGCTGAATTAAAATCGGTATATTTAAAAATTTACAATATAAAATAAATAAGAATTGAATTGGTCTCCACATTCCATGAATATGAACTAATGAGGGTTTATATTGATTTAATATTTTATAAATTTCAGAAAAATAGAAAAAGTTACTATAAATTTTATTTAAAGTTACGATATCTTTAATTTGTTGTTTGTTTTCTGATGTTATTATTTTTGATTCATTGTTTAGAAAATCATAAGATGAAATAATTTTTACAACACTTACAATACTTGTATTTTTTTCAGATACTTCTTCGACTACATGAATTATTTTCATTCTTTATCTACTTACAATCCAATTTTCAAGGATTAAACAATCCATAGATGTTCTCTCAAAACAATCATAAGCATGTATGGGGCTAAGTACAATAGGTTCATTTTCATTAAATGAAGTGTTTAACAATATTGGAACACCTGTAAATTCATTAAATTTTTCAATTAAATTGTAAAAATGCAGATTATCTTTTTTACCAACTGTTTGTACTCTACAAGTATTATCAACGTGTACAACTGATGGAACCTTTTTTTTTGCTAATTCTTTCGCATTAACTACATTTAACATATATGGAGATGAATAATCCAATTCAAAATATTGATTTGAAAATTCCTCTAAAACTGCAGGCGCAAAAGGTCTAAAACTTTCTCTTAACTTTATTTTTTTATTTAAAATATCTTTTATATTTGGATTTCTTGGATCTGCCAGAATAGATCTATTTCCTAAAGCTCTTGGACCCCATTCACATCTACCTTTAAACCATCCAATAATTTGATTATCTTTAATTCTTTTTGCTACTTCAGAGTAAAGTTCTTGATCATCTAACTTTCTGCAAGAAAAATTCTTTGATATTTTTTTCGTCTTTACTAATTCTTCCTCTATGAATTGATTTGAATATGAAGATCCTAAATAACATTTATTTCGTTTACTTTGCTCTACTAATTCAACTTTAGGATATTTGTTTTTCATTAAATAGAGCGCAGAGCCCATCGAGCCACCTGCGTCACCTGCATTAGGTTGTATAAATATATTTTTAAATGATGTTTTTTGTTTAATTAGTCCGTTAAATTTTGAATTTAAAGCACATCCTCCAGCTAAACATAAATTATCTATTTTGTTCTCTTCATATAAATCATTTAAAATATTAAATAAAATGTTCTCAAATGTTTTTTGTAACGAACAAGCAATATCAAAATGTTTCTTTTCAATTTCTGTGTTTGGCTCTCTATCATGACCCAAAATTTTAAATATATTTTTTGAATATAAATTTGGAAATTTTGGAATACCATCATGAAAATTATATGTAAATTTAGAGTTTGTATGGTGTGAAAAATAATCTAAATTAAGATTAAACAAATTTTTTTTGTCATATTTAACCAACTTTTCAAATTGATCCATATAATTAGGTTCTCCATAAGAAGCTAGACCCATTACCTTATATTCATCTCCATAATTTTTAAATCCTAGAAACTGAGTTATGGACTGATATAAAATACCCAAAGAGTGTGGAAAAAAAACTTTTTTAATATTATTAATATTATTATCTTTGCAGATATATGTCTGAGAACTACTGAAATCACCAAAGCCATCTATAGTTAATCCAACTGCACTGTTAAACGAGGAATTATAATAGGACGAAGCTATATGACTCATATGATGCTCAACATTAACTATTTCTCCATTAAATTTATTTACTTTTAAATATTTTTGAAAATCATCTGCATTGAGGATTTTTTTTCTAAAATTAGAAATTTTTTTTAATGTTGCATGAGAAAAAAAATTTTTAATTGTATAAAAAATTTTTTCTTTCAAATTAGCAGAAGATGAATAATTTACAGTTATAAAATCAATCTCAGATAATTTAAAATTAGATGCTTTTAAACAAAAATCTATAGAATTTTTTGGGAAACCTGCATAATGTTTGATCCTAACAAATCTCTCTTCTTCAATTGCAGCTATTATTTTTCCATTAACAATAATACATGCGGAGGTGTCTGCGTGGTTTAAATTAAGACCTAAAATTTTCATTTTATACAATCTTTTAGTTTATTTTTTGATATTTCATAGATATATCCATCATAATAATTCTTGTATGTTCTAAACGGGTTTCTACCTGCAACATATCCAACATTTTTTTTAAATTTAAACAGTTCTCCCCTACAATTTTTTAATATATCTCTCTTATCGTTAATTTCTGTGCTTTTGTACAAAATATACTTAGGATTTTTTTTTATAATTTCCTTTAAATAATATTCGTAACCTTCATTTGTATAACCTCCGAACAACCTAAATTCATATGAAACTACCTCGTGTTTGTAAAAAGCACTCGACCTATGGGTACTTAAAATTACTGTATTGTCAGGAATAACTTCATTAGCCCATTTATACAATAGGTATCCATCTGCATTATTGGATAATACTTCATCATAAAGTTTTTTTGAAAAATTTCCTTTAAATAAACTTAAAGAAAAATAAGCTAAAATTATTATAAAAAACAAAGAAAATAATACTAAAAAATTAGAAAATATTTTATGAAAAATTTTATTTTTAGGTAAAGAATAAAATATTGAAAAAAACAACATCCAGATAAATATCTCTATATAAAATCTCCCTACTGGCTGTGCTAATATTAAGGCTGAAATAAAATAAATTACATAAATTATAGTGAGTTTTTTTATTAATAATGTTTTAAAGTTATAATTAAATAAAAAGTATAACGCAAAAGGTCCGAGACAATAAGTTAATTCCCCTATGTGAAGATTTCCTAACTGGTCATAAGGAATAAAAAGCCAAAAAATTAAATATCTTGAATTTCCGGATCCGTGTCTTAGACTAGAATTCATCGCATCAGATCCATATAAATCTGTAACTGGATTAAAAAAATTATATAAAAAATTTTTATTAAAATTAGAAAATTCGAAAACCTCTCTAGGTAATATTATTAATACAAATAATATTGATATAATCGCTAGAGACTTTACTAAATAACCTTTGCTATAAATTTGATAAATTGAAAAAATTAAAATAATTCCAGAAGAAAGTAAAAAAGAAAATTTCATTTGAGTTGAACTAAATAATAAAAAGACTAATAGAAAAAAACCTAAGATTAGATTTTTATTTTCTAATTTCTTAAGATAAAATAATGAAAATAATAAACATATAAAATTTGTTGCAATTGGAAAAAGTTGTGGTTTTGAAGTAGACACTAAAAATAAAAGAGCTGGCATTGAAAGCAAGCTAAGAGATGCAAACAATCTTTTTTGGTTATTTATACTTATTTGATTATGTTCAAAATTTAGAATAATCAAAATAATTATAAATAATGAAAAAAATTGTAAGATTTGTGAAAAATGAAAACCACCAAAAACTATACTATATAAAAATAATGACTCACCTGAGCCAGATAATTGACTGTGAAGCCAATATTTATAAAATTGCGAATTTCCATACTCAATCTGGTAATATGGAATAGTAAAATGATAATCAAGGCTATCAGGATCTGTAATTGGATTGAGAGATAAAATAAAGTAAAAAAATAAGATTAGATAAACTATAATTAGTTTTTTATCTTTTGTTTCAAAAAATTTTTTAAAACTATATAGATATATAGGCTTATATAATCCAAAAATAATTATTATAGCGCTAATAATTTTAATTAAATTTAAGTTTAATTCGTTAAACAATAAAATATTAAAAGTAAAAATAGCGGTAAAATTTATAATTAAAAAAAAGTTAAAATAAGTGCTTAATAATAAATTATTTAATGATAATACAGAATTTGTGGTTTTTCTTAATTTAAATGAAAGATTATAAAAACCATTAATTAATAATAATGATATTATTATTGAATGTATAAAATTTTGATCAAGAAAAATCATTTAAAAATTTTTAAAAAAAATTTTGGTAAAAATTTTATAATTTCATTTAAAAATTTGTAAATTATATTACTAAAATGAATTTTATCTGTAGAGTTATTTTTATCTGAAATTTTGTTAAAAAATAAATATTTTAATAAAATTTTATCTGAAAAGTTGTTTATTTTAAATAACTTTGAAAGTTTTTCATCTTTATTAAATTTTTCTATTATATAAATCAATTCACTTATTTCTTTAAATGAATTTTTAGATTCATTCATGTCATGCAATCTGTAATAACTCAAAAAACCTTCATCAAATCCAAAGCAACAATTTTTACTTAATCTAATAATTAAATCAAAATCAGAACAAATATGTAAATTCTCATCAAATGAATAATCAAGGTTATCTATGCATTCTTTTCTTATCATTAAAGTTAGCCAGGCTGTTAAAGGTTTCCCATTTATGTAACTTTCAATAATTTCTTTCTGGCAAAATCCTGAAAAAAGTTTTTTTTCAACTTTGTTAAATTGACTGTTACTAAATTGCCAATAATTTGAATAAACTATATCAATATTTTTATTACTCTGGAAAATTTCTAATTGTTTAATTATTTTATTTTGATCCCAATAATCGTCAACATCTAAAAAAGTGATAAATTCACCATTACATTTACTGTAGGCAAACTTTCTAACTGTACCAAGATTAACAGTTGTATCTAATTTATAATATTTAATTCTTTTGTCATTAATATCAGAAATTATTTTTTTACTATTATCATTTGAATTATTATCTACAAATATTAATTCCCAATTATTATATGTCTGCGATAAGATTGTTTCCAAAGCTTTTTTTAAATAAATTTCTCCATTGAAACATGTCATTATAATACTAACAAAGTTCATAGTTTAATTTTAAAATTTATATTATTGAAAATAATTAGCATTACAGATAATGATGTAGTGTGTTTAATCTTAAAAATAACCAAAACAAATTATTATTATGTTTTATATATATCTTAATTTTTTTATATCTTACTACTGATTATTTAAGTTTAAATGATTTAATTTATTCTGCAAATCAAACTGATATTATCAGTTTTTATGAAATAGCAAAAAAATCTCCTCAATTTCCGATTCAAAATGAAATTGTAGCAAAACATGATGCACAAAGATTTTTGGTACCCTACTTAATTGGATTAATTTCTTATTCAACAAATTTTGATTTATTCAACACTTTTAAAGTACTTAATTTCATATTTATACTTTTAATGGTATTTATTGTTCTATTTTTAACAAGAAAACTAAAACTCGATTTTAGATCGTCTTTATTATTTTTTTCATTATTTTACTTTAATCCTTATACAGTAAGATATGGAATATTTAACCCCATTCAAGTTCACGATATAATTTTTTTCATAACAGGCTATTTAATTGGATTTGGAATAATATTTGAAAAAAAGAAGACAATCTTTTTTCTATCAATATTATCTCTATTTTTAAGACAAACAGCAATAGCATCTATTATAAACATATTTTTATTTTATATTATAAAAATTAAAAATTTTGGAAAATTAAATTTAATTTTATACTTCTTCTCTATAATCGTTTCTTTTTACATTATCATTAAAGTTGGAAATATAATGTCTACGAGTAACTTTCCAATTTCAAATGCTTACAATATTTTATTTTATGATTTTGCTAAAGTTGAGGAATTACTTCGTTTTTTAGCACTACCTTTGGTAAGTTTTTTTCCAATTTTAATTACTTTTTTTGCAAACAAAAATAAATTTAAAATAATTAATACAATTATAATTTTTTTTATTTGCATAATGATGATTGCACAACCAATACTTGGAGGGCCAGAAAACAGTGGAAGAAATGTTGTTAGAATAGCAACACTTTGTTATCCTATTTTATTGGTAGGTATTTTCTATTTATATAATTTTTCATCTATTTTGAAAAATAATTTGATATTTTATAGTTTGATTATTTTTTTTCATATTTGGTCACTTCACCCAACTTTTTCAAAAACAAATTTTTTTGGTTTTTTAAGATTTTAGCTTTTAATAAAAGTATTATAAATTAAATCTTGTGAAATTGAACCAGGTATATACTTTGGTAACGTACCCGAGCAATTTACAATTATTCTTTTAGACTTATTTTTTATATATTTTTCAATTGGGATGCTATTAATTCTTAAATTTGCAATATGATTGGTAGTTAGGCCTCTATGAAAACTTTTTTTTGAATTTAATAATTCTTTTACTGAATACTTAAATAATTTTTTTTTATTACTAACTGCTTGTACAAATAAATTTCTATCATTTTCATTTTTTTTATAAAAATTTGATATATAGAAAAGTTTTTCAATAATTTGCTTAATAGACATTGGTATATAGTAATATTTTTTATTATCTAAATTAAAATTTAACAAATACTTTATATCACTATCTTCATAACTTATTATATCAGTATCATGTATTAAATTTGATTTTTTTAAAACCTTAATTAGACCAATATTACCTATACATAAATTTACTTTCTTTGCTCTAAATTTTTTATAATTAGATAATAATTCTATATAATTTTGATTAATTATTATTTTATCTAAATCAAAATTTATTGGATTACTGAAATAAGATGAATTTAACCTAAAAATTTTATTTGTTTTTTTATTTTTTATATATCCAATTTTGTCAAAATATCTTTTGCTTGAAATTTTCGATGTGGTGAAATATTTATTTCTAGAGTAAAAATCAGAAAATCTTCTGTTTAAAACCAATAATTTTCTTAATCTTTTTAAATTTATATATGCACCCCATATGTTAGTATTTCCCCCAAGAGTATTATATTCATAGAAATTTAAAATTTTAATTATATCAGATTTATTATTTGATAATTTTGTTAAAACTAAAGTGTTTTTAACTTTTAAAGTAGCTATAAAAGAACATAAACCAGATCCAACAATTGCATAATTTGTAAATTTCACTTAATTAGCTTTTATGAATTTTGTTAAAAAAATTTTAATTATTGGAAAGGGATCGGACATTGTTAAAACGTTTTATTATGTTTATAAAAATAATCAAGTAAGCAATATATCTTTTAGAGAAGCATGGAAAAACCCTAAACTAATTAAAAAATTTGATATTATATTATTATCGGGATTCCATCATGATATCTGCAAGTTATCTGAGAAAAAATTTTTTAGTTATGTAAATAAATACTTTAATTTTATTAATTTATTAAAAAAAAAGAGTAATGAAGTTTATTTAATAAGCACCGATTTATCAGTTAAAAAGTCAATAAGCAGAGTTGTTTTTTTTTATTATTTACTAAACAAAAAAATTTCTCTAAAAAAAAATATTCGTATTATCTCTTTTCACACCATTGTGGGAACTAAAAAAAAAATATCAGAAAAAATAAAAATGAAAATTTTAAAAACTTTAAAAATTAAAAGTCTTTATTATAAAGATATGAAAAAAATAGTTTCTAAAAAACAAAAATATAACAACAATTTTATTAAATTTTATTTAACTAAATTTCCTCGACCGAGATATCTAGACCGTCTTTTAAGGTTAATTATAGATTTATATATATTTAAGATTTTAAAATACTAAACTAAGTAAAAAGGGTTTGACTCTAATATTTTTTTTGATTTTTTATTAATTAATATTGATAAACTTTGAGTTGTAAATGCTGTTACCCATGTATTTATATGATGGGTCTTCTCACCATTACTTTTTCTTCCCCAAAAAAAACCACCTTTGGTTTTAATATTTTTAAGATTAAGACTCTGATTGCTTAAAATATTTTGAATTAATTTTGAAATTTTAATATTATCTATTTTTTTCAATTTTAATTTATTTTCATTCAAAATTATCAATCTTAAAGTTTGTGATAAAATATCCACTCTTTCAAAATAATTAAATTGATTTTTTAATTTAAGCCTGGGCGGAAACCCCTCTAAATTTATACTTTGTAACAGCCAATAGATTCCTTTTTGAGCTGCAAAATTATATTTTTTGTTTTTTAAATATTTTCCACATGACCAATAACCTTCTAAGGAATAACAATGTGGATGCATATTTGTACTAGATTTAGTTGATAAAAATTGACCTTTTTTATTTTGCTTACTCAAGTATGAATTTAATATTTTCCTTCCACTTATTAAATATTTTTTTTTAAGTGTAGCTTTATATAAATTCAATAATCCCATTGAAATTTTTGTATGATAAGAACCAGATACTAAAGACCATTGATTTAAATTTTGAAGAAAAATTTTTTTTTTTAAATCATAAACAGGTTTAATCTCACCTTTATTTTTAAAAAAATTTAAGATTAAGAAATCTGCTGATTTTTCTGCAGCGTATAAATACTTTTTAATTTTGGTTTTATTATATAAATTTACTAAACCATTAATAATAACCCCATTATCAAACGCGTAAATATAATTTTCTTTATTCCCAAATTTTAATTTTTTATTAATTAAAAAAAGACATTTAAATCCTCCATTTTTTTCTTGAGCATTTTTAATTAACCAATCTGCTGCTTTTTTTGCACAATCTAAAAATATTTTATTTTTTGTCACATGATAATGAAAAATCATTGATGTAATTAAATATCCTGTGATTTCTGAATACATATAAGAATATTTCTTACTTTTAAAATCATACCATGCATTAAAGGCACCATATTCTTTTAAAATATTTTTATTATTGTTTTGAATACCAGATTTGGCTAGCCATTTGAGTGCTAATTCTATATTTCTATTTATTGATTTGACTTTTAAATGGTCCAATTTTTTTTTGCCCACTCTATATTTCTTCTTAAACCCTCTATTATATTTACTTTAGGTTTCCAGCCAGTTAGTTTTTTGCATAAAGATGAATCGCAAGTTAATCTTTGAACTTCTGCTTTACGTTGATCTATAAAAACTATCTTAGATTTGCTTTTTGACAATTCTTTAATTGTCTTAGCTAAAAAAATTATATTATGATGTTTACCAGTTCCAAAATTAATTACCTTTTGATTAGTTTTTTTATTTGAACCAACTTTTAAAAATGCATCAACAGCATCACTGACATATGTTAAATCTCTAGATTGTTTACCGTCCCCATGCACGGTAATATCTGAATTTGAAAGAGCCATTTTTATAAATTTAGGAACCACATCATAAGTATGTCTTGGTCCGTACGTATTAAATGGTCTAATGATTGTGATCGGTAAATCATAAGTTTTAATATACGAATAACAATACCTATCAGCTGCAACTTTTGATGCTGCATATGGAGAAGTTGGGTTCAACGGATGATTTTCGTTAATTGATTTCATTAATGCGCTCCCATAAACTTCACTTGAGGATGTACAAACTATTCTCTTTAAATTCGGAAGCAATTTTGTGGCTTCTAAAATATTTAAAGTACCAATAGCATTAGCTTCATTAACCTCTAAAGGATGATCAAATGAATATGGAACATATGCTGATGCTGCAAGATGAAAAATAAAATCAGGCTTTATTTTCACTATATGATTGATTACATCCGAAGATGATATATCACATGAAATAATCTTTTTTATTTTTTTAATGTAGTTATTGTCAATATTTTGAAAAGTATTTTTGTTTGTACCATTCTTTGATGTTCCTCTTATAATTACACTTACCCGGGCACCAATATCAATTAATCTCTCAGTTAAGTGAGAAGCAATAAAACCATCTGCTCCAGTTACCAATACTTTTTTATTTTTCCAAAAAATCATTTCCAAAATATGTATCCATAAAAAATTACTTTTAAAACTTTTAACATAAATATTAGTCTTCCAAAAGGAATATCAAATAATTTAGACTCTCCATATTTTCTTTCATATCTAAAGACAGGCACTTCTAAAATTTTTAATTTATTTCTTTTTGATTTTATAATGATTTCTGTTTCTATTTCATATTTTTTTGATATTAAATTTAAATTTTTAATTGCGTCTCTTTTAAAACATTTAAAACCTGATTGTGTATCCTTGATATCTAATCCAAAAAGAAAATTTATCATAAAAGTTAGACCTTTATTACCAAACCAATTTATATTTGATAAGGCGGTTTTGGTATATCTTGTTATTTTTTTCTCATCATCTTCAACAAATCTAGAACCAATAACAAAATCATAGCCTTTATTAATACCGTTGATTAATTTATGAATTTCAGAGGGATCATCTTGCCCATCACCATCCAAAAATAGAATTATATCACCTGACGCATAATTAATTCCATCAATCAAGGACTGACCTTTGCCAATATTTTTATCATGAATAATCAATTTACAATCTATTTTTTTTACCTCTTCTAAAGTTCGATCACTACTTCCATCCTCGACAACTATTATTTCATCATTATCAGAAATATTAATTTTAATTTTTTTTAATAAACTTAAAATATTTTGTTCCTCATTAAATACTGGGACAACAACACTTAATTTCATATTTTTTTTAAATTTTTTAGAATTTTATAAATTTTTGATGAAGCTTTTCCATTACCATATGGACTTTTCCAATTAATTTTTTTGTTAAATATTTTATTAATATTTTTTAATAAATTTTTACTATCGTATTCTGACAAAATATTTGAACCAATCATTATAGTTTCTTGCCTCTCTGTGCTTGTTCTTAAAGTTATTGAAGGAACTTTCATAACACAACTTTCTTCTTGAATCCCGCCTGAGTCTGTAATTATTAATCTTGAGTTCTTAATCAGAGTTAAAAAATTTATATAATTCAAAGGTTCTATTATTTTAATTCTTTTATTAAGTTTAATTTTTAAAGTATTAATTAATTTTTTTGTTCTAGGGTGTGCAGGAAATAAAATATCTATATTAAATTTTGAAATTACTTTATTTAAAGAATTTATAATATTTAAGAATTTTTTCTTATTTTCAACATTTTCTTGTCTATGTAGAGTTAATAAAAAATATTCTTTATATCTCAAATTTAATTTATTTAAAAAACTATAGTTTTTTTTTATTCTTTCTGAGGAATATCGTATTGCATCAACAATTGTATTTCCTGAATAAAAAATATTTTTTCTTTTTATTCCTTCTTTTAACAAAAATTTTTTAGCAAGTTTTGTTGTGGTAATTAATACATCTGAGATATGGTCAATTGCTTTTCTATTAGTTTCCTCAGGCATTTTTATCTCAAAACTTCTCAATCCAGCTTCTAAATGTACAAGGCATAAATTTTTTACTTTAGATGCGACTAAAGCTCCTGCTAGTGCAGTGTTTGTATCTCCATAAACTATTAAAGACTTAAAAAAATTTTTTTTGACAATTTTTTCAATTCCAATCATCATCAATCCAGTTTGTTCTGAATGTGGCCTCGAACCAACTTTTAAATTAAAATCAGGGACTAAATTTACAAAATCACTTAAGAATATATCATTTAAATTTTTAGAATAATGCTGTCCTGTATGAATTATTTTAAATTTAACATTTTTTTTTTTAAAATAATTTACTAGTGGAAATATCTTGATTAACTCAGGTCTTGTTCCAATAACTATTGCTATCATTTTTATTAATTTAAATAAAATAAATTTTTTTAATATATTAAAGATGTTTAATATAGCTTAATATCAAAAACTAAAGGTTTTTTTTGTAATAATTTATTGTTCTTATTAATCCTTTATTGAAACTAACTTTTGGTTCCCAGTTTAATTTTTTTTTAATCTTTTGAATATTTGGATACAGTTTTAATAATTCATCTTTTCTTAATTTTATTTTTCCAAATTCGGGATTACCATTTTTAACTTTATCTTTAATTAAAGATATTACTTTTTTTAATTTAATTGGCTTATTATTTCCAACATTAAAAATTTGACCTTTAGCTACATCATTATTTAGGCATTTTATAACAGCCCTTATAAAATCGTCTACAAATAAAAAGCTTCTCGACTGATTACCATTAGAAGTTGGAAACTTTTTATTTTTTATACAGCCTCTAATCACTATAGGTATAAGTCTGTTGTAATCTTGTCTGGGCCCATAAACAAGATACAACCTTAATATTGTACAGGGAAATTTATAATCTTTATATTTTTGAATCAGATATTTAGTAGCTAAGAATTTAGCTTTCCCATAAGTTGACTTTAAATTTTCAATCTTAGACTCCATATTTTCTTTCTGTGGTGATTTAATAAATCCATATTCAATACAACTACCTATTTGTATAAATGATTTAATTTTTTTATTTACAAAAAAATCTACCAAATTTTTACATCCTGAATAATGACTAGCATAAGTTTTTCTTTTTTCTTTATGATTAACATAACCACCGAAATTTATTACATAGTCATAATTATAAATAATTTTTTTTTTTATTTTTTTTTTATTTGTTATATCTAAAATAATATACTTTACTTTTTTTAAGTACCTGATTGGTTTAGGTTTGTTTGTTGAAACACTATGTACTAACCATCCATATGAAATACATTTTTTTGCTAAATGATATCCAAGAAATCCTGTTCCACCAATTATTAATATTTTTTTTTTCAAGATAAATTTTTATTTTTTAAAATTTTTTCCAAAATATCTTTGTCTCTTTTAGTATCCATACATTGCCAAAAACCTTCGTGCTTAAAAGCATAAAGTTGACCTTTTTTTCCAGCTTGTTCTAAAGGTTCTCTCTCTAAAAATGTATTATCATTTTTTATAAGTTTCAAAAAAGCTGGTTCCATAACAAAGAATCCCCCATTTATCCAACCCTCATGAATTTTTTGTTTTTCTTTAAATAGTTTTACTTTATTCCCTCTTAATTTAATTGCCCCAAATCTTGCAGGGGGTCTTACTGCTGTTAAAGTAACTAATTTATTATTTTTTTTATGAAATTTTAATAATTTATTTAAATTTACATTAGAAATACCATCGCCATATGTCATAAAAAATTTTTCTTTTCCTAAAATTTTTTCTAATCTCTTTAATCTTCCGCCTGTCATTGTTTTAAGCCCGGTATCAACTAATTTTACATTCCAGAGATTTTTTTTTTTGAAATATTTTTTTATTTCAGAACCCTTGTAACCAAGTGCGATGATAAAATCGTTGAATCCATATTTTGTGAAATGCTCCATTATATGAACTATTATTGGTTTTTTGTTTATTAAAATCATTGGCTTTGGTATTCTTTTCGTGTACTCGGATATTCTAGTTCCAAAACCTCCAGCAAGAATTACAACTTTCATTATTTTTTTTTCATATATTTTTTTAATTGGTATCTAGAAATTAAAATTGTATTTCTACTATTTTTTTTAAAATTTTTATACCACTCTACAACAAAATCTATTGTTTCATTAATATCTAGTTTAGCCTTCCAATTTAAAACTTTTTTTGCTCTAGAATTATTTAATTGCAATAATGAAGACTCATAAAAGTTATTCTGATTTTCAATTTTCCATCTTACTTCTGGCCATTTTTTCTTTATTTTATTTAAAAACTGTAAAACAGTAACATTTTTAATTTTATCAGAACTAAAATTAAATGAAGTTCCATTTATTTTTTTTATTTGATTTAATTTTAAGGCTAATTCCATATAACCTGACAAAGCTTCAAGCACATGTTGCCAAGGTCTAGTAGAATTTGGATTTCTTATAATCGTAATTTTGTTTTTTAACCACATTTTCATGCAATCTGGAATTAATCTATTATCTGACCAATCTCCTCCGCCTATTACATTCCCTGCTCTTGCAGTGCATAACCTAATATTCTTTTTTTTATTTTTAATAAAGGTTTGATAATAGGAATGAAATAAAATTTCAGCAGATGCTTTAGAGGCACTATAAGGATCGATTCCACCTAGAACATCATCTTCTTTATATCCCCTTTTTATTTCTAGATTTTTATAGCATTTATCGCTAGTTATAATAACTGCACAACATTTTTTTTTCATTTTATTAATTGCTTCAAGTAAATTAAATAAACCCATTACATTTGTTTCCCAATTGAATCTGGGATTTAATATTGATTTGTAAACAATGGATTGGGCAGCTAAGTGAAAGATATAATCTGGCTTTTCTTTAATAACTACATTTTCTAATTTTTTTTTTTTACATATGTCAAAAAAATAACTTTTAACATTAATTTTATTTTTTACTAAATTAAAATGATTATATTTTTCATTGTTTTTTAAAGAAATTCCAACAACTTTTGCACCTAAGAGATTTAACCAAATAGTTAACCAAGAACCTTTAAATCCATTGTGACCTGTTATTAAAATTTTTTTATTTTTAAATTTTCTAAATTTATTCATTATTTAATATTTATTTTCTAAATAATTTTATTACATCATCAGAAATAATTTCATATAAAAATTTTGTTCCATTCATTGTCAAGTGACCGGTAGTATCATAAACTATGTGTTTATTAGTATTAGTTTTGATAATACATCTTTTAATTTCATTATCACAAATATAGCTATTTAAATCAAAAAAAATCACATTATTCTCTAAAGATATAGTTTTTAATTTATCGTTTATCAATTTTCTTTGTGCTGAAAGACTATGATAATATTCTTGTTCCATCATTTGAGACTCCTGAGAAGAAGGAAACTTAGAATTTAAATAAACATATTTTTGAAAAGGAAATAATTTTTTTAAATAATTTTGTTGTACCAATGTTAATTTATTTAAACTTTCCATTGTTGAATTTTGATTTGACATATCTATTATTGAATTAAATACAATTATTTTTTTACTATTTTTTTTAAAAAATTAATTACTTCAGGTAATTTCTTTAAATCTTTTTCTGTCCATCTTGTACTTAGTATGACAATATTTGATTTTTTAAAATTAACTATACCTCTTGAAAAATTCTCCATTTCTTTAAAATCCAAATTACCTTTACATGGATCTTTTCTATTAGTTAGAATAGATTTATTAAAACATTCAATTTGAATATGAAAATTTTTGAAATTAAATTTATTATATTTTTTGTTATTTATTATAAATCCTTTATAAGTTTGAATTGAATGTGAGTTTCCTATAATTAAAATATTTTGTTTTGATTTGTTTTGAAAAGTTTTTAAATTTTCATTTATTGAAATACTAATATCGTTTTGACTATTTTTGTAAAATTCACTTATTTTTAATCTATGTTCAAGCCCATTATTTTTAATATTAAAAGGAATTAGAATTGATGAAAATAAAAGACAAATTATAACAAAACTAAAACTGGCTTTGATATTTTCTTTTAGTTTTTTTTCTATAATAAAATAACTAAAATAACTAATAATAATTATAAATACAGAGAGATAGATTTTTAAATAAATATTTTCATTCAAAAATATTCTCTCTGAAAAAGATAAAATTGGATAATGCCAAATATATAATGAATAAGATAAAAGACCAAAGAATTTTAAAGGTTTTTCTATTTTTGATATTTTTTGTT
>MDSW01198271.1_pt1 | contig 21907 bp, 18 predicted proteins | sample 811171 | NCBI WGS metagenome assembly MDSW01 (sample SAMN05326641, study PRJNA326480) | marine metagenome | isolation source: seawater | place: Atlantic Ocean: North West | collected 2012 | reverse complement strand
GAGTTGTGAATTCTGTTTTTGTTTGTTCTTGTGCGACTTCTGTTTGTTGGTCACAACCTACCAATACAAGTACAGAGATTATGAAAGCAGATAATAAAATTCGAGTCATAATTCAATACATTACCACATACAAATGCTTTGATAAACCAATTTATCGCTTGTTAATAATTATACTTTTCCACCATCTAGAAGGTTTCACTGAATACTGAGTAAGCACCTCTCTATAAAACAAATAATTAGACCATCTATGATCTGTGACAGCATAATCGATAGACGTACCCGCATCATTCATTCTTACTATGTCAGCATTTAGTCTGGGATATACAAAATCTGATTCAGGGTTACCACGAGTTCTTGTTGCGCCGTCAATATACAGAAAGTCTATATGGGGAGGTGCATCAAAATCATAGTATATCCCTCTATAGTCTCCAAACCAATCAAGCCTAACCGGACATAATTTTATTTCAGCAGTATCTTTTAATTCTTCGGGGAAGTTCTGCTGAACTTGATCGTAATATTTGGGGGACTGCTCAAATGAAATCAGTTTGCCACCATATGATTTAATCATCTGAGCTATCAACACAGTTGAGACTCCTGCTCCAAACTCATATACCAATCTGGGTTTTCTTTTTTGAATTATGCTAGCCAAATGCACTAGCCTTAGGGTTGATAATGCACCGGATGACTTTGCATATTGATAGCATTTCTCTAATTCAATTCTACTTCTTGCCCATCTATGCCAGTAAAAGTGTATATGTTTAACGCCAACTGGCAAGTCAGGGGGGAAATCAAAGTTGTACTGGCTAGCTAATTCTTCTTTGTCAGTACGAACCTCTTTAGCAATATATAACTCGCGATCGGATAGAATATCAAATGACGGGCTCTCAATGCGTTGCATATAATCTATATCTCTTTAATTATCCAAATATTCTTTCATATCTAAGACTTGTATTGCGTTAGTCGTTCCAGTTATTCCGGTCATTAATCCGTACACTATGGTGATAAGGTCTTGATCTGTAATCGTGCCAGAATTGATTAATGTATCTACAATTCCGCCAACTAGTTTACTAGAGTCCTTTTCTACCGGAACAACACCTATCGCAGTGCATCCCCAGAGTATTGCTAATCTATTCAAAATTTCTTTGTCATGCGTCAGTACTGCTATTTCACTATCTGGCCTAAATCTAGACACTTCCCTAGCCGACGCTCCTGAATTAGTCACAACAACTGGCTTTGCCCCTAAGCTTCTTACCAATCGAGCAGCTCCTGAAGCTATCGCTTGCGTTCTATTATCCTCACTCAAATCTTGATAATAAGGATAAATTTCCTCTGCTTTTAATATCGTTCTAGCTGCCACTGACAAAGCTTCTACAGGGAATTGCCCTACTGCCGTTTCATCCGATAGCAAAATAGCATCGCATCCATCTAAAACGGCATTGCTAATGTCTGATACTTCTGCCCGAGTAGGAGTAGGAGAAACAACCATCGAACGAAGCATTTGAGTGGCTATTACAGATACTTTTGCTGCCTGCTTTGCGCTAGCGACAATATTCTTCTGAATAACAGGAACATCCACCATGTCTATCTCAACACCCAAATCTCCCCTAGCAACCATTACTCCATCAACTTCCGACAGTATCTCACTTACATTTTCAACAGCTTCAGATCTTTCTAATTTAGCCATCATGGGTGCATTAGATCCTACTTCGTCCATATATGCCCTGGCATATCTGACATCTTCTAAGGACCTAACGAATGAAACAGCTACCCAATCTACCCCTTGCTCAACACCGAATTTTATTGCCTCTTTATCCGCTTCGGTAAGCACTGGTAAATCGATCTTAGCTCCAGGAAGATTTAATCCTTTATAGGATGAAATCATTCCCCCGTTTCTTACTCTACAACTAACTACTCCATTGTCATTCGATAGAATCTCCAGACAAATAGTGCCATCCGATATGTATATCAAATTATCTTTGGTTAGATTTTTAAGGATTTCTGGTTGAGGGAATGGGATTACCATAGGATCATCTGACACATCTCCAGGAATCACTGATACTTTATCACCATGGTTCAACTGGACTTGGCCTTGGATAGTACCAAGTCTCATTTTTATCCCACCTAAGTCCTGTAATATTGCAACTGGCCTGTTATGTTTTTGGGAGGCTTCACGGACAGCTTTAATAATTTTGGCGTGACTTTCGAAAGTTCCATGAGAAAAATTCAATCTAGCACAATCCATCCCACTTTCAACCAGTTGATCTATAACTTCAGGCGAATCTGTAGATGGACCTATGGTTACAATGATTTTGGTTTTTCTCATACTCTCTGCCACTAAGAAAACTCAGTAGCCTCCATTAATTAGATTTTATTTGTCTTTATAGAATGCATCACTGGCTGTTTGTAGTCCTGCTCTCCTATTTACTTGCAACTTGTCTTTGACTGAAGCAGCCCATTTATTAGAAGCATCAATACCTATTAATGTGTTCTGGAAATGAGGCATTACATATCTGGCTAGTAATTCATAGCTATGTAGGATTTTCTCTCTAGGGCACCAATCCTCCACCCTGATCATAAATTTACCGAACCCTCCGCTTATTTTCTGTAATCGTTCAATCGCTTCTATGCAATCATCAGGGGTACCAACAATCCATTGGTTATTCTCTACCATGTAATCAACTATTTGATCATCTGGGACATCTGGGGCAGCATTTCCTAAAGTTTGATCAAAGTATTCTTTGGTAACTCTCGCACCGCCAACTCTAATGTCCTCTTTAGCTTGCTCTCGAGTTTCCGATAAGTGCACACCAACAGACAGAGCCCAGTCTTCCCTTCGAACAGTCTGGCCATGCTCCGCAGCAGTTGCTTCGCAAATAGACCACAATTCTTCTAAGTTGGTCTCTCTAATCATTCCTCTCGGAACGCTCAATGAGATAACAGATGCTCCGTACTTACCAGCTACTGTGACACCAGCAGGAGACTGAACGGACGCTACAGCCATCGGAACGTGCGGCTGTTGATACGGTCTCATTTGTAATATTGCTTCGTTTAATTCAAACCAATCACTCTTGTACGTAATCGGTTCTGTCTCGGTCATTAATCTCTTAATGATACCTAAAGATTCATCCATCATTTCTCTTTGGCGAGTAGGATCTATACCCAACATGTAAGCATCAGATGCTAAAGCACCTGGACCTACTCCGAGAATAACTCTCCCTTTAGTGAGATGGTCTAATAAAGTGAATCTATTCGCCACCATGAACGGATGATGATAAGGGAGGCTTACCACACCTGACCCCAGACGTATGTTTTTCGTTCGTTCTGCAGCTGTGGCAATAAATACCTCTGGTGAAGAGATGGTTTCCCAGCCAGCGCTGTGATGCTCTCCAATATACGCTTCATCATAGCCTAAATAATCTAGCCATTGGATGATTTCTAAATCTCTTTCTAATGCCAACGTAGGATTTTCTCCTACTCTGTGAAAAGGGGCCATGAAAACCCCGAACTTCATCCTACCTTCAAAACTCATAATGCTCCCCCCTTTAGTCTAATCTATTCCAATTTTATCATCCTAGGTATCTTTGTCCAAGGAATTCCTGAGCTTTATTACACAGTTGTCAGTTTATTCTCCAAACATTACAATTCGAACAATCACCATATGAGAGGAGGGAATCATGGCAAAAATCAAACACATCGCTATTTCTTCATCCAATCCAGATGAAACTGCTAAGTTTTACAAAGACTGCTTCGGGTTAGAAGAAGTGGGAAAATTAGATGGTAAAAACGCCTATGGCTACTATCTTAGCGACGGGGACATCAACATGGCTATATTAAACTTCAAGAATGATGACGTTGCAGGAGAAGAGTTCGGTAAAGAATATTCAGGGATCCATCATATAGGTTTCCAGGTAGAAAGCCTGGACGACACAGAAGAAAAACTGAAACAAGCAAATTCTGCGCCACGGGAAAGCATTAATAAGGCTTTGGGAGTTGGCATGGATAACCGTCACGCAAATGTCGAGAAAAAATATGCAGGCCCTAATGGAGAAATAATTGACATCTCTCAGACCGGATGGGTAGGAACTTCCGGTATAGACTAAGTCAGCCTAGATATCTAAATGACAGGATTGGGCGTTCACTATCTCTTAATTGGACGTCCAATTCCAAATCTTGCCCACTTTCTATAGATGCCGGATTGCTTGCATCTACATTCAAAATCCTAGCACTGATCCTAGGACCCTCATCTAAAGTCACAATCCCTGAGCAATATGGTTTGTCTCTTCCGAAGCCTTCTTCAGCCATCCTGGTGGGCACTATAGATATACAAGTAAAAGTACTAAGTTTACCTTTTCCGGAAAATTGTTTTTCTGATAAATCCGAGCCTTGGCATGCAGAACAATAATAGCGGATTTCAGCACTAAGCTCCCCGCATGCATTACATTGCACTCCGATAAGTTTATTTTCCTTCAAATGTTCAAAAAAATCAGCTGAATCCATTTATACCCCTTTCTTCAGGATGTTGACTACGCAAGTACCGCCAGTACCACCAACATTGTGAGTCAGTCCAACTTGCAAATCTTTATCTACCTGTCTCTCTCCCGCTTCTCCCCTTAATTGCTTAAATATCTCTACAACTTGCCCAATTCCCGAAGCACCTACTGGATGCCCTTTGGATTTGAGTCCACCAGAAGTATTAATCGGCTTATCTCCGTCTCTTGAAGTTATACCTTCGTCTACTGCGTGAGGAGCTTCACCTGGATTAAAAAATCCCAAATCCTCAGTAGCTACGAGTTCAGCGATAGTGAAGCAATCATGTACCTCTGCTATCTGTATATCATCAGGTTTAACCCCTGCCATTTCATAAGCCATTTCACCAGCAGCCTTTGCTGCTGATAAAGATGTGAGTTCATCTGAATCATGTAATGCTTTCCCGGTAGCTTGTCCTGTGCCAATAATTGTTACCGGGCTATCCGTAAAGTCCCCAGCGATATCAGATGACACCAGAAGTAAGCATGCGGCCCCATCGGTAATAGGAGCACAATCAAATAATCTAAGTGGCCAGGCAACCATTGGATTAACACTATCATCACTCAAAAAGTCGATCTCATTATTCCATTCAGGTATCTCTTGTCCTCTTTCCTGAGCTCGTGCCTGTCTGCGTTTTATCATGTCGTCAATTGTGACGTTAAATTGAGCATTAGGATTCAATTTACCATTTTTATGATTCTTTATTCCCACTTTCATTAAATGTTCAGAAGTCGTGTTGTAGCGATCCATATGGGCTTTAGCCAACTCGCCGTAAATGCCAGGGAAGGTCAAACCAGCGGGTATTTCATATATGCCATCAGCAGCTGTAGCTAATACATCCGTCACATCTTCAGTAGGCAAGTTAGTCATTTTCTCCACTCCACCTACTAAAACCACATCATACAAGCCAGATGCTATGGCTAGAATGCCTTCTCTGACCGCACTGCCACTACTAGCACAAGCATTTTCTATTCTTGTCACAGGCACTGGAGTAATACCCAGCCAATCAGCAATGATCGGCGCTGTATGCCCCTGCCGTTCAAACAAATCAGAAGAATAATTTCCTATATACGCAGTTTCAATATCGTTGACATTAAAATTATCACCCAAATTATTCTGCATATCCTTAAATGCTTCTACAAACAGATCACGACTAGTCTTTGTAGGGAAAGCTCCAAATTTACAGATTCCTACACCTGCTATCGAAACAGATCTAGCTAATTTACGCGAGCGGGTAGTATTAACCATACAAACCTCTAATCATTTATTTTTCTAACTTGGGCTTATTATCATGTCATCAATTATTATAGTCAATCCAAAACCTAACACTTAGGTTGTTCAGAAAATCCAATCAATTGTTCCATATGATGAGCTGCTTGCAATAAATTCAGATCATCCATAGGTGATGCAACTATTTGCATTCCAATAGGCATACCATTTGAAGATATACCCGATGGAATACTGATTGCAGGGAATCCTATTGCCGTCCAAGGACCTTGAAACATTGGGTTACCAGTAGTTGATACATCTCCCGGAGCAACTTCCGGGGTGGATGGAGTAATTATGAGATCATAAGTTTCTGCAAAATTCTTAACATCAAATCTAAACTGTTCTCTTTCTTCCAGGGCATTAGCGTAAGTTAAACCGTCATACTCTAACCCTTGAGCAAGCATTGCCCTTAATTTAGGTCTGTACAAATCTGCTTTTGATGCATAATTTTCCCTATGAAAAGCAGCAGCTTCCACCGCCATAATCAATCTCTGATTGTAAAAAGCTGATTGGAAATCGTATGGAGAATTTAATTCTTCCACATCATATCCAGCTTCATCTAGTTTACTTACCTGAGCATCTATATTGTTTGTTATATCTGATTCAACCCCGTCAGAGAAATATCCTTTTAGATAGGCCACTTTCTTCTTAGGTGGCTTTTGCAAGTTAGCGCTAAACCCAGGATTGTTGAATCTAATACTCGATTTATCCAACTCATCAAATCCAATCAAACAGTCCATAACTAGGGCAGCATCGGCAACTGATCTGGTCAGCCATCCAACGGTATCTAAATTCCAGCTGACCGGTACTAACCCTCTTCGGCTGACCAAGCCAAAAGTAGGTTTGTACCCAACTATTCCATTAAAAGCAGCTGGACGTAAAACGGATCCTACTGTCTGAGAACCCATTGCGATAGGGCACATTCTTGACGCTACGGCAACAGCAGATCCGCTGCTTGAACCGCCCGGGGTATGAGCAAAATTCCACGGATTAACCGCTTCAGAGGGATCCAGACAAGCAAATTCAGTCGTTACGGTCTTCCCCATAATGTTTGCTCCAGCATCTTTAAGCAATGAAACTGTAGCAGCATCTTCTTCTGGAACAAACCCAGAATATACTTTAGAACCCGCTTCCGTTGGAATTCCTGCTGTGTAGTAAATATCTTTTAAACCCACCGGTACGCCTGACAGAGATTTATTTACTCCATTTTGATCAGCCGCAGAAGCTTGTGTTAAAAAAGCTTCTTCATCAAAATATACCCATGCTTTCAAAGAGTCTTGTAGTGCATGGTATCTATCTATAATAGACTTAGCTACTTCGGTTGCTGAAATGTTTTTGCTTTTCATCAGCTCCAACATTTCTGTTGCGGTTAGGTTATATAAATCCATAATACCTCCAATTCAATAACAATTAAAAATCTCTCGCAATTTGTGATACTGTAACTAGAATTATCAGCATCTATCTTGTAGCATAATTAACGCATTAGATTATGTTATGTGAGTTGCATAATTCTACACAAAAAAGAGTGAGACGGCATTATGGAAAATTTATGGTCAGATTCAGAAGCAAAAGGTATGAATGACTTAGATAGTCTAGTCTACATGAGTAGGCTGATTGGAGCTAATACAGAACTTGTCGTGTGGGGAGGTGGAAATACTTCTATTAAGGTGACAGAACCAGATATCACAGGAACTAATATTGAAGTACTAAAAATTAAAGGCTCTGGATCCGATCTAAAAACAATTCAACATAATCAATTCGCTCACTTACGGCAAACGGATATTGTTCCTTTAATTGAACGAGAAGAAATGAGTGATGAAGACATGGTAGATTACCTGGACAAGTGCATGCTCGATCCTAAGAACCCTCGTCCATCTGTAGAGACTTTGCTTCACGCATTTCTACCATTCAAATGCGTTGCCCATTCACATGCTGATGCGATAGTTTCTTTAACAAACAATGTAGATCAAGAAAAAGTTCTCACTGAAATATATAAAGGGAATATGGGATTAGTTGAATATATTAGGCCAGGTTTCCTCCTCTCAAAATTAGTAGGAGAACAAGTGATTCAGAATCCCAGCCTAAGGGGAGTGATCCTAGCAAAGCACGGACTCTTCACGTGGGGAGACACAGCTAAAGAGGCCTATGACCGTCACATTGAACTGGTAACCGAAGCAGAGACCTATTTACAAGACAATCAAATAAAGACGCTCACCAAAGGACACACCCACGACATAGATCCTGACAAACAAAAGTCATTAGTAGAAACGTTAACACCAATGATACGAGGATTGATAAGCAGAACTACTAAAAAAGTACTTAAGTATGACAATTCTCCAGAAATCATGCAGTTTTTATCCTATGAAGAAAGTCCTGAACTGAGTCAAATAGGACCCGCTACTCCAGACCATTTGATTCACACGAAGCAAAAGCCATTATGGGTAGAATTGGATAAATCTGAAGATTCCATATCAATGTATGAATCGCTTAAAGTTCAGCTTGATGACTATGCAAACACTTACAACAAATGGTACGAAAAACACACTAGTGGATCTGATATAAAACTTGATCCTTTCCCACGAGTTATATTGATTCCGGAACTTGGAATGTGGAGTACCGGCAAAGATGCTAAAGCAACTACCATAACAGGAGACATATATCACCACACAATCAATGTTATGACTAAATCTGAAGGCGTAAGCTCTTTTATTTCTTTAACTGATCAAGACGCTTACGACATGGAGTACTGGCCACTTGAGCAATACAAACTAACCTTAGCGCCACCAGACAAAGACCTCGCAAGTAAAGTAGCACTGATCACAGGAGCGGCTAATGGCATAGGGAAAGCTATAGCTATTACTCTGGCCACGCAAGGTGCTCACGTGTTTTTAACGGATATAGACTCAAATAAAATCCAAGAAGTAGTGGAAGAATTGAAAAGCACTATAGACCCTTTGCGAATAGGAGGGTGTGCTATGGATGTAACCGATCAACAGTCTATAAAAACCTCATACTCTCTGATGCTTCGACAATTTGGAGGAATCGATATACTAGTATCTAATGCTGGCATTGCCCCGGATGGAGCTATAGACACACTAGAATTAGAAGATTGGCAAAGATCTCTGGACATAAACACCACAGGACATTTTCTAGTTGCTTCTCATGCCCTTAGAATCATGAAGTCTCAAAATACAGGAGGCAGTATGATATTCATAGGTACAAAGAACATACCAGCGCCAGGCGCGGAATTTGGTGCATACAGCGTAGCTAAAGCAGCCGAAGGCCAACTCGCTCGAATTATTGCTCTGGAAGGTGGTGAGTTTGGGATTAGAGCGAACATAATAAATCCTGATGCAGTGTTCCAAGGTACTAATTTATGGTCTGATCACATCAAAGAAGCAAGAGCATCGGCTCACGGCATAGATGTAAATAAAATCCAGGAATTCTATCAAAATCGGAGTCTACTAAAGCAACCAGTGTTCGCGGAAGACGTTGCTGAAGCTGCATTATTTTTAGCATCTGACCGTTCAGCAAAAACAACTGGAGCTATGATTCCGGTAGACAGTGGGGTTAAAGAAGCTTTTCCTAGGTAGGATCAATCTGTGGTTATACGGTAATATCTTACCAAAGCGATAACCAACGCCCCAATCGCAACCAAAATCGGTAAAAGTGTGAATAGAGACGCTTGCCCTGAATCTCCAGTGGGACCCCTCGGGCCTATCTCTCCTTGCGGACCTGGTTCTCCAATTACTCCCTGAATACCCATTTCTCCTACTATACCTACATCACCATCGGGGCCTTGCATACCTTCAGGGCCTCTGTCACCTCTAGGTCCTTCAGGGCCTCTGTCACCTCTAGGTCCTCTTTGACCTTTCTTACCCATAATCTCTGTTATAGCAACGTCACTAATAGGCGAAGGAGTAGAGATTTTATCCGTATCCTTAGGAGTGGGCTCGAAGACTTCGATTGATATTGTCTCTGTAACTGGTGTATCTCCTACAGATTCAACCGTAATCGTAGGAATACTATGAGTAAATTTAATATACTCTGAAGTGATTTTCACACAGTATTTATTAAGATACACATAATTCGTTGAGCCTTCCTCAGCATCTTTAGGAATTGAGACAGTTCGAGAGAAAGACCCCGAAATTCCTGCTTCAAAATGACCTATTTGGAGGCATTTAGTATTCAAATAACCATACCAATAAGTTATTGGGCCTTCTGAATGAGGTCCTTCTTTAGGAAAGTTACTTCCTTGTATGGTGATTTCACTTGATGGTGAACTCTCATCGGGAGTCATGGAAACTACCACGTTTTCATAGCTGATCGGTAAAACATCTGGGTCTGCAGCATACACATCCGAGCGGACGAATAAAGAGGCAAAAACAACCAAGACTCCTACTATTAAAATTTTCACCATAAATATATGTTACCTACTACAAAGTATCTAAATCAGGCCTCATCTTGTGCCAATCTGTAGCAGACTCATAAGCATAAGCCACGTCAAAAATCGTTTGTTCAGCAAATGGTTTAGAAACTATTTGCATGCCAACTGGCATACCCGCATCACTAAATCCGCAACACACTGACATTGCAGGTACGTTAGCTAAATTGAAAGGTGATGTAAACTGCCTTCTGCCACCAAAACTATCTATCATCTCTTGTGTACTCTCCATACCTTTCTTAACAGGTATTTTAGGAGCAACTATGGGAGATGTGGGCAACACAAGAACATCTACTTCTTCCAATACTTGTAGTATTTCTTTCCTGACGATTTCTCGTAAAGCGTTAATTTTTTTATGTACAGCTGCTGGAAGCATGGCTCCAGATAGCAATCGAATCTGATTATTGTAGTCAAAATCCGACAGGCTTGTCCGTATAAGCTCGTTGTTTAAATACGATGCATCAATATTAATCAAGGTAGCCGAAGCAACTGCAGAATGGTCTATATTAGGCAAAGATACTTCTACAACGTCAGCACCTAAATTCTTTAAATCATTCACTGCAACATTAAATCTATCAAAAACATCCTGTTCGCCCCAGCTAGGATCCATGCGTTCTTTAATCAATCCTATCTTCAGTTTACTGATATCACTGTTGAGTAATGAAGCATATTGAGGCACCGGTTGTTTAGAAGAATATGGATCGTTTGAATCGTATCCTGCGATGATTGACAAAACTAGTGCTGAATCTTTAACGTATCTGGACAATGGACCTACAGTGTCCATAGACCAAGACGCACCAAATACTCCATACCTGGATACTCTTCCAAACGAAGGTCTTATACCAGCAAGTCCACAAAATGCAGCTGGTCCTCTGATTGACCCTCCAGTGTCTTCACCAAGCACAAAAGCGCTCAGGTCGGCTGATGCGGCTATCCCTGAACCGCTGCTAGAAGTACCAGCATTTCTTGAAATGTCCCATGGGTTTTTAGGTAATCCATATGGATGATCTGAAGCGTCACCACTTGCAAATTCGCTCATGTTCAGTTTGCCAAGCAGGATCCCTCCGGCAGACTTAAGTCTAGCTTCAACAGTCCCATTGAATTGGGGTATGAAATCACCATAGATAGTTGATCCATTACTAGTTAGAATACCGTCAGTAAAAACTTGGTCTTTAATCGCGTAAGGTATACCAAATAAAGGACCAAAATCTTGTTGTTGTGATAATTGTTCCTCTGCCGCTTTTGCTTCTCTCAGGGCTGAATCTGCACAAACTGTTATATAACTATTTAAAGTTTTATCGTATTTTTCTATACGATCCAAATATAATTTAACTAGTTCAACGGGAGATACTTCTTTTCTAACAATTTTATCTCTTAACTCAGTTACTGGTAACTGAAAACTTGTATCAGCTGTCATCTGGAATCTCCTTTTTTATATTTAGTCTTTGGTAATTATGGGTAAGGCTTCTACATTTTCTAGCCCAGATATTTGAATTGAATTTAATGCCTTTATAGTGCCATTTATGTTATATCCTACCTGTTCTAATAGATGATCAGGTATATCAATACCTGACAATTTTGCGCAGGTTCTAATTTCTTCGTTGGAAAGTTCATCCATAAGAATATCCTCCATAACTAGGTGTTTTTTTGCAGTTATCACTCAAAACGGTATTGTATCATTGATCTTATTAGATAATAGGACTCTATGGAGCACTTATGAATACATGGTCTGGATTGATACTTGCTGCAGGCAAGGGAACGCGCATGAAGTCACGTACCCCAAAAGTACTACACACTATCCTGGGAAAGCCATTATTATCTTACTCCGTTAAAACCCTAACCAAACTCGAAATTAAAGATATTAATGTAGTAGTATCCCTAGATAATCATCAAGCTATAAATGAAGCCATGGGAAATGAGATTAAATTTATCACCCAAGCAGAGCCCAAAGGGACAGGTGATGCATTTTTATCATATTTAGATCAAACTGATGATCTTGCGGACAATATAATTATTCAAAATGGTGATATGCCACTTATTTCCGAAGAAAGCATAACGCAGTTGATCGATACTCATAATACCCAAAACAACCTTATTACTGTGCTCTCATTAAACGGAAGGGCAGCACAAGACTACGGGAGAGTAATTCGCGACCAGACCGGATCGGTAATACGAATCGAAGAAGCAATAGATTCTTCAATCAAACCAGATGAGATCTCTGAGGTAAATGCTGGGGTTTATTGCATAAATACTAAAAAAATTAAACCACTTATTGCATCACTCAAAGAGTTAGACACTCCTGAATCTTATATCACTTCCATAGTGGAACTTGGATATAAACAAGGCGAATTGATAGGTACGAGCGAGCTTCATTCACCTCTAGAAATTTTTGGAGTGAATGATAGAATCCAACTATCAAACGCAACTGAAATACTGCAAGAACAAATCATAATTACACTAATGTCACTTGGCGTCACAATCTACAACCCTGACTCCGTCTACATAGAAGATACAGTTTGTATAGGGTCTGACACTACGATACATCCAAATACAATATTAAAGGGGAATACAGTAGTCGGAGAAAATTCAAACATTGGGCCAAACAGCACCATTATTGATTCCGAAATAGGTGATAATTGCGAAGTTAATGCTTCCACGATAGAAGAATCGAACATAGCATCTGACTGCAAAATTGGACCCTACTGTCATCTGCGCGAAAATACCATACTCGAAAACGGAGTCGAACTTGGAGACCATGTAGAAGTGAAAAACAGCACTCTATCTGAAGCAGTGAAAGCTGGTCATTTCTGTTACATAGGAGACGCTGTAATTGGCAAAGCGACCAATATCGGTGCTGGTACTATTACTTGTAATTATGACGGTGAATCAAAACATCCCACAAATATTGGATCAAATAGTTTCATCGGATGCGATACAATGCTGGTCGCACCTGTCAATATAGGGGATAACTGCCTAACTGGGGCAGGTGCAGTTGTTACCAAAGATATACCTTCTGGTAGACGGGCTGTAGGAATTCCTGCTAGAATACTCGACAATAAATAAGACTGGAAAAGTAGAGGTACTTGCTCCGGCGTCTCAACCACTGGCCATAGGCGCTAATATGGATACTGATCATTTATCACTAAGTAATGCTTCAATATTAATAATTCTGATAACCTTAGGTTTATCTATAATAATTTATGGGTATCTACGTCTGATGATCAAAACCATGTCATCGCGAGCATCACGAACCAGACCTTCCTTAGAAATCGTAATCCAGTCACTTAATACAATTTCCGCAATCACAGTAGGAGCGTCCGCTTACAGCTTAGTAATTCATTATTATCCGTCAATGTTTTACGGAATTCTAGCTGCCCTACTATCTGTGGTATCTCTAGAAATTTTACTAGAATACATTAGTAAACAAGCAGCTACTTTAAGAACTTCAATTACCGCACCCATGATAGAAGCATTTGACTCTATTACTAATAATAACGCTAATGACACCAACGGCTCATCTAATGGCACTGAAACAGCAACTGAAGTTGAAGTTGAAGACCTAGTTCTTAGAGAAGCAGAACTAGGCAATCTAGATTCTGAAGACAAAGAAATGATTAAATCCATTCTAGAACTCAACGACACTACAGTCCGAGAAGTCATGATACCAAGGCTGGATATGATTACTGTAAATATAGAATCGGACTTGGTAACTATCATAGATACTGTTGTAAACAGTGGCCATACACGGTTACCTGTATACCAAAATAGCCACGATGAAATCATCGGAATAATTCACTCTCTGGATTTGTTACTACTTACACAGACAAAAGAGGAAGAATTCAACATTAATGATCATATACGCCCCGCCCATTTCATACCAGAATCAAAACTGGTAGATGATCTACTTACAGAACTGCAAGAAAATGCTATTCAAATGGCAATTGTAGTAGATGAATTCGGTGGAACTGAAGGTCTAGTAACTATGGAAGACCTCCTAGAAGAAATAGTAGGAGAAATCGAGGACGAATTCACCAAGAATAATAATCCCGAAATCGTAAAACTTCAAAATGGAGAAGCCATTGTTAACGCCGCGGTACCAATTGACGATATTTCAAAGATGTTCACTATAGAAGTAGACGACTTTGGCGTTGATACAGTTGGCGGTTATGTATTCCAGCAACTAGGCCGCATGCCAATTCTAGGGGATATCGTAGATACCGAAACATGTACTATTCAAGTCATATCCGTGATAGGAAGGCGTCTCAGGCGCTTAAGGATAAAACCTAAATCCAACGCAGAAATAAACGAGCAATCCACTCCCTAATCAAAAAGCGAATCTACTACAACTAATTCTCCATTCACTACCATCCGTTTGTCATATTTAAGCCTTGGATAACAAGTAACTATATGAAGTGTAGCTCGAGAAGACTCATGTGTTTCAAATTGATCTTCATCTATTATCAAAATCGATTTTAGTTTATATACAAATCTTTGTGAGTCATTTTCTAATATGGCATTCACATTCTCGTTATTCCGTAATGCTTCTTCCAGTTTGGGAATGTCCCAAAACACCGATCCTTCCCTGGTAAATGGGCTTTCTAAATGTCCAAACAACCAAACACTTCCTTCTTCTCCAGGATTAGCACTAGTAGGGAGATGACCGGCAGAATTCTTAGGACTAGCATAGTACGGCTCATCCTTGTCATTGTTTAGAACTAATGGCTCAATCTTGGCTGAAAGATTAATTATCGGAATAATGATAGTACTTGAACTCGATATGCTCCCAACGGTTTGCCCTTGCATTATGTCAAGACTAGAAGTATCAATGTCAGAATATACCGGGTTAAACTGTTTAGGAACAGACCAATTGGGAGAGTCCTTAGAGTTACTTAATGATGTATTCGAGTAAGCTTGCGTAACTGACTTTAATCCATCTGTAGTATTTTCATTGATCGGCAACCATAAAATTATGGCTACGAACACAAAAACCAGACCTAATGTTATCAATGAAACGGATATTTTGCGGAATGCAGACTTTTTGCGTCTTAGTAGATCATCATAACCAGTTAACAAGAGTTGCCTCCAATCGACTGTCGCAAAACCTTGAAATAATTACCTACTTCGTGGCGCGCTACCAGAATTTATGGGTTCATTTAGATGAATTTCGCCATTTCTAATTTTAATGTTGAATCCACAGATAGGGTTGATGCAGACCCAAGCTTTATAATGTACCGCTGCGCCTTGTCCACCATAATCTGATAACGGTACCAAGCATCCAGTTTCACATTTCATACACTGGGGCATTTGAATCCCTTCCACTACACATTCCTCCCAAATTCAATGACCTGAGTATAACACCCGATATTACTGTTCTAAATAAGGACGGGTCAGAAGATACTATTCCAGGAAATCTCTCAATTTTCGTGACCTTGTAGGATGTCTTAATTTTCTAAGAGCTTTAGCCTCGATCTGTCGAATTCTTTCACGAGTAACTCCAAATTCTCTTCCCACTTCTTCTAATGTTCTGCCTCTTCCATCTTCTAGCCCAAACCTCAACTGAAGAACTCGGCTTTCCCTCTCCGTAAGTGTATCTAGCACTTCACTAACTTGCTCTTTCAGCAACTGGAAAGAGGCTGCATCAGCTGGTGCAGGAGCGTTCCTATCTTCAATAAAGTCTCCCAAATGTGAGTCTTCTTCTTCACCAATAGGGGTCTCTAAAGAGACTGGTTCTTGAGAAATTTTAAGGATCTCTTCTACTTTTTCTGGACCAATTTCCATAGCTAAACCGATCTCTTCAGGTGTGGGTTCCCTGCCATATTCCTGTAAAAGTCTACGGTGTTGTCTCATTAATTTATTTATTGTTTCAACCATATGAACAGGAATTCTGATAGTCCTTGCCTGATCTGCAATAGCTCTTGTGATTGCTTGCCTAATCCACCAAGTCGCGTACGTACTAAATTTATACCCTTTTCTGTAATCAAACTTTTCAACAGCGCGAATTAATCCGATATTTCCTTCTTGAATCATATCCAGAAGAGCCATCCCGCGCCCTATATATTTCTTAGCGACACTCACCACTAGCCTAAGGTTCGCTTCAGTCAAATGAGACTGAGCATTGTTTCCGTTTATATTAAGCTTCCTGAAATAGCCACTAGCCAATTTCCCTTGGTTAGGATCGATATCCGGGAGGCTAAATCCATTCGCATCGTAAGAAAAAGCTTCTAATTGACTTAAATTTGAATCTTTAAATCTTCCTTCGTCGTAAATAGACTCAGGAATTAACCAAGTGTTAAGAGACAAATCAACCATAAGTTCATAAATCATCTCAGCAGATGTTTTAACTTCAATAACTTTCCCATCTACTTCTTCTTCTTTAATTTCTTCTTCTATTTCCTCTTCCTGTTCTGGTTCCCCGCTAATTACTTTTCTATACAATTCTTCAATCCGGGAAACTCCTAACTTCTCTACCATTAAATCTCTAAACTCTTCAGTGACAGTTCCATCAATAGCATCTCTAAATGTGTCGTTATTAATTAAATTTGGCAAAGTCCAATCATCGTCATCTATTTCCAGAACGTCACCTAGAGCGTTAATCAATGGCTGAGCCATAATAATTTTGTTAAGGAAAATTTTAGTGACTGACCAACTCTGTTCTCCTGTAATATTAAATTTAGAATCATATATCACGCCAGGTTTGATAGTAGATACGGTTGGAGAAGAGTCTTCTACACTGATCTGTCCCAAAGCCAAGCGAGTTTTCCTTAGATGCTTCTGTCCTTCGATTTTGCGGGCTAAATCTTTTTCTTCTTGGGCTTTAAGTAATCCTACTCTTCCAATTTCTCTAAGATACATACGGACCGGATCGTCTAGCACCTCAAGATTTTCTGTTTCCGCATCCCAGTCAGTTTCTTCGTTTTCTACCTCAGCTAAATCACTGTCTGTAGGATCAGCGCCTAACTCTCTGTTAACATTCCATTGAAATTGTGATACTACTGCTCCGTTGTCTTCTTGAACTGTAGATTCATCTTCAATATCTGTTTTAGACCCTCCAACAGCTGTATCAATAATGCCGGTTAAGTCAGTTGAAGAGCTAGCACCTCCGCTATCATCATCCATGAAATCTTCTGGTTCCATACCTTGATCACGTATTACCATTTAGTAAACCTTCTCTTTCTAAATTTATATCTCGCGTAAATTTTTGGTCTGATTATACTTAATTCTCTCATTAGTCTTCAATATGGACTCCGACTGATTGTCATAGTCCGTAAAGGCTTCTTGCGAAAACATCAGTTCTTCTTCAGACTTTATGTTCTTTAAGTAACGGTCTTCCAACCTATGAATGGTTTGTCGTAGTGCTTGATTTTGATCCGGAATATTCATAGGAGGAACTTGCTGGCCATTGATATAGGTAATCGCATTGAGAACCTCACCTGACTCCATGTTAGTTAAATCCTTTTCTTTATTTTGATTAATTAAAGATAAGATAGTCTTATTTTCTAACACATTGAAATATTCTTCTTTAATTTCTTCTAGATAATCTGTTTTATTTGGTATGTTAAGCAAAATTTTCAAACAAAAAGCTTCTAGCGGGTCGTAATTTATATAATTTTCACCACTTCCTGCCACATCGATCTCTCTTTGAAATGTGGGCCTAGAAGTAGTTTGTTTTTCTCTCGCATTCCTTAATGCCGCCATTAAGGTGGTTTCTTTGACGTCTAAGTAGTTTCGTAAAGATTCCACATATTCTTCCTGTTCAATAGGATCAGAGACTGAAAAAATTATAGGAGCCAGTGATTCGACCAATTGAGTTTTAGCTCTTGCATCATCTTTGCCGTGCATATCACCAAGGGACTCCATTAAAAATGAAAACATGGGCTTTGCATGCTCCAATATGTCATCCCATTCCTCTGTGGACCGATTGATTACATCGTCCGGATCTTCTCCATTGGGCATCGAAGCAATTTTGATAATGGGATTCTTACTTGATCTGAATATGTCTCTAGAATTACGTTTAGTATTAGACCCATTTTGAAAAACCTTCCAAGAAGAATCTAGATTTCTAACAGTTGCTTGCTGACCCGCAGCATCAGAATCAAGCGCCATTATTACATTTTCAGCCATCACTTTGATCTGATCAACTTGATAACTTGTCAATGCAGTACCCATAGACGCTACAACATTAGAATACCCATGTTTGTGAGCCCTAATTGCATCCATGTAGCCTTCCACAACCACAACTGTATTATCTTTCTGTATGCTTCGATAAGCTTTATCTATACCGTAAAGAATTCTGCTTTTATCAAATATTTGAGTTTGTGGTGAATTTAAATATTTAGGCTGTCTATTGTCTAAGGTACGAGCTCCGAATCCGGCAATATCACCATTCCGAACACGTATCGGAATCATCAATCTGCCGCGAAACACTTCAGAAAGTTGTCCGGAATCATTTCTCCTACATATACCAGCTGATATCAAATCTTCATCTTTGTGACCTATGTCTAATAATCGGTTAGTTAGGGTTTTGTTATCAGGAAGGCTAAATCCAAGACCAAAACTTTCAATAGTGCCCAGATCTATATTTCGTTTTGATAAATATTCCATTACGGATTTACCTTGAGGCCCAGTTAATGCCTCAGAGAAGAATTCACCAGCAAGCTGATTAATAGATTTCAATGTGGAGGACGCTTCTTCTTTTTCTTTATCTCTAGCTCTTAGAACAACGCCAGTCTCATCAGCCAATTGCTGTAAAGCATCCGAAAATTCAAAGTTTTGAACTTTCATCACGAAATTGAATACATCGCCGCCATCGGCGCAAGCTCCAAAACATCTCCAAGTTTGTTTATCAGGGAAAACATAAAAAGATGGTGTTTTTTCTTGATGGAACGGGCAATTAGCTTTGAAATTCTGACCTGACTTTTGCAATGTCACGTGCTTGGAAACATATTCGACTAAATCGACTTTATCTTTAATGTCACTGACTTGAGTCAAATCCACCACCATTACGAATTTCATTGCCGATGCTTAGTACTTTATTATAGCATGCAACACCCTTCTAAAACATGACTAAAACCCCTATTACGTTATGCATACTAAATACAAACAAACTATTTAGCAATTCGACCAAATACATGTTTTATTGTAACCATAAACTCGCTATAGCGTAGCATTAATAGCGTATTACGTCTTATTATGCATCTAAATTTACGGAATTAGATTCTAAAATGATGGATTTCGTTTGACAATCGTAACGCAGCTCCAATAGAATTAAGCTTCAGGGTTAGCCACGAGCTATCCCAGTTTTATGTTACGGGCGAAAATATCCCGTAAATTGAATAGTTTTCACAAAATTATAGGAGGAGAACACATGAAGCATTCAATGCAAGGCATTCAACGATTTATGTTAATGTCAATTTTATTGATGGCGCTTGCCGCATTCGTAGTTGCATGTGGTGGTTCCGCAGAAGAATCCACTACTTCTGCAGCACCAGCACCAGCAGCAGAACCTGCAGCACCAGCAGCAGCAGAACCTGCAGCAGCAGCAGCACCATCAGAACCTACAGCAGTCCCTGCTGTAGCGCCAACGGTAGCACCACAGAAAGCAGTCGTAGCAAAAGACAGCATAGTGGTTGTTATAAATACAGAGCCCACAGAGCCAGATCCATGGCTTTCCACAACTCTGTATCCTAACCAATTGGCTCAGAACATCGCTCAACCTTTTGCATTTTTGGCACCTGACTTCGTTGACACAAAAACAGCAGGATTCAGTGGCTGGGAAATGAAAGACGGGGGAGCATCTTGGATATTGAATCTGAATGAAGGAATGGAATTCCACAATGGTGAAGCATGGAATGCTGAAGCCGCTAAATATTCCATCGATTATTTAGGATCATGTATCGAATGTGGACCTTATGGTCAAGTTGGAGATTCCCATGCGGAAGTTATCGATGAATACACAGTAGAATGGTTCATTGACAATAAGCATCCGGCTCTACCAAGATTTTCACAATACAGTTTGTTCAGAGCTCCAAAAGATCACGCTGAAAATGCAGGGGAAACTCAAGCAGCTTTAGGAAATGTGATCGGATGGGGACCTTATAAATTTGGAGAATGGATCAAAGGCGAAAAATACGTAATCAATAAATATGATGATTACAACGCAGATTCCTCAAACTTCATGACCCAAGCAGGATCAATCAACACTGCAGAATTCGTATTCAGAAATGAAGAAACTGTTCGAGCAGCAATGATTCGCGCTGGTGAAGCTGACATTGCCTGGGGAATGGCTGGAGACATAGCAGAAGAACTTGAAGATAGCGATCACGGAGCGTGGGTCAAAATTGTCTCTGGTGAAGTCTACACATTAGACGCCGACACCATTTGGCATCCAGAATTGAAAAAGCTAAAAGTTAGACAAGCAATAACCCATGCTATTGACTGCGAAGAGCTAGCACTTGCTCTCTTTGGAGCAACTAGCAGATGTTCTAGTGGACCGAATGGAATCCCTGGAACCTTGGGAGTAAATGATACTAACTGGCTTCCTAAATACCCTTATGACCCAGCGAAAGCCAAACAGCTCCTAGAAGAAGCTGACTACAATTTCGACAATCAGATTAACTATTACAGCCGATCTGGTCGATATGCTAAAGACGTTGAACTCTCCGAGTCTCTTGGCGTCATGTGGGCACAAGCTGGCATAAACATCAAGATCAACATAGTTGAATCAAGCATCTGGAACAAATACCATAAAGCTGGACCAGCAGTTGCTTACAAAGCAGCCCTAGCAGAAGGTATGAGTCACGAAGAAGCCGTCGCTGCAGTTCACGCAGGTGAACCACCTGCAGATCCAGGCGCTTCTCCAGGATTAGTTCAATTTGCACCTGGTGGAGAATATTTCGACTTCGGTAGACAGATAAACTTCTACATGAACTGTACTTCAGTACGATCATCCAACTGCGACGCGGACACCCATGAATTGGGTCAACGAGCATTAGCAGCTGGCGGTGATGAAAGAAGACAGCTTATGGAAGAAGTATATGACGTCTTCACCGACCGACTCTACCAAATTCCAGTAATGGAATTAGTATCAGTGTGGGGAGTTAACAAAGATTTAGAATTCGTCAATCAACCTGGCGGTAGAAGAATCTTAGTGAATACCGCGCACTTCAAATAACCTTAGCGGTTTAATTAAACCTCCGACTTACAGATTAAGTAAGTCGGAGGTTTTTTTGCCATAATATGCCGACAGCATTACGAATTTCGTCACCCAAATTAATTATCAATATTATTTACATATAATACATAGATTGCATTATATGTATTCCGAATAAAAAACTTTTTACTATTACATGCCATCAAATCGAATTCATAATATGCATTAATGCGATATTTAGTTATTTTATATTCTCATTTCGTAATTATTGTGTCCATACGCAAAGATTATCGTAATAAATATAGATTATTTCGTTTGACAATCGTAAATCAGGTGCATAAACTAGACTACTATCCTAGCTTACAATGTTTAGGCAACTCCTGCATTGTAAGACTAGAGAAAAAAGTTTTACACGCAAGGGAGGAAACCTGTGAAGCAAATATCAAGAATAGGCATTAAGCGAATAGCTTTGATGTCACTATCATTGATGCTACTTTCTGCTTTCATAGTTGCCTGCG
>MDSW01006230.1_pt1 | contig 21916 bp, 11 predicted proteins | sample 811171 | NCBI WGS metagenome assembly MDSW01 (sample SAMN05326641, study PRJNA326480) | marine metagenome | isolation source: seawater | place: Atlantic Ocean: North West | collected 2012 | reverse complement strand
CCCCCCCCCATTTTCTCTCGGAAACCACGTCAGCAGACGACGCGGAATTCCGCGCCTTTCGATTTGACATCCGGCGTGGTCGTCCGGGCTCTCTCGTCTCCACCGCTCCGTCATGGCGTCGTTCGCGTCCGGGCACGCGCGCCGCGCCCTGACCCCCCTCCTCGAGCACGCCGGCGAGGCGATTCGCTCGGCTCGCCCGAAGCAGATCGCCCTGAGCGGCCCCGCGGGGTTCCTCGGCTCGCGCGTGCTGGACGCCATCCTCGACGCGCACGACCACCGCCGCGCGTGCGGCCTCGAGCCCGGGGAGGTGGTCCTCCTCTCCTCCTCCCCGGGCAACCTCATGTCCCGCCTGATGCTCCAGCACGGCGCGAAGCGCATGGCGAGCGTCCGCGCGACCCGCGTGGACTACTACTTCCAGCACGACCTCGACTCGTGGCGGGACCAGCTCGGGTCGCTCGGCATGGGCGGCCCCGACGCGGTGTTCGTGAACCTCGCCGCGCTGGCGGGGCCCCGGCAGGACCGCCCGGACGCGATGATGGCGGTGAACTACCGCGCGCCCCTGGCCGCGGCGCGCGCGTGCGAATCGCTCAACTTCGGGCACTGGATTCAGTCGAGCACGCAGGCAGTCAAGGCGGAACGCGCGGGGCAGGTGCCGTACAGCCGGTGGAAGGCCATGGCGGACCACTCCCTGTCGCGTCTGGAAAAGTTACCGGTGAGCGTCTTCACCCTCGGGCTGCTGTACTGCAAGGAGCAGGGCGTCGTCGGCCAGCGCGGCGGCGACCAGCTGAACATGGTTGACCTGACCCTGCTTCCGATCACGCCCGTGATGGGGAACGGGAGGGCGCCGCTGCAGCCGCTGGAGGTGACGGACGCGGCGAGTCGCATCGCGGTGGTGGCGCTGACGGAGCCGACCAATCGACCGACCCAGGCGCCGATGAAGTGGTGCAGCGGGTACGACTGGGCGAGGCCGAAGATCGACCCCGCCAGGGAGTACACGTGGCGCGCGTACGACGCCGTGGGGCCGGAGACGATGACGATGCTCGAGCTGTACCAGACCTTCGCCAGGCTCAACGGGCGCGTCCTGAAGCCCGTGTTCGTCGATTACCGCAACTTCGAGCAGGTGTTGAACGCGGCGAGCCTCGGGAACCTCAACCGACAATTCGTCAGCCTGCTGCGCTCGGAGCAAGACGCGGAGCGACCCATCGTGGGTAACCCGGAGACGTTCGAGACGCTGCTGGGGGAGAACGCGACGCTGTTCCGGATGAAGGACGCCCTCAACGAACGGGACGACGAGGGGAACCGCGTGCGCATCGAGAGGCGGTCCTTCCCCGTCGCGGGCGCGGCGAGGTGGGTGTGGCACAACAAAGGGGTGGTGATCCCGGGGGTCAACCTCGCGCTCGAGACCGTCGGGACGTACCTCTTCGGGAAAAGGTTCGGGAGCGACGAGAACTGGCGGTGGATCAGGGTGGGGGCGATGACGAGCCTGCTGACGACGGTGAGCGTCGCGAGCATGCACGCGGGCGCGGAGTTTTCCAAATGGTGGGAGAAGTGGGGCGGCGGGTTCGTCGGCTCGTAGACCGTGGTATACTCACACCATCGCGCGGTCCCGTTCCGTCTCGCTCCACTAACATATCGCGCGCCTCCTCGCTCACATCACCGCGCACCCGGTGATGGTCTCGAACGGGGGTGGTTTGAACTCCCCGAACCCGCGCTTTGGGCATCGCCGCAGCGTGCCCACTCTCAGCTTTCGCCACGCCCTCCGCGCGGCGGCGCTGTGCATCTCCATGTCCTCCGTGTTGTCCCTCCACTTCCCCCGAAGCATCGGGAGCGGGCCCACGGGGTGGTCGTTCATGAAGAGCGTCGCGTCGAAGACCTCGCCGCCGGCCACCAACCAGAGATCGCCGCCTCGTCTTCGCCGCGCCACCTGGCAACACGTGAACCGATGCCGCCGCGGTCGCGACGCGGACGCGTCGTCGTCGCCGCCTAAGGGACCCCCGTCGCGGTGGCCCCACCCGTCGCGGTGCGGATTCGCGGCCGCGAGCCGCGCGGTTCGCGCCGCCTCCGCCGCCATCTCCGCGGTCACGGCGACGCGCCGAATGTTCGACGCCAGACCCCTCTCCGCGAAATCCACCCGCGACGGACCCATCCCGGATGACGACGCGTCGCCCGACCCCCCGACGACGCGTCGCCCGACCCAACCCCCTCCTCCTCCTCCTCCCTCCGTCGTCGCGAGCGCTCCCTTCGCGTCGTCACCGTCGGCGTCGCGGCACGTCGCGCACCCCGGGACGTCGCACGCGTCGTCGCACGCGGGACACGCGTCGCAGACCGGCGCGTCGTTCGCGGCGGCGGGGACGGCGCCGTCGGGGAGGCGCGCGGCGGCGTCCGAGCCGCCCGCGGGGGACGCGCGCTCGGTGCCGGAGCCGTCCCCGGGCGAGCCGTCCGCGGCGTCCAGCGCGGCGTCCGAGCGCGCCGCCGCGTCGTTCGAACGCGCGGGGGTCTCCGCCGGGGTCTCGCCGCGCGCGTCGCGATCGTTGGGCGCGTCCGGCGCGAGGGGACCCGACGCCGCGCGATGCGCCTCCTCGACGTGGAAGGTATCGCGGGGCTTGAAACCGCGCGCGCGCGAGCGCGCCCCGCTTCCCATCCCGACCGCGCCGCGCCCCGGTCGGCGTCCCGAGACGCGACGACCGCGGCGCCTCGGGGGCCGCGCGCCCGCGGAGTGAGCGAGGCAAGAACCGCCGCCGCGGACGAAAGAACGGGAGGGGATTTTCGGCGACACACACGCACGAAATGTTCAAACTGTTTGCTCATACAGAAAATCGCCCAAACCACGCGCGTTGGCCCACATCACGCCCCCCCGCCGCCGCGTCCTTTATTCGGCTCGACGACAAAAGAATGGCGGGGGGTCTTCGTCGGCGAAGACGGGTCTACGCGTCGCCCCCGCCCCTCGCCCCTCCATCACCGCGTCCCGCCTCCTCCCTCCTCTTTCGCCCCGGAACCCCCACCGACCCCCGCCGCCGCGCCCACGCGCACCGACCCCACGCGCCTTCGCATCGCCGCCGCGACGGAAGGCGGCGGCGGCGCCCCCGGCCCCGAGCGGGGCCCCGACGAAGCCGAACGAGGCGGCGGTTCTTCCCCGTCCCCGACCCCCTCAGCCTCCGCCTCCGCCTCCGCCTCCGCCTCAGCCTCCGCCTCCCTCCCCTCCTTCTCCTCCGCGTCCTCCTTCGCGCGCGCGCGTAACCTCTCCCTCTCTCGCCGAACCTCCGCCGCCGCCTTCATGAACGCGTCCGCGAGCGGGAACTCGCCCCCCCCCCGAACGAGCACTCGCCGCCGCTTCCCTCAAACGCGCCACTTTGCCCCGCGTCCTCCGCCGCTGCCGCCGCCTCCGACGTCCGCGTCGCGTCTCCCTCCTCTCTGCGCCGCCGTCCTCCCTCGAACCTCGGCCCGCCGACCAGGCGAACCTCCGCGGCGTCGTCGAGGCCGAGCGCGACGCGCCCGAGTTCGTCGAACGGCGGCGGCGGGCGACGCGCGCGATGACGTTCTCCTCGCGACCGCGACGCGTCGTCGGCGTCTCTCTCCTCGAGCACGTCTCGTATCGCTCGCCGCCTCGTCTCGGGCCACGGCTCGATCTTGACCGCGAGGCGCACGCCGCCGTGCGCGTCGCCGCCGAAGTCGGGCTCGATCGCGTACACGACGCCCTGGAGGTACGAGGACGCCAGGCGGTACTCCGCCGCGAGCGCGCTCGAGAGGCGGTACCGAATCGCGTCCCCCACCCGGACGCGCGCGAGCGGCGGAGAGGACTCGAGGCGAGAGGACGCGTCGCCTCCGTCGGCTCGCAGCGGCTCGACGCTCGCGAACGCGCCGGGCTCGGGGTCGTCGAGAGGGACCTCGATCGATTGGTTCGCGAGCGTGTAGTCCGCGGCGAGGTGGCGACGCTCGAAGTCGCCGGAGGAGGAGGAGGGGCGCCGAGGTTCGCCGAGGGGCCGGCGTCGCGCGGGAACCGGGCGGGACCGGTCGACGTCGCGAGCGTTCGAGTTCGAGCCCGCGCGAGGGGGGGGCGCGGCGAAGTCGCCGCCCCGCGGGGAGGGTTCGGAGTCGGAGTCGGAGGATTCGGAGGAGGAGGAGGATTCGGAGGAGGAGGATTCGGAGGTCTGGGACTCCTTTTCCTCCTCCGCTTCCTCCTCCTCTTCGGCGTCATCGGGAAGCGTCTGCGGCTTCGGGCTCGGCACCCAGAGCTCCTCCCTCCACGTCTCGAGCGACCCGCCGTTCGCGGCGAGGTCGCCGTTGGGGTCCAGGGCGCCGCGCGGGCCGATATCGATCGGCCGCGCCGCCGGACCGAGGCCGAGCGCGCTCGGGCGCTCGGGCGCCTTCCCGCTTCGCCCGGCTCCGTCGTAAACGTCGCGCGTAGACGTCGGCCTTCGCCGCTTCGGCGTCGGACGTTCCGATTCTAATTCTTTTTCCTCCCCTCCGCGCGAACCCGAACCCGGGCGCGCGCCGCTCGGCGTCTTCGCGACGTCTACGTCTCCCTCGCCGAACCTCGCGCGCCTCTTCCGGGCGCGCTTCAGCGCCTTGCGCCGCGCGCTTCGACTCCGGGGTTCGGTCGAAGGTCGGTCGAAGCGGTCGTCGGGACGCGCGGCGCGCGAGGAGGGTCCGTCGAGAGGCCGCCGCCGAGGCGTCTCCGCCGGGGTCGGGGCCGGGGTCGCGTTCGGGGCGCCCCGATCGAGCGCGGGGCTCGATCGGGCGACGACGCTCGGCGCGAGCGGAGTCCGTCCTACTACTCCTCGTTCTCGTTCTCGTTCTTCGAGGGTCGCTCGAGGGTCTCCCGCGGCGCGCGCGAACTCGGCGGCGGCGGCGGGGGAGAGGGGCCACGGTCCGCCGTGCTCGTGGTTCCGCGTCGCGCTGACGTGAATCGCGTCCCCGTCGCGCAGGACCGCGAGCTCGGTCTCGGGCGCGAGCGCGTACCCGTCGAGGCGGAGCATGAGCGCGTCGGCGTCCTCGACCTCGAGCGCCTTGAGCGTCACGAGCTCGAGCGCGAGGTCCCGCACGGTGTCGCACCGGTCCCCGATCTGGTGCCACGCGAGCGCGCGCTCGGGGCGCCGATCGGCGGCGGGAAGGATGTGGTAATCCACGTTCAGGCGAACGCGCGCGCGCGCGCCGGGACGCGCCATCGCGGACGAGACCCTGACGAGCGAGACCGGGCGAGCGCGCGCCGAAGAGGGGCGAGCGGCGGGGGCGTCGAGACGACGCCGTCTCGCGCGCCCACCGCGCGCGGTCCGAACGCCGCGCGCGCCCAACAATCGACCGTCCGCTCTCCCGCGAGCGGCGGGCGAAGAGCTGCGTGACGAAAAGTTCACAGGATTGTTGAAATTCTCGGACGAGTCGGCACCGCCGCGCGCGGCGCCGCGCCGCGCGTCGTCGTCCGCCGTTTCACGAGAAGAGGCTCTGGCGGCCTTCCGCGGGTGACGACGCCCCTTCCCTCCTTCTCCCCTCAGACCGTCTCGCGCGCGCGGCGCGCCTCGACCTCGCCTCGCTCGTCGGCCTCGCCCCTCGGCGTCGCGCGCGGTCGGAACCGGGGACGGGCGGCGTCCGTCCCGGCCCCTCGCCCTCCTCCGAGCGCTCGCTCTTCGTTTTCAAATCCTCGCGGCCGCGCCCCCCCCGGGGCGGAAAAAGTCAACGCGCGTTCCCATGTCCCCCTTCGAGGACCCCGAGGGGGCCATCGCGACCGCGAACGCGGCGCGCGAGGCGACCGAGCTCGAGTACGTCCGCCTCGAGGCGCTCCAGCGCCGCCGCGACGAGCACCGCGCCTCGGTCCTCCGCTCCGCGCTCGAGCACACGCCCGCGCTCGCGGACGGCCTGCGCAAGCGCGGCGTCGTGCGGAGCGCGCGCGAGCTCGGGCGCCTCGCGGACGAGCTCGCGGAGACGCCCCTGGACCTGGAACCCACGGACGAGCGCCGCGTCCTCGGCGACGAGACCCTGAGCGCGGTCCTGCGCGACCTCCACGTCGAGCGCCGAGGCGAGCACGCGAGCGTCGTCGGCGAGCTCGCGGCGCGTCGCGCGAAGCTCGAGGAGCGGCGCAAGGCGCTGCTGATGGATCACGATCGCAACCTCGAGCGCCGGCGCCGGTACGAGGTCGCGCTCAAGCAGCGCCGCGAGGCGGAGGCGGAGGAGCGGAACGCCCGAATCGCCGCGGGCGAGCCCGTCTCCGGGGACGAGAACGAGCGAAGCACGTCGAGCCTGAGCTCGTCGGAGGATTTCTCCGACTCGGACGAGGAGGCGCGGTACCGCCAGGCGCGAGAGTTCAGGAAGCGCAAGAAGCAACAGCGCCTCGACGCGCTCGCGCGGAGTCGAAGTTCGGCGCTCCTGACGCGCCAGAGGGCGAACAAAGCCTCGGACGCGAGCCTGAAGGCGAAGCAGGTCATCGTGCCCCGCGATCACTGGGACTCGGACTCGGTCGGAAGCGACGACTCGTTCGCTTCCCTTCATCGCCCGTCGAGTCCTTTCCTGCTCGATCGCGCTCAACGCGGCGAGCTGTCGCGGCTGAGTCGCCGCGAGGTGGAGCTTCGCGTGCGGCGCGAGATGGGGTACGCGCCGGACGAGACGCGCGTGCCGGAGTTCGTCCCGACGCGCGCGAAGGAGCGGCTGCTCGCGATGAAGCTCGCGCACTCGGGCGTCGCGGCGCGGCTCCGGTACCTCGCGTCGGCGGAGTCCTACGAGAGGGAGGGAGTCGCACGAGAGGGGAAGTCGGACGCGTTTGGGGGGGAGCAAAAACCACAAATGTCCGCCGGGTCTCTCCGCGCGTCTCTCGAGAGCGAGAGTAGCTCCGCCAGGATGGTCCGCGCGATGTGCCGCGAGCTCGCGACGGAGATTTGCGATTCCGTCGCGGACGTGTTCGCGTCCCGGCCGACGGCGGAGCGCCTGCGTCGCGAGCGCGCCGAATGGGAGCGCCGCGTCGCGCCGCGGCGCCTGGCCATGTGTCGCCAGCTGTGCGACGACGTCGTCCGGCGGGTGGTGGCGAGCGAGGCGGAGGCGGTGGTCTTGGAGATGGAGGCGAACCACGCCGCCGCCGCGGGCTTCGTCGCCAAGGCCATCGCGACCGCGGTCATGCGCCGCCTCGACGGCGACGCCGCGAACAGGCTGACGTTTCCGGGCGGAGAAGAAGCGGGGGCGGAGGCGGAGGCGGGGAAGGAGGCGGGGAAGGAGTCGGGAAAAAACGCCGCGAAGAAGGACTCGGCGAAGAAGGAGCAGACGAAAAAATCGAGCGGCGGGTGGTTCGGCGGCGGCGGCAAAAGCGCCGCCTCGAAGGGGGGGAAGGCGGCGAATAACGACTCGGACGCGGAGGACGCCGGCGACCTTTCCTTCGCCGGGGGCGTGGATTTGGGCGGCGGCGCGGATTCCGAGGAGTACTGGTCGACGTCCTCGAGCGACGAGGAGGACGACTTCGCGCGAAGGACCGCCACGGACCGCCACGCGTGTCAGCACATGCTCAACGAGATGCAGCGCCGCCGCCCGCCTGGGCTCGTGTTCCACCACACGCAGCCCCTCCGCGAGGCGTCCCCGCCGCCAGGGGTGGGGCGCGGGCGACCCCGGGTCGTCATCGCGCCCGCGCGCGAGGAGAAGACGAAGAAGAAGCAGGGGTCCGACGGCTCGGAAGGCGGCGGGAGTCCCTCGGAGAGCAGCAGCGGCTCCTCCGACGGGAGCGGCGGCGACTCCTCCGACTCCTCCGACTCCTCCGACTCCGAGGCGGAGGAGGAGAAGCGGCGCGTCGCGGCGGCGATGGCGCGGCGCGAGCAGATCGCGCTCGCGGACGCGAAGGCGCGCGCGCACCCGCCGCCGAGGTCCGGGGTGGCGAACCTGGGCGTGCTCGCGGAGCCGCCGCCGACGAACCAGTCGCACCGCGCGGCGCACGTCGAGGAACGGCGGTACTGGGAGAAGGTGCGCGTCGTCGCCGCGTTCGAGGGGAAGAAGGCGCTCGAGGTCAGGGGCGCGGTGACGAGCCTCGCCGCGGTCGGCGCCGGCGCGCGCGCGGGCGCGGGGCCCAGCCTCGCCGCGGGCACCAGCAAGGGCGAGATGATCGTGTGGCGGTTCCCACCGCCGCCCGAGGAGCCTTCAGAGGACGAAGGAGAGTCGACCGAAAAGGACGCGAAGAAGAAGAAGAAGAAGAAACCAAGAAACTCGGACGCGTCCTCATCCCCGGTGGTCGTTGCGCGGGCCAAGTGCAGCGCGCACCCGCTCCAGGATAAGGGCGCGGGCGGGAAGGAGAAGGACGAGAACGGCGTCGAGGGCGACCCGAGCGCTCTGTACACGGCGGTGACGAGCGTGGAGTGGTCCGCCGACGGGTCGCAGATGTGCTCGGCGGAGCGCGGGGGCGTGTCCCGGATGTGGACGCTCGCCGCGGGTTCCGCGGGCGCGGGTTCGAACGACTCGGACGCCGAGGACAACAACGCCGGAACGAACTCGAAACTTCGGATGGGGGAGACGATGGTGTTGGCGGGGAAGAACCACGCGACGTCGAGCCCCGTCGAGGACCCGGACCCGCCGCCGGCGGACGACGACGCGCCGACGGAGACGGATCCGTCCGCGAAGAAGGGAGGGGGGAAAAAACCGAGCGCGAAGGAGCTCGAGAAGGCGCTCGCGGAACGCCGCGAGCGCGCGGAGGCGGCGGCCAGGGAGCGACGCCTGCAGCGCGAGCGTTGGCCCCGCGACGCGCGGACCCTGACGCGGTTCTTCCCGGCGTTCACCGTCGCCGGGCGGCAGCCGTACGCGATGTTCACGCGCCCCAACGGGGATATCGTCCGCGCGAGCCCGACGCTCCGCCCCGCCGCCGTCGTCGACGCGAACGTCGCGGGCGCGAGGGTCTCGGGGAAGATCATGCGCGAACTCGAGATGTTCCGCGGCGCGAAATCGTGGGCGAAGGGGAACGTGTTCAAGGCTGTGGAGCGGCAGAAGGCGAAGCGCGAGAACGACGGCGGCGACCGGTTGGGCGCGTCGGACGACGATTCGGGCGACGACGCGACCGCGGGCGTCCCCGGGATGTCCACCATCGCGCCGACGACGAGGCTCGACAACGCGGACCAAATCGGCCGCGTGATCTCTCGCAAAGACACGGGCCGTCCGGGGTGGAAGAACCGGAAGGGCGGCGGCGCGAGCGCCCTTCCCGTCACGACGGGGTCCCGCGCGCGTTTCACGTCTCACAAACACCGCGACGGGGATTTCGTCCTGGGCGACGATTTCGTCGCAGGGTGCGACGATTTGCTCGACGCGTGCGAGACGTTCGCGGGCGGCGCGGGCGGGCGGATGGGCGCGCCCGAGCGCGCTCGCTTACTCAAGCCGGAGGTCGATCCGGTGTATCCGGGGAACAAGCCCGCGCCTAAGGAGGGCGCGTACGCGCAGGACCTGTACCGCGGGCACGACGCGCCCGTCGTCTTCCTCGACGTCTTGCCGGACTCGGGGTCGATGCTCTCCGTCGACTCCGCGGGGACGGTGTGCGTCTGGCCCGCGTTCCAGGGCGGGAAGGCGCGGAGCGGGTTCGGGTGGTACGCCCCGCTGGGGTCGTGGAAGCTCCCGGGTGAGGTCACCGCGCAGGTTCCCGCCGGGACGAGGGTCTCGGTCGGATCCGGGGGCGGGTCGGCCCCCGACGTCTCCCGGACGCACCATCCCTGGATGACGGGGTACGCGAAGAAGGGGACGAGGGTCGTGCACGAGGCGCCGAAGGATAAGCGGTGGATCAAGGAGGACGAGAAAGCGCTCAAGGCGGTCGAGGCGATCGCGCGGCCCCGGACGTACGCGGAGGAGCTCGAGCTCGCGCCGGTGCGGCGGCGTCTGAAAATTCCGGGTGTCGACGACGAGATCGAGACGGCGGAGGCGCGGTGGCGGAGAATCAACGGCGAATCCGGCGGGCTCGGATCGCTCGACGTCCCCGTCGGCGCAGACGGCGTCTCGGAGATCGGCGAGGACGTCTCGGTCGTCATCCCGTACGAGGAGTCCAGGGACTACTTCGTCTCGCAGTACGACGCCAAGACGGGCGCTCTCATCCAGCGCCAGCGCCAGCGCCACGTCACGCGGCGCGCCAAAGCCGAGGTGGTCGGCGCCGCGATCGCCGACTCGGGCGGCGTGCCCGATTTGATTGTCGTGCGCCGGGTCAGCGGTTTGCCGCGCGCCGCCGCGGCGGCGGGTGGGATCGACGCCGCGATGGCGGCGGTGCCGTACTTCACCGCGCACGCGTACTCGCTCGACGACATGCGCCCGACGGCGCCCCGGTGCGACATGCCCAACCCGTTCGCGCCGCCCAAGGGGAGGGGCGGCGACGCGAAGCAGGGCGCGGGGAGCGCGAAGGCGAAGACGCCCGAGGACCTCGAGCGAGCGTTGGAGAAAGCCGCGCGGGGGTTCGGCGACCCCGCGCCCTACCCCTTCGCTCTGCTCAAGGCGACGCCGAGCCTCGGGACGGAACACCTCGTCGCGCCGATCGGCGCGGGGGCGATAGGCGTCTTCAGCCTCGCCACCGGCGCGATGGTCGCCGACGCCGAGTTACCCGGGATGCCGAGCGGCGAACACGTCGCCGCGCTGCGCGTCGTCCACGACTACCACCACCCGGGCGCCGCCGCGTCGGAGAAGGGTGAAGGACCCGGCGGCGGCGGCGCCGCTCCGGGGGTGAACTCGCGGTGCTTACTCGCCGTCGCCGGGTCGGGGGGGGCGCGCGTGAGGCTGTACGCGCTCGACGAGGGGAAGGCGCAGATCACGCGCGTGATGCGCCGGCGCGAGGAAACCGCGAGGGGGGTCAGGGAGCTGGGCGCGCCGAGCGATCAAGATGGTCGCCGCGACGAGGAGGAATCGGAATCGGAATCGGAATCGGAATCGGAATCGGGATCGGGGTCGGAGGGGTCTTCCGGCGACGGGAGCGCGAGCGAGGACGCGCGCGGAAGAGGGAGGCGACGGTGAGCGACGCGGGGTCTTTTGATGACGCGCGGCGGAGCGCGGATCGATTCGAGCATAAAACAAGGTAGAGGTCCTATTTATACTTTCAAAGTAGAAATTCCGCCCACCTCGCCACCGCCTCGTCATCTCCGTACCAGCGCCGTCCCGTCCCGGGCTGGTGCCCGACGCCCTCCAACACCACCCTCTCCGCGCCTTCGAGCATCGCCGTCTCCACGGGACACACCCCGTCGCCGTCCTCCTCCGCGCGGCCGCACGACGCCGCGTACGAGACGCCCGCGAAGACGGCGGCGCGGCGCTCCGCCGACGTCGTCAGGCGGAGGGCGTTGCCGAATGAAAACCGTTCCGAATGAAAACACGCGGCGCCGCGCGCGCCCGAACCGCACACAGCGACGTACCGAACCCCGGTCTCGTAAGCGCCGGGGTAGCGGAGGTTCGTGAGCGCGAGCGTGCTCCCGGGCGCGCGCGCGCGGAGGTCCGCGAGCGCTTTCGAGCGGAGAGATTCTTCTGAGCGTTCTTCCGAGCGTCCCCTTCTGAGGGAGTCTTTTTCGTATGTTTCGTACGTTTCGTCGTGAACGTCGTCCGCCTGCTCGAGGCCGTCGCGCTCGCGGCGCTCCGGGACTCGGCCGAAGGGGTAGCGCTCGAGGCTGTAGTGCGGCGTGCCGAGGGTGAGGAGGGTTCGGACGCGGGCGGCGCCGGCGTAGACGACGCCGCCGCTGTACGGGCGCGAGCCCATCCAGCACCGCGCGAGCCATCCGCCGGCGGAGTGCGCGACGACGACGAGTCGACGAGCGTCGTCGGGGTGGTCGGGATCGTCGGGACCGCCGGTCGCGCCGGAGGCGGCGGTCGCGGACGCGTCGATCGCGTCCAGGATGGCGCGGAAGTCGCCGCCGGCGAGGGTCGGGTACCAGTCCGAGGCGCGAAGGGGGACGACGTCCACGGAGGCGAACCGGGCGAGGCGGCGGAGCGCGTCGGCCATGCCCTCGTACTGCGCGGCGTCGCTGAGGAAGCCCGGGATGATGAGCAGGGGCGGGGGCGCCTCCTCGAGGGGTGAGGCGCCGCCGAGGGGGTCCGAGGACCGGCGCGCCGAGACGCGGTCCGAGCGGCGCGGTCGGCGGGGCGCGACGCGAGGACGCGCCCCGGCGCGGGGCGCCGCGCACGCGCGCATCGACGCGGGAGCGACGGGAGGCGCGCGCGCGCGTCCGATGAGATGAGAAGGACGTCCGACGCGGGCGTTTCGGTTGGGCGCGCGGGATCGTCGCGGATTCGCGAGTGTGCCCGACGTCCTCACACACGCGGGTAATCGACGATCGGACGTGCCAGCCGAGGCCGCGGCCTCGGCCGGGTGTGGTGGCCACAGGAGAACGCGCGAACGGGGCGGCTGCGCTCGCGATCGGCCGGCGAAGATGGCGCCCTTCTTCATGAACTGGTTCTACGACATCCTCGCGACCCTCGGGTTGTGGCAGAAGAACGCCAAGATCCTCTTCCTGGTGCGTCACGCGCCCGCGTCGACGCGCGCCGGAGCGGCGCGCGCGGGGAAAACATCCACCCCGCCGTGCGGTCGGCGGATCTTGGCGGTTGAATTTCCGCGCGCGGTCCCACCCCCCCCCTGACGCGCCCTCGCCTCCCTCCCCGCCGCGATCGCAGGGTCTCGACAACGCCGGCAAGACCACCCTGATGCACATGCTCAAGGACGAGCGCCTGGCGCAGCACCAGCCGACGCAGTACCCCACCTCCGAGGTGCGTCGAGACGCCCACCCCCGCCGGGATCGACCCGATTTTTCGCAGCCACGCCCCGCGCGTCCCGGGTCGCCGTTCCGCGGGCGACGCGACCCCGCCCTCTCGCGCCACCGCGCGCGCCAACCCGGACGCCCCGCGCGCGACCCCGAGGGCGACTATCGCCCCCGCGCGCGTTCGGGCCACCGACCGACGCCGCGCGCGCCTCCCTCGCGCTCGATCGAGCCCCGATCGCGCGCCGCGATCGCGCGCGGGGGGCGGGGGACGACGCGACCGACGAGAGTGACGCCACCGCGCCCCCGAGCCGTTCGAGATTCTACGCGCGCGCGAACGAGACGCTCACCTCCGACCGTTTCCGACCGTTTCGTCCCTTCCCCCGCTCGCGCCCTCTTCTCGCGTGACACTCCAGGAGCTCTCGATCGGTCAGATCAAGTTCAAGGCGTTCGACCTGGGCGGCCACGAGGTGGCCCGCCGGGTGTGGAAAGATTACTACGCCAAGGTTGACGCCATCGTGTTTCTCGTCGACGCCGTCGACAAGGAGCGCTTCCTCGAGTCGAAGAAGGAGCTCGACTCCCTGCTCTCCGACGACAGCCTCGGCCAGGTCCCGTTCCTCATCCTCGGCAACAAGATCGACGTCGGCCACGCCAGCTCGGAGGAGGAGCTGAGGCACTGCCTCGGCCTCACGAACTACACCACCGGAAAGGGGAAGGTGAACCTCGACGCGACCAACATGCGTCCCATCGAGGTGTACATGTGCTCCGTCGTCAGGCGCCAGGGCTACGGGGAAGGGTTCAGGTGGCTCGCGCAGTACATCAAGTAGAGAGCGACGAAAGAGCGCGCGCGAAAGAAAAATCAGCGACGAGACGCAAAGATACGACGGCCGATCGAGGACCGAGCGCTCGTCGGATCTCGGTCGCACATTTTTACCGCGCCTCGACGCCCCTCCGGCGTCGACAGGGGGCTTGGCTCGGCCTTTTTTTTTTTTCTTCGCGCTTGGGGCGTCTCGGCGCTCGACGCCGTCTTCTGATGAAATGGATGCTGCTGAGGAAAAGAATCGTCGATCGATCGAGTCGCGCGCCCCACTCGCGTCCCCCCGCGCGTATCAATCACCACATCTCCGTGCGGCGGCTCTAGTAGTCGGACCCCGCTCGGATCAGATGCCCGCCTTGGTGTACTTCCCCTCGGCCTTGTCGAACCCGATGGTCGGGAACTGCGCGGCGAACGCCTCGACGTCTTTTTTGAGGGCGTCGATCTCCGGGAACTTCCCGGGCGCGGGATCCGCGAGCGCCTCCCTGAACTCCTTCATCTTCGGCCCGACCTTCTCCTTGATCGCCTTCGTGATCTCGATCCCGCGCACGACGAGGTCCGCCACCTTCTCGAAGTCCGCCTCCACGAACCCGCGCGTGGTGAGCGCGGGGGTGCCGAGGCGCAGCCCGCCGGGCACCATCGCGCTCTTGTCGCCCGGCACGGTGTTCTTGTTGCACGCGATGTGCGCGAGCTCCAACACCCGCTCGACCCGGGAGCCGTCCACGCCCAGCGGGCGCAGGTCGGCCAGGACGAGGTGGTTATCCGTGCCGCCGCTCACGAGCTCGATGCCGTGGGTCTTGAGCCGGTCACTCATCGCCTTCATGTTGCGCATTACCTGCTGCTGATACTCGCGAAACTCGGGCGCGGCGGCTTGTTTCAGCGCCACCGCGAGCCCCGCGATGGTGTGGTTGTGCGGGCCGCCCTGCAGCCCGGGGAACACGCTGAAGTTGATCTTATCCTCCAGGTCGTACATGATCGGGTTGCCCTTCTTGTCGACGCCCTTTTGGCCCTTGCGGAAGAAGATCATCGCGCCGCGGGGCCCGCGCAGGGACTTGTGCGTCGTCGTCGTGACGACGTCGGCGTGTTCGAACGGGCTCGGGATCATCTTCGCCGCCACCAGGCCCGAGATGTGCGCCATGTCCGCCAACAGGAACGCGTTGGACTTATCCGCGATCTGGCGCATGCGCGCGTAGTCGTACAGGCGGCTGTACGCGCTCGCGCCGGCGACGATGAGCTTGGGGCGGTACGCGGCGGCGAGCGTCTCGCACGCGTCGTAATCGATCAACCCCGTGGACTCGTCGAGGCGGTAGGGCATGGACTCAAAGAAGATGCTCACCGCGCTGATCTTCTTCGTGTCGGTCTGGAACCCGTGGCTCAGGTGGCCGCCGTGGGGCAGGTCGAGGCCCATGATCCTGTCGTGGGGCTTGAGGAGGCCCGTGTACACCTGGAAGTTCGCCGGGGAGCCGGAGAGGCTCTGCACGTTGACCCCCCACTCCGCCGGGTCCAGGCCGAACGCCGCCAGCGCGCGCTGTTGGCACAGCGTCTCCGCCTGGTCGATGAACTCGTTGCCGCCGTAGTACCGCGCGCCGGGGTACCCCTCGGAGTACTTGTTGGTCATGACGGAGCCGACCGCCTCCATGACGCTGCGCGAGGTGAAGTTCTCGCTGGGGATGAGCTCGAGGCCCTTCCACTGGCGCGCCTTCTCCCGCTCCACGATGTCCGCGATCTCGGGGTCCATCTCCGCGAGCGTCTTGTTGCACGCCTCAGGCCACGTGACGTGCGCCTTGTCGCCGGTGAACTTCTTGTACTCGTCCGCGTTCGAGACCGCCTGAGGAAGGGGGCGGGAATGGGGGGATCGGATTCAGGACGCAGGGGGGATCGATCGAGCGCCGGAGCGCCGCGCGCGCGGGGCGGACGTTGTTTTGAACCGACGACACGGGTCGGAAAACCGATGACGTCGCGGAGTGGGGGGGGGGCGCGATCGGGGCGCGCGTTCCGACGCGCACCGCGTAGCAGCGCGTCCCCGCGGCGCGCGAGGCGCGGAACGCGGAGGAGGATCGGCGGAGGGTCGCGGCGAGCATCGCGTCCGAAGGTCGGTCTGGGGTCGGTGACCTGGGCGGCCGAGGCGGGCGCGCGCGAGGAAACAGTGACGAGGATGCGCCCTCCCGGGCGATAGGTCCCGAGGATCGCGCCCAAGCGCCGACGCGATGACGCCTTGCGCGCGGAAACGACGGTTCGAGGGGTTACGACTCGAGGACGCGCGCGAACTCGTCGGCAACCCTCCGCCGGACCGTGCCGTCGCTCGAATCGCGAACCGGGACGCGGGGGAAACCGATCGGCGAGTTCGAGTGCGGTTTTCAACGATCGCGGGGAAGCGAAAACGACGAGTCTCGCGAGACTGGTTTCCCCTTGAAACGTCTCACCGATCAAACGTCGAAACGTCGAAAGGACGAGAGCAGCCGGGTCGGGTCGACCGCCGCGTGGACACAGCTCCCGCCGGGGCGGAGTGCAATTTCATCAGGCCCAACACACTACTCGGCTATACTCCTTCGTCGGTTCGCTCGCGCTCCCCTCCCCGTTCCTTCCCCTATAAATAGCCCCTCCACGCGTAAACCTCCCCCTCCCCCCCTCCCCGCGTGTTCGCATCGTGCCCTACCGTATCCTCGCCAGCGCCGCCCTCCTGTGTTCCGAGTCCTCGAACACCGCCCCGACCACCGCCCTCACCTCCCCCGCTCGGAACCCGATCGCCGGTAACGTCCCGTCCTCCCACCCACGCGCCGTCTCCTCAAGCCTCGCGTCGAGCAGCGACCCCAGCTTCGCCCCCACGCGCCAGTGCCTCGTCGCGCACGCCGCGAGCATCGCCGCCGCCTCGGCGTCCGCGGCGGCGCGCCGAGCGACGCGAGTGTCTCCGACTCCGAGTCCTCCCGGAGCGGCGTTCTTCTCAGCAAATCCGCCGCCGCCGCCCGCGCCGCCGCCGCCCCCCTCTTTTTCGCCGCCGGCGTCCTCGCGCGGGGGCAGTAATCCCTCCGCGGCGAACGCCTCGTTCAGCACGCCCCCGAACGCCTCCGCCTCGTCCGCGCCGACGTCCGACACGCTCAACGCCGCGCCGAGGACCGCGGACGCGTACCCCGACGCGAGCCCCGCGGCGACCTCGGTCCCGATCGGCGCCTCCAGGAGCCGCGTCGCCGCCGCGCACGCGCGCCCGAGCGCGTGCCTCGCCACCCGCACTTTTCGCCGCGACTTAACCAACCCCGCGTCGCCGAGGTCGGCGAAGAGCGCCGCTGGCGACCCGAGCGCCGCCGCGACGTCTAAGCGCGTGCGCTCGAGCATGAGCGCCAACGCGCGGTCGCCGTCCGCGACGAGCGGCGCGACCTGCCACGTCAGAGAAACCGAGGTGGCGCTCGACTTGGTCGCGTCGGTTCCTTTTTCGGTGGTTCCTCGCTCGTCTCGCCGCGCGGCGGCGGCGCGCTCGAGCGCGTCCCGCGCCGCGTACGCCGCCGCGAGCCAACGCGACGCGACGTACCGCGCGTCGTTACGGAACACGCACGCCGCGTGCGGTCCCGCGTCGGCGACCGACTCGGGCCCGAGCTCGCCCCAAAGCTGCTCTCCGTCGCGTCGCTCGGAAACGAGATGGGAATAAAACGAAGGGTCGAAGGGTCCTCGACCGCCGGCGTTCCGCGTCCTCGCCCTCGCGCGCGCGGCGGGGGCGAGGACGCGGAACGCGTCGGCGGCGTCGGCGGCGCCGCGCGCCCTCGCCAGCGCGCGAACGAGCGCCGCGCGGTTCGGCGGCGTCCCGCGTTTCGCCGACGCGTCCAGCTCGGTCGACGCCGCCCCGACCGCAGACTCGAGCGCGCCGACTGCGACGTCGGCGAGACGACGAGCCACCGTCGACACCGTGGAAGCCGCGAGCGCGGGAGCAGTCTTGGTGGTATTTCCGGTATTTCCGGGAGACGACGAGTCATCTCTCTCGGAGGGGTTTGAGAAAAAAACCCCCGCGTCTTCCTTCGAAGGGTCCCAAGACATCGGACTTTGCCTCCGATTCGCTTCGATCGCCTCCGATTCGCCGCCGGCGCGGAACGTCGCGTAGAGTTCGGCGTCGGTCGCGTCGACGAAGACGCGCCTGGCGTCGGCGAGAACCTCCGCGCGAATCGCGCCCTCGATCCCCCGGTCCCGCGCCCGCGCCGCCGCCTCCAGCGGCCCCGTCGCGGGCGGCGCGGGGGCCCACCCGGCGCTCGCCGCCGCCGCCTCCGCCGCGCACAGCGCGTCCACGCACGCGTCCGAGAGGAGAAAGACGTCCGCGCCGGAGGAAGGCGCGTCGATCGCCGCGGAATCCGCCGCGAGATCTTCGTCCGCGCGGGAGGAATCGAACTCGTGATCGAAATCCGCGTCGGCGAACCAGCGCGCCTGCGCGGCGGCGGCGACCGCTCCCCACGCGACTGCGCCGACGGCGCGCGAGTACGCGCAGAGGCGCGTCGCGCCCATCGCGCCGGTGGCGAACCGAAGCGACGTCTCGAGGGCGGACGCGAGCGCGGGGACGACGACTTCGTCGGGGGCGCCGCGCTCGCCGTCCGTCGTCCACCGCAGGCGGCGGAGTGAAACGACGCCGCCCTTCGACTCGTCGCGTTCGACCTCGAGCCCTTCTTCGGCGGTTTTTTCGGTCATCGCATCGTCTTCTTCGGCGCCTCCACGATTATGCATCACCTCCACGCGCTCGACGACGCAGCGCACGACGGCGCCTTCGTCGGCGGCGGCGTCGACGAGCGGGAGGAAGAAGTCCATCGCGAGCCGGTCGCCGAGCTCGCGCGCGGCGCCTCCAGCGGCCTCGTCGCCCGCGGTTCGGAGGTCCGCCCACGCGCGTTCGGCGCGGAGGGGGTCCGCGACGATCGCGAACGAGCCGTCGTCCGTCTCCTCGACCCAAACGCTCTCCTCGAACGCCGCCACGACGCGTTCGCGGAGGAACTCGCGGAGGTCCGCGGCGTCGCGGCGAAGCGCCCGGAGGCGAAGCGCGGAGGCGGCGGCGGCGGCGGAAGCGTCCGGGTGATGATCCGCGGGTGGTACGTTCGATTCCGGGTCGGCGTCCTCATCGCCCGCTCGCTCGGCGACGGCGGCGAGGGCTTCGTCGAGGCGCGCGAGGGCGTCGGCGGCGCGGGCGAAGTCCCCCGCGTCGGTCTTGGCGAGCGCGTCGTCGCGGCGCGCCTCCGCCTCCGCCTCGAGCGCGAGGCGCTCGACGCGGCGCGACCGGAGCCGCGCGTCGAGGAGGGCCGCGCGGAAACGCGCCGCGGCGCTCGCGAGGGCGACGTCCTCGTCGCGCGTGGCCGCGTCCGACGCCGCGCACCACCCGCCGGGGGGGGGCGCGACGAGGGGGTCGTCCGAGGTGGGAGGATTGGACGGAGAGGTGGCGGAGGGGGGCGCGTCGGTGACGTCCGCGAGCGCGGTCGCGACGGCGAGGTGGCGCGAGGAGGTGGCGGACGCGGAGGATAAGGCGGCGACGGGCGAGACGGGCTCGCCGAGCGCCTTCGCGGCGGCGACGAGGACGTCGCGCCGCGAGCGCGCGGCGTCCCCCTCCAGCCGATCCATCGCGTGCTGCAGGGCGTCGAGGTTGTCCTCCGCGCCCTCGGGAACCAACGCCGCGAGCGCGTGACGGCGCGCCTCCGCGACGCGGCGCCGCCGCGACGGAGGAGGAGGCGCCGTCATCGCGACCCGGGACCCGGGGGGGGGTCCCCGAGCGCGCGCGGCGAAGGAGTGTCCAGCCGCGGAGAGGAACCGGGCGCGACGAAGAGGGCCCGCGGATCTCGGCCCGAAGCGACAACGGCTGAAGTTGCAGCAACCCAGCCCTGATGGCGCCGCGCGCGCGCATCAGGTTTTCGTCGACGACCTCGCGCGCCGACGAATCTCGCGAGTCGTAAAAGCGTCGGCACGTTCGCGGACGCGACACTCCGCGGGCGGGCGCGCGATGCCCCCCCCGCCTCCCCTGGCGGGGCGGCGCCTGCCGAAGGGCGAGGCGGACGCGTTCGGCACCGCCGCGGGGTCGTGCGGGTGCGACCTCTCCGCCGGCGCCGTCGTGCTCTTCTACGCGTACGTCCCGGTCTCGGACCCCGCCGCGCTCGCGGCGCGCATCGAGGCGTCGTGTGCCGCTCACGGCGTCACCGGCAAGCTCCGCGTCGCGCTGGAGGGCATCAACGGCACAGCCGCCGGCCCGACCGCGGGCATCCACGCCCTCGAGGCGCTGCTCGCGAGCGCGGACGAGACGCGGGAGCCCGAGCTCGCGCGCGCGGCGAGCGCGCTGGACTTCAAGCGCCGACCGGGGTGCGCGCATTACTTCGACGCCCTCAGCGTCCGCGTGGTGGACGAGATCGTCCCCTTCCGCGCCGCCATCGCGCGCCCGTCGTCGGCCTCAACACCGCCCCCCGTCAAGATCGCGCGGCTCTCCCCCGAGGCGTTCCACGACGCGATCCTCGACCCGTCCGCGGTGGTCCTCGACGTGCGCAATTGGTACGAGTCCCGCGTAGGTCGCTTCGAGCGCGCCGTCCTCGCGCCCATCCGCCGGTTCTCGCAGCTCCCCGAGTGGGCCTCCGCGGGGGAAAACGCGGCGCGGTTCCGAGGACGCAGGGTGCTGATGTACTGCACCGGCGGCGTCCGGTGCGAGAAGGCCGCGGCGTGGTTCGCGACGGACCCGAGCGTGGCGCCGAGGGAAATCGGCGTGTTGGAGGGAGGCGTCGTCGCCTACGCGGAGGCGTTCGGACGCGACAGCTGTGTTTCGGAGAACAGCTGCGTTTCGCGTTCCGGCGGAGACGACGGGTGCGCTGCCGCGGATGATGCGTCGCGCGGCATCCTCGACGGACGCGTCGGCGCTTCCTCGGCGTCCGTCTCCGAGTCCGTCTCGATCGAGTCCGTCTCCGAGTCGGTCGACCCCGGGAATGATGAGAAGGCGCGGCGCTCTCGGTTCCTCGGGTCGAACTTTGTGTTTGACACCCGCGGCGTCGTTCGCGTCACCGCGGACGTCACGGGTTGGTGCGACGGGTGCGGCGACGCGTGCGACCGCGTCGGGCGGTGCGCGGGGCGGGCGTGCCACGTCATCCTGTTGATCTGCGAGCGGTGCGACCTCGCCCCCGCCGGCGTCTTCTGTTGCGCCCGGTGCGAGGCGCAGGAGGGCGGCGGGGGCGCGAAGAGGCGCCCGTGCGAGTGCGACGGGTACGCCAGCCGAGAGCGGCGGCTGACGGCGCGGGCGGAGCGACGAACCGACGAGGCGACGAGGAGGCGACCGCCGTCGTCGTGAGAAGGAGCGAGCGATGCGCGTGTGGAACACCCACGGGGGGGATCGTTTTCACGAACCTTTTATGATATAGTTTTACCTTTACATACGAAGAAGACGCGCGCGGGGTTAAACCGAGATACTCTCCCGCGGCGGAAGAAGAGCGAGAATGTTCTCTGCTCCCTCTCTCTCCTCACCCCGTGATCATGGTCCCCGCGCCTTCGTCGGTGAGGATTTCGAGCAGGAGCGAGTGCGGCGCCCTTCCGTCGATGATGTGCGCCGACTTGACGCCCTGCGCGATGGATTTCACGCAGCACTCCACCTTTGGGATCATCCCCCCCGCGATGACGTCCCGCTCCACCAGCCCCCTCGTCTCGGCGATGCTCAGCTCCCTGATGAGCGTCCCCGGGTCGTCCTTGTCCGTGCACACCCCCGGCACGTCCGTCATCAGGATCAGCTTCGCGGCGCCGATGCTCGCGGCGATCTCCCCCGCGGCGGTGTCCGCGTTGACGTTCAGAGCCTGGCCGTTCTCGTCCATCGCCACCGTGGCGACGACGGGCACGTGCCCCGTCGCGACCAGACTCTCCAACACGCTCGTGTCCACGCTCGTGACGTCGCCGACGAACCCCCACTCCGGGTCTCGGATCTTCCCCCGCAGCGTGTTCCCGTCCTTGCCGCACACGCCCACGGCCCGCCCGCCGGCGACGTTGATGAGACTCACCAGCGACTTGTTCACCTTGCCGACCAGGACCATCTCGACGATCTCCATCGTCGCCGCGTCGGTGACGCGGAGGCCCTTCTTGAACACGGGCTCGATGCCAACCTTGGCGAGCCACTGGTTGATCTCGGGGCCGCCGCCGTGGACGAGGATGGGGCGGATGCCGACGGTGCTCAGAAGCACGAGGTCGCGGATGACGCGGTCCTTGAGGCCCTCGTCCGTCATCGCCGCGCCGCCGTACTTGACGACGATGGTCTGGCCGGCGAAGCGCTGCAGGTACGGAAGCGCCTCGGCGAGCACGGAGACGCGCTGGAAGTTGTCGAGCGAACACTCCGCGCCGACCAAGGTTGCCGCCTCGGACCCGGCGGCGACGTCGGACGAAGCGGCGGCGAGGAGGCGCGAGCGGTGGCGCGGAGGCGTCCGCCGAGGAGCGTTCTTTTGCGCGCGGGGAGGGGGAGGGGGGGGGTGGGGGGTTG
>MDSW01199348.1_pt1 | contig 21917 bp, 18 predicted proteins | sample 811171 | NCBI WGS metagenome assembly MDSW01 (sample SAMN05326641, study PRJNA326480) | marine metagenome | isolation source: seawater | place: Atlantic Ocean: North West | collected 2012 | reverse complement strand
TGGCTTGAGGATCATTGTCGTCGTCATTCTGGGCGACGCAATGCAACATCTGGGCACGGGTATCTTGAATAAGCAGATGAGGGCTATCAGGATTCCCCGTGGCTAGGCCGCCTCCATGAAAAGTAGCGCCAGCCGCCATTCTCTGAGGTGCCGCTGCCACAGTTCGCATAACCATTGCACCACCCATGCAATAACCAGTAGTACCTATACCCTTGCTCGTATCAACCTCCGGCTGTTCATCAAGCCAACTAATGAAAGCCCTAGCGTCGGAAAAATGTGTTTCCGCATTTAAATTCTGAGCCATGGGAAGAACAATCTCTCGGGTTTCAGGTTGACCAAAACTAGCGCCAAAACCAACGACGGGCGCACGTGCATCTCGATAAAAAGGATTCACTGTGAGCACCGCGTAACCAGCACGAGCGAGCCTTTTACCCATTTCACGAAAAGCCGGTCGAAGAGCAAGAATATCTGGCCAGACTAAAACCGCCGCGTGCGCACCCTGCGAAGGATATGCAAAATAACAATCAGCAACACCGTCAGGCGTTGTGATTTCAATATCTCGTTCAGATACCGACTGCGCATTCGCCATTGGCGGGAACATCATCGCCAGGCCGGCTCCAGTTGCTAGCTTTGTAAAGTTGCGGCGAGTCATTTCTGGGTGTCGACGCAAGTACTCTTCAACATCTTTTTGCGTATCGTTATCGCACATGTAATTTCTCCTTTATCTTTTTTGACTCACTAATTATCTCATGATCGAAACCATCTTTGATTATTTGAGTATAGGTTATTTGTGTCCTAGCTTTCTCTTAATGTGGGAGTAGAGTATTTGGGACCAACTCAAAACTCAAGCCTCCAAAGAAAGAAAGTCTTATTTTTATTGAATTTCGTCATGCTTATAGGTAAAAATTAAGCTCGGCTGTGAAACTAGGTTTGAATCAGCAGTTACTAAAATGATTTCTCTTGAACTAACCAGAGCCACAACCAATTATATTTACGCGTTATTCAAAATAATAAAGGTACTTTTATGAGCTATCCTACCCGACGGGCATTCCTGCAAAAGATAGCTGTCGCCAGTGGCGCGTTTGTAATACCCCGTATTAGTCTCGGACAGCAGAACTGGCGAGTAAGAACCGTAGCTGGAACTGGCGTCGCCGGCTATGAATTCGAAGGCGCTGATGGGTTGATTGCGACCGAGACGGCCGTAAATAATCCCTACGGAGTAGTTATCGGTCCGGGCGATGACCTCTATTTTTGCGAGGTCGATACAGGCCGAGTTAGGCGGCTCAATCTTTCAAATAATCGGTTAACTACAATCGCAGGTAATGGCGAAAAAGGCTTCGTGACTGAATCTCGAAGACCCCTTGAAACTTCTTTCAACGCACCACATGAGATCCGCTGGGATGAGCAAGGAAATCTTTATATCGTCGAGCGGGATTCTCATAGCGTTCGCCGGATTGCTGCTCAATCTGGGCTGGTAACAATTTTAGCCGGGAACGGCAAACCCGGTGACGGGGGCGATGGCAGAACAGCAGTCCTCTCACAACTTAACCGCCCACATAGTATCGCGTTTGATTCAGGTGGTAACCTCTTGATTTGTGATATAGGAAATCACCGCCTGAGAATAGTTGACCGGGATACTGGCATAATCCGGACCCTTTCAGGTACAGGAGAAAGGGTACAAACGCCAGATACCGCTCCGTTAGAAGGGACGCCTCTGCTAGGACCACGTTCTATCGATACTGATCCTAATGGAAACGCCTACCTAGTGCTTAGAGAGGGCAATGCAATATATCAAATTGACATACAAGGTAATCGTCTCCAACGCATTGCTGGGACAGGGGAACAAGGTTACACGGGAGATGGAGGCCCGGCGATAAGCTGCACTTTTAACGGCCCTAAAGGGATCGCCTATTCCCGACAAGATCATTCTTTATACATCGTCGATACTGAAAACCATGTTATCCGCCGTCTGGCGCTCGCAACTGGCATTATCGATACAGTGTTAGGGAATGGTGAGCGGGGAAACGGATCCGACGGCAATCCATTAAATTGCATGACGGACCGTCCCCATGGCGTTTGTGTTCACGAAGGCTTAGTTTATGTAACTGACAGCGAGAGCCACCGCGTTCGGGCTATATCAGGTTTAATGTAAACATCCCATGAGCACTACTCATAATAGAAAGGCGAAAGATTTAAAGAATTTGCTAACTCTAGGCTATGTTCCAGCCAAAAAGTAGCACCACTCTCCTGCCTTATTATTTCAATCTTATTCATAGAGCGGAGTGTTTCTTCAGAGTCCGTATTGAATACAGGAGTTCTTCGCAGTAGTCGGCTTGCCTCAAAATGATACAAATCGCCAGAGAGAATCAAAGGCCCAAAATTGTCTAGTTCAAGTTTTAGGGTTTGGTGACCCGGTGTATGACCCGGAGCAGAAAGAATCATAACTTTTCCATCGCCGAAAACGTCGTAGTCGCCTTGAAGCAAAATTTTCGTCGAGTCAACTAAGTTACTATAAAGTGGAGGTCGGAAGACTGGATTATTTTCGGGCTCATGAAATGCTGCGACATATTCGGCTTCCTGAATCAACAAAGTTGCATCATTGAACGCGTTCGCGGCACCCGTGTGATCATAATGAAAGTGGGAATAAGCGGCAAAATCGATATCTTGCGGTTCTACGCCAATATCGCTCAGTTGATCAATTAAAGATGTCTCATACCAACTCGTTGCACCCGGCTCCCGCAGACCTACCATATCAAGCGGCAATCCTGCATCCCAGATCATTTTTCCATCAGGATGATCAATCAAATAACAAGGAACAAAAAGTTCCCTTACATCCGTTTCTTCATTAGTTAAACCGAAATTACTTACGTCATCGAAATACAAGTGTCCACAGTCAAATACATAGAGCTTTACACTGGCTTGCGAAGCTGAAACCAACACCGCCGTCGCTGCCGCGATAATTATTTTCCCCATTTTTTCCTCTCTTTTATTCAAACACCTTAGTGCCTTAATTAAGTTTGCATTAGGTTACTCTCCACTTAAAGGAGCTTCACAAATATTTCCCATAGACTCTTTCTCAACAGGGATTCACCTGACCATAGATTAATTCGCTAGACGCAGCTCAATAGGAATTGAATTTTCGCGGCCCCCGGTTAGTATCCCGATAAAAGAGTCGCTCCAACCATACTTTTCACGCATCAGAAGATTTATCTTTTGACTTTTCTCTTCTCTCAACGCCCATGTGTATTTGTAGCGTCGACCATTACGCGTTAAATCTACAACCTCCTGTAACTGAAGTCGAGCAAACCATTCTGAACCATCTGCGCCGACTCTTAAGTATTGGTAGCCGTCGTCATCCGCCACCCAAAGCCTAGTGGCTACCTCTGTGCTCGTTTCATCGAAGGTATAGAGTTCCACGACTTCAATTCGTTCAGAAGCTAGAAACTGAGTAGAGAAAAGGATAATGGGAATTGAAGCTACCAATGCAAGAATGGAATAGGTCTTAGACATACAAGCTGCGCCTTGATATAAAGGTTGTCTGAAAGGGTAATGTTACCAGATCAAAAAAAAAGGAACATTCCCGCACGGAGCTAAAAGGCAGGAATGTTCCAAGGGCATTGGAGTATTACTAACGTGCAGTACGCCAAGTAATGGATGGATATATATAGTCGAACGACGTCGGCACGGGAATAGATCACCATTTATGGGCTCTAGATCGCAATTATTCAGCCCTGATTCCCATTTTTTGAGGTCATGTTATGAAGAAATTTAGTAAGGCACTTGGATTTTCGGCCTGCGGTATACTGGCTGCTGTTGCAATATTCGCGTCAGCGACACGCTTCACTGATGGTCCGCTGGCAGTCTTTACTGGCGGTCCTTTTAAGTCTGGTGAAATAACTGAAGCACCTAGTGATTGGAGTTACCTCAAAGACCGAGAGCTTATTGAATTCCAGACGATGGAACCTCAGAGATCTCGGACAGTTTGGCTCGCTACACACGACCGAAGACTATTCATAGTCAGTGGCTATATGAATACACGACAGGGCGGAATTTGGAAACAATGGCCATACTACCTTGAGAGTGACGATCGGGTAATTCTTCGAATAGACGATAACCTATACGAGCAGCGACTCCAGCGTATTATGGGGGGGTCAGAGGTTGTTCCTGTCCTGAACGAGTTAGCTCGAAAATATTTTAGCGGAAATGAAGGCCTGGGCACAGAGGAGACGATAACCAACGGTGACACCTGGATGTTTGAGGTGGTGTCCCGATAGGATTACGAGTGGATTATGCGTTGAGAGATTAAAAAATTCGGGAATGCACATCAAAAAAACAACAGCCAATCTTGAAAAAGTGAGAAATACGATGAAGAAAATTTCCAGATCTTTTACCCAAATTTTTATACCTATATTAATTATCGGTTGTGGGCCTTCTGAGTCTCCTAATAATGACCTACCGGAATTGAGCTTCCAAGACTCTTTTCAAACGCAACTGATAGAAGCTGAGCCCGGCACCATTATAGTAGTTCCTCCTGGCGTCCATAATTTTTCTCGCAGCCTGTCATTAACAGTACCCGGCGTCACTATCCGCGGCGCCGGTATGGATCAATCTATATTGTCTTTCATAAATCAGGCGCAGGGCGCAGAGGGTTTGTTAGTGACCGCTGATGATTTTGTGATTGAAGATCTAGCTATCGAAAACACAATCGGAGACGCCCTGAAAGTCAACGAAAGCACGAATGTAACCATCCGAAGGGTGCGCACAGAATGGACTAACGGTCCAGATCCAGAAAATGGCGCATATGGGATCTATCCAGTTCAATCCCGAAATATCTTGATAGAAGGCTCCGTGGCAATTGGCGCAGCGGACGCCGGTATATATGTCGGACAATCTAGCCAAATTGTCGTTCGCAATTCACGAGCAGAATACAACGTCGCTGGTATAGAGATAGAAAACTCAACTTTTGCGGATGTTTATGACAACGTTGCTACAAACAATACCGGGGGAATCCTTGTCTTTGATCTACCGAACCTTGAAGTACAAGGTGGACAGTCGACCAGAGTCTTCAACAACGAAGTGTATAGGAACAACACCGAAAACTTTGCTCCAGAGGGTGCTATCGTCGGCAATGTGCCTCCCGGCACAGGTTTGCTAATTCTCGCTAATGACAACATCGAAGTGTTCGAAAATCAGTTTTGGGACAACGGTAATGTCAATATAATGATCTACAGTTATACCCTTGGGGGACGCACAATCGAAGATCCTAACTACGATCCGTTCCCGGAGAAAATTTATATTCATGATAACGAATATAGAGGCGGGGGAACGGCACCAAGGCATCGACTTTTGGTTGCCTGGCACAAAAAAGCTCGAGTTAATACACCAAATATCGTCTGGGGTGGTTTAGTTAGAGAAGGAAACGACTCATCGGACATCGTTTGTCTGGGGCCAAATTCTTCTGCAAGCTTTTTAAACCTTAAAGGCGGACTGGACCCGGAAAATATTAGTTACGATCCCGAACCGCATAACTGCACTTTGCCTCGTCTTGCGGCGATTGATTTAGACTCACCGGGAGATGATTAAATCCACTCGGGATAAAATCAATAGAAGCCTCTAATCGAACACATTTTTCATGCTCTGAGCTATACGCATGTAAGCTGGTTTGAAGCCTGCTAATAAATAGCCTTCATCGATTAAACTATCAGTTGCGGTTTCATATTTATGTAAATAATCGTCAAACGAACGATACAATTGATCGATAGAATTTCGGGGATCTCCGTTCTCTAGAGCCGATGCGGGATCTTTTGCAAAAGGTATGTAACCACCGGACAACCTAGCAAGCGATTTTTCTGCTCCAGTTTCTGACGCTCTTAAATTCCATGACGTAAAAGTTGCGAGTGGCACTTCTGCTGTTGGTGGCAAAATCGTACTGTGACCAAGGTCGTTGTTATTATTATCTACCGCAGGAACGAGTGCGTTATAAAAGCGCCCAGAAACAATGGGATGCTCATCGATTATTCTGTCAACTTCCCAGCGCTCACCATAGTAATTATGTTCAGGTTTATACATAGACATCGGGTGATTAACAAAATCAAGATCATTCCATGCGTCCGGATTAATCTGGCGATCAAGATGAGAAGGCACCAAAGATCTGTCTTCAAGTCGCGGGTACCGCGACGGCGGTGGCTCTTCTCCAAGAGATACCCAATCGTACATACGCACGACCAATGACATCCCAACAGGATTCCACATGCTAGGATTAGGGGCGATTTGACCGCCGCGTTTAGGGCGTGGAACACCACTCCCAGAGCCATGCTGAGATCCACCTATAGTGTAAAAGCGCACTTCCTTCGGCAAAACTGCATCGGCTGTGCCTTCGGGATTAGTATGCGGCAGAGATCCCGCACGAACCCAATACTCATTGGAGGTCTGAATGTGCATAACGTTGGGCACTGTATTTGTTAGCCTAGCCTTTCTAAGCACGCTATCCGTCATCCCAGTATACGGGTCAGTGCTTTCACCATAAGTAAATGGGAACAAATCATTTGGATAAAGATGATTGGAATGATGACCGTTAGTCCTTGTAGGCATCGCGAACCGATTATTAAACATTCCATAGCCACCTCCAGTAATAAACGGCACTATGCCATCAAAAACCTTACGTTTTTTAACGTCGGCATTGAAGCCCTCATACATAAACGTTCTTAAGAGTCTCCCGCTCTGAGAAAAACCATAAGCAACCGCATGCTGAATTTTCGGAAGATCTAATTTGCTAAGTTCAGCGTTGGCTTCCCCACCGTATCGAATAAGCGACACGAAATCACGAATTCCAGACATACCGGCGCCCGCCAAGACAGGGTCCATTGCCTCATACATAAGCTCATAGATATATCCTGGCTTAAATTCTCCTCCGTCAAGGCTTAACGTAACATTCTTTTGGTTACTGTTAGGTGAGTCTGCCACGTTAATATGAAACTGGGATTTTTCGATAGGTATTCTTGCGTCGGTCTGGTAAGCGCGCTGCGTTAGGGTCGCATCTGAAACACCAATTTTTGTTGGTTCATACGCTAGGTGCCCTCCTCCTGCTATGTTTACGTCATTTGAAGTCCGAGAAACACTAACCTCATAACGGACCTTGCCGGTGATCGGTTTGTCGGCAAATTGAACCGTCGGAGCATGCAAGCGGAGCCTCCCTGGCCGCTCATCAATTTCATTAATCCACCCAGTCAGCAGATAGGTGAATCCAAGGGGTGTCAGTGGATCTTGTAACGAAATCTCCGGAGGAGTTCTCCCACTTCCTCTATTGTTTACCATGTAAAACAACCCACCGTTTGCAATATCTTCGCTGGGCACCAAGAGCTTGAAATCCGCTGAGTATTCAACGTTACCCTGAGCATTTCTCGGAGCATACTCTATGTCTGTAACTTCTGAATTCGCCGGATTTAATGGGTCGAGGGAAAAGTACACTATCCCCTGAATATTCTCATATGAGAAATCAGTTTCGGCATCGGAGAGACTTTCTTGGCTAATAATTTCAATTTTAGTGACTCCGGCAAAGGCCAAGGAGCTCAGGAAAAACAAAAAGCTTGATATTAAGCTCTTATTAAATTTGATATTGGGCACCATAGAAGCCTCGAAGTTTATTATTTTTTTAAGTTAAATTGCCTGAATGAAAATCAAACTATGTATTCGCACTCGGGCATGCGTGTCAATGGCTATAGGAGAATCATACACTGATTTTAACTCCACCGTTGAAGTTTCACTTTGCTGCACGCTCGGTAAAAATAGGCATTAACGCTGTCAAAATAGAACCCACAACTAAAAGCAAGGCTCCTAGGACTGATAGCAAACTTAACCTGTCCGTGAACGCATAGCTTGGGTTAACGTTAGTAATGATTTTCAGAGTTCCGATCGTGAACAGTGGCGCAAGGGCCAAAACAGCGCTAACTTTTGAAGCATCCCAACGATTCAAAGCTTCTGTAAAACAACCATACGCTACCAACGTATTCATACAACAGAAAGCGAGTAAAAAGAACTCTACCCTTGTGAGATTAGTAACGCTAGATATTGATGCAAACGGAAGCAGGACCAGAGTCGAGAACGTATAAATAACAAATAAAATTTGTGGTGATGAAAGATTCTCAAGCAATTTCTTTTGTAATAGAGAATAAACAGTCCATGTGATAGCCGCAAAAAAAACGATCACAACTCCGACAGTTTGCTCGCTTTCAAAATTGGCAAACAGTGCTAATCTGTCATGAAAAAAAAGCAACAACCCACTTACTATTAATAAAGCGCCAAATTTTTGAACTTTCACAAATGGTTCTTTATAAAATACAACGCCACCTAATATGAGAAATAAAGTAGTGAGTTGAATGACTGCCTCACTAGTCTCTCCATTCACATAATTGAGGGAATCTGAAAATAAGTAGTAATTGCCACACAAACCCAGGGCCGCGATCAGAAGTAGTACTTTCGTAATTCTTGTCATTGCAGAAATTTTTGGTACTTCTTGATTAAAAATCAGCCAAATAAATAAAATCAATCCAGCGACTACGAAGCGGTACCAAACAATCGTTGACGCATCCATACCAAACAATAGTTCTTTAAGTGCAATGGGAAGTACGCCCCACATTGCAGCAGCAATCAGGGACAAAATAAATCCCGTTGAATGATTCTGTTTATCGACCGCCATGCTGCTTTTCAAAGTTCCTATTAAGCCTTTGTGCTAATGCACGTTCACACCACAGAATAAAAAAGATCGCGCAAAAAAATATACCTAAGAAAGTTTTAAGAGACCGGAAAAGCGCGCACTCAAGAATTCCATCTGATCACTTAAGACATTATGGTTGGATAAGTAAAAAAACTCATATTGATTTGGAATAAAAGGAATGGCTAGCAATTTCATATTTGCTTCCTCAGGAGTTCGATCAGCTTTCCGATTATTGCAACGTAAACAAGACGAGACTACATTGGTCCAGACGTTCTCGCCGCCTCTGGAGAGAGGTTTTACATGGTCCCGAGACAAGCTTTGGAATCCAAACTTTTCCCCACAATAGAGACAAATATTTTTATCTCGCCGGAAGAGAATTCTGTTCCCAAGCGGCGGATCAAAGTCTCCCTTATGAATTTTTCCGTCACAGGCTATGATGCTCGGAAGTCGCAACACCGAGCGCTTTCCAAGCCGATTATAGCCTCCCCGCATCTCAACCAGTGTGTTGCCGAGAGACCAAATAATGAGATCCTTCACCATTAGCGTGGCAGTTTCTTCTCTCGAGAGCCAGCCGACGGGAAGACCAGCTTTATTGAGTCGGAGAATCTTAGCGCTCATATTCTAAGCCGCATATTAAATCCCTTGTTACGACGTATAGACCGAGATAGTCTTCGTGGAAACCTCTGATCTATGGGGAAAGAGTACTAGAAACAGCCCTGTTATTCATCAAAAAATTTCCGCGCCGGGAGAAGATTTGTTAGATTCTGTTAGTGTTATAATCGCGACTTTTTTCCTAAGCGACGATCATAACCTCCATTAGTATACCAATACGCTAATTGGAAAACGAAAACCAGTAAGACAAAAATGGGAATTGTCCCCCAATCAAATCCTCCTACTTGAAAGTAGAACACGGCATTAAAATTGTTACCATCACTTGGATGGGCCGCTGTAACAATCCCAATGTAAGTGCCTCGCTCTTCAAAAGAGTAGCTTGATCTATAGTAGCCACTGGTCTCAATTCTTGGCTCTTGATAGAACACTGTAGCCGCCTCCAAATCTTCTATCGCTTTTACGTCGCTCCAGTCCGCATATTGACCGACATTATTAACGTCTCTTATTATACGAAAGTCGACATACATTTCCTCTAGTAGTTCATGTAAGGATTCCATCACAAAAAGCGAATTTGTTACATCTGGAACGTCCTCACAAAACTCATCATTGCCTCGGGTATCCGGCTGAAATACCGTGAAGTGTGCCTGCATAAAATCTACACTAATAACACAAAGATCATCTTGAAATGCCACTCCTCCATGCCCGAGGGCAGCGCTGGAAATCAGTCCCCAGTAGAAAAAAGCGAGGAATTCCCATTTATAAGCCAGATGACGTCCATTCATCGTCTCCTTAAAACCCGGGGCGCCTGCTACCATGGAATCCGATCTCCATTGTAATTGAAAAAGCCGCCTGAACTCGGTTCATCTAAGCCCTCTATAACCTGGATCATTCCAGATACACTGGTATCGGCGTCAATTAATGCGTTGGGGCCACCCATATCTGTCCTTACCCAGCCAGGGTGTAGAAGGGCGACTCGCATTCCATCGTTTGCGAGATCAACGGAAATGCTTTTAACGACCGCATTCAGAGCTGCCTTCGAGCTGCGGTAGACATAGGAGCCCCCTCCTTTATTGTCTTCTATCGATCCCATTTTTGACGTGACATAGAGCAATTTCTTAGATTCCCCGCGACGCAAATTCTCAATAATGAGTTGGGTCAGCATGAGTGGGGCTAGAGCATTTATACGAAGAGCGGGAATCCAATTAGCTTCATCAACGTTGCCAAAATTTGAATCTCGAGGTCCATAGACGCCCGCGTTATTGATAAAAATGTCTATTGGTCTACTTCCCAACTGAGCGGAAAAAGCCTTCATCGACTCATCCGAGGCAACATCCAAGTTTAGGGTATCCAGCGCAGAGCTCTCCTCACTAAGCCCCATTAATACATCAGAACTTCCAACCTCTCGATATGTGGCAATGACCTGCGCACCCATCTCCAAATATTGCTGAACGAATTCTAACCCGATACCTCGGTTTGCGCCCGTTACTAAAATCGTTGACATATCTACTCCACGTTTATTTGTTTGCTGTTGAAATTTTCAAAATCTACTAATCTACTCCATCAACGTCAAAAATTGAGCTAAGTTCGAGAGTATACCTTTACTATCACCGTACGAAACTTCTCATTTAAACGCCTTTTGTTATACTCCGGTTTCATTTTTTAAATTTCCGCCCATTATAAGGATAAAGAGACGTGGGAAAGCTTTTAACAAATATTGCTCTAATAACGATCTCTTTATCCTTTTCAATTAGCTCCAGAGCACAGCAGTTGAAAGAAATTGTTGTTACTGGGGTCGTCCCAGCAGGATCTAGTATAGACGCAACTAAGCTTGCATACCCTATCCAAACAGCGAACGCTGAAGACTTAGATAACGCCTCAATATTAAGTGTCGCAGATTTTCTTCGCCAAAATTTTTCAAGCGTTACCGTGAATGACGCCCAAAATAATCCTATGCAACCAGATCTTCAGTATAGGGGTTTCACGGCATCGCCGCTTTTAGGCTTAGCACAAGGTCTTGCTGTTTATCAAAATGGCGCCCGTATCAATGAGCCTTTAGGAGACACTGTAAATTGGGATCTGTTGCCACAATCAGCTATAGGAAGCCTGACTCTGGGTGGAGGCACAAACCCTCTTTACGGGCTGAACAGTTTGGGCGGAGCGTTAGTAATAGAGATGAAGAATGGTTTTAATTTTGAGGGAGCAAATTTAGAAATAAGCACGGGATCATTCGGAAGGACAGTTTCAAATTTTGAGATCGGCGGTAACAACGGAGATTTCGCTTTCTATGCAAACGTCGAGTACTTTGACGAAGATGGATGGCGAGATTATTCTAACTCGGATGCTATCAACTTTTACGGAAGCCTTGGTTGGCGGCAGGAAAATACTGAACTGAATTTGAATTTCCAGCACGGAGAGTCCGAACTGACAGGAAATGGTGCCTCGCCAATTGAGCTCTTAGATCTTCGCCGAGAGGCGATTTTCTCAGGGCCAGATATCACTGAGAATGACATGGATATGCTTAGCATGGACTTTTCTCACGAATTTAATTCCAAGATCAGTTTTAGTGGCAATATTTTTTATAGAAAGAACTCTACCGACGCTTTCAATGGCGATGGTTCAGAATTCGGGATTTGCTCGTTTAACGGTTCAGAATATCTAATTGAGGGACTTGAAGAGGATGACCTAGAGGAAATCGGTCTGGATGACGATGATGTCTGTAACTCTCAGTTTAACAGCAGCGGTCTGCTAGAAAATTTCTTAAACGACACAGCACAAAATTTAAAATCCGATGACACATTTAATATCGAGCTTTTTGATGACGATGAGCTCTCTGGGACTGATATCCTTTCTGACGACGCTATCAATAATCTAAGTAACCGTAAACAGGAAAGTACTGGAGCAGATTTTCAATTTACCGTAGTCGATGAAGTATTGGGTATGGCAAACCAACTCGTCGTTGGCAGCTCATATTTTAATGGTGAATCAAGATTTAACTCGGTTCTTGAGCTAGCCAATATTAACCCAATAACAAGGCTTACTGCTTCTCTCGGGACCGGGGCGTTTGTCGACGAGGCAGCTACTTTAATCTCTACTCAGACGGAGTCTTTTAGCCTTTATTTTTCCAACATCCTAGATCTAACCGATAGAGTATTCCTAACCACGTCAGCCCGGGCCAATAATACTAAAGTTGATTTAAGAGATAAGTCCGGCGAGCGGCCCGAACTAAACGGTAGCCATACATTTTCTCGAGTCAACCCATCTTTGGGGCTTACTTGGCAGTATAGCGAAGATCATAATTTTTACGCATCATACTCCGAGTCCTCCAGGGCACCTACTCCAATCGAACTAGCGTGTAATGAGGGCGTTTTCGACTTAGCAGTCCAGTACGCATTGGAGAAAGGTAACGATCCAAATGATGTTGATTTTGAGTGTAGGTTACCAAACGCTTTCCTTGCTGATCCGCCCTTAGATGATGTAGTCGCAAAAAGTTTTGAGTTAGGCAGTAGAGGACAATTCAATACTTTACAGTACTCGCTCAGTATCTTTCATACTACAAACCATGACGACATATTGTTCCAAACAACCGGGCGCTCTACTGGACTATTCGCCAACATCGATAAGACTCTTAGAGAAGGATTTGAGAGTTCAATAAGTGGAGAACTTCGGAGGTTCAATTGGAGGGTTTCTTACAGCAATATCAACGCAAGTTTTGAAGACAACTTTAACGCTCTTAGTCCTAACCACAATTTTGCGGACGACGAAGGAGAGATTCAGGTTCGAAGTGGAGATCAAATTCCAGGGATACCAAAACATCAATTTAAGGTTTTGGGAAACTACGAACTCAGCGACGATCTATTCTTAGGATTTGATATTACTCGCAATAGTAAACAGTTTCTTAGAGGAGACGAATCAAACCAATTGGATGAAATTGACGGGTATACAGTGGCGAATTTACGCTTACGCTTTGAGATTAACGAAGACCTCAGGATTTTCGCAACTGTCCAAAATCTCTTCAACCAAGAATTCGAAACTTTTGGTCTATTAGGGGAGGAGCCAAATGAGTTAGAGGTACCAATCATTGAGAACCTTGAGAAACCCATCTTTCTGGGAGCAGCGGCACCTCGGGCTGGTTATATTGGACTCAGCTATAGTTTTTGAAATCAACTAAGGAAGTACTTTGAAGCTTGCAAAACAACTAACCCATTTAGGAACTGAAACTGCGTTTGCTGTATCTGCCGCAGCAGCCGCTTGGGGCGCGAAGGGAAACAAAATTTACCCCTTCCATTTAGGTGATATCAACCTACCAACGCCCGAAAACATCGTAGAAGGCATGCAGAAAGCAATCGGCGACGGCTATACTGGCTACTGCCCTGGCGCGGGGATACCAGAGCTGCGCGATGCAATCGCCAGAGATGTAGGATCTAAGAGAGGCCTTCAATACAGCGCCGAGAATGTTTCTGTCCAACCTGGGGGAAAGCCGGTCATCGGTAAATTTCTCGCGACGGTAATGAATCCGGCTGATGAAGTACTTTATCCGAATCCTGGTTATCCAATTTATGAATCCCAAATTGAGTATCAAGGCGGGTTAGCGGTTCCATACGGCTACATAGAAACAGAAACGGGCTTCAACCTTGATCTTGAAGCGATAAGGGACGCAATCACGCCAAAAACAAAGGCGATCATCTACAATAATTTCCAAAATCCAAATAGTGCTGAGTCATCTAGACAAGAGATGGAAGAACTGGCAGAACTATGTATTGCCCATGACCTTTGGGTTCTGAGTGACGAAGCTTATTTCGAAGTGCAATATAGTGGAAAGCCTCAGTCCATAGTCAGCCTACCTGGAATGCGGGAAAGAACCGTCATTCTTTACACATGCTCTAAACGATTTGCTATGACAGGCTGGCGACTGGGCGCGGCGATCGGCCCTCAGAATGCAGTAGATATAATCAGCAAATTCAACACCAATATCGAGTCATGCACTACGCATTTTATTCAGCGGGGCATGGTCGAGGCCCTCGAGGGTGACACCTCCGGTCCGGATAACATACTGGCCGAGTTACGTAAACGTCGTGACGCAACGGTAGCGGGTCTAAACGCCATCGATGGTATTTCAGTTACGGCACCTAACAGCACTTTTTATTTGTTTCCAAATATAAGCGCGATCATGAAGCGGAAAAATATCACCGACGTTAATGTCTTAATGGAACAGGCGCTCACAGAAACCAACGTTTCATTCTGCACACGAAAACATTTCGGGAGAACCGTTAAAAACGAAATGGGCGATTATTTACGATTTGCTTACTCTGGCATTAATGTTGACAACATCAATGAGGGAATGGCTAGGTTAAAATTATTTTTCGATAAATAATCAGGTATCACGTTTATAAGTTATAGCATTAAAGTTATAATTTTACGATCCTGTAAATTTTGGTTTTCTTTTCCCCATGAACGCCCTCCTTCCTTCTTTATAATCTGCGCTCAGGAAACAATCATTAACCATTTTCTCTATGTGTGCGGGATTTTTTTGACCAGGATCTTTTACCACTTCACCAACGGTCTTTTTCACGGCCTTAATAGTTAAAGGTGCGTTATCAACGATTTTTTTTACATACTCATCCACAGTTTGCTCTAGCAATTCAAAACCAACCATAAAGTTTACCAGCCCGATTGACAAAGCTTCTTTCGCTTCCAAGAAGCGTGCAGTAAAAAGAATATCTTTCGCGTGTGATGGGCCTACAATTGACTCTAGAGTTTTTACCGCCTCAAACCCATAACCAAGACCTAATTTCGCCGCCGGGATTCCGAACTTCGAATTCTCAGTTGCTATTCTAATATCAGTGTTCAGTGCAATCGCGAGGCCCCCGCCAATGCAGTAACCGTGAATCATTGCCACAACCGGCGCAGGGAAGTTCGCTAACTTATCGAGGGCGTCGTCAAAAGCTTTCTCATAGGCATCTCGATCCGCGTCGCTTGACCTCTTGTCCTCAAATTCGGAGATGTCGGCGCCTGAAACAAAAGCCGCCTCTCCAGCCCCCGTAAGTATTAATACTCTCAGCGATTTTTTTTCTTGAAGTTTACCTAATATTTCATCGAGGCCTAACCACATATCAAGAGACATTGCATTTCGCTTCTCTGGCGCATTAAACGTTATTCGCCCTACTCCATCTCTGACTTCGGCTAATATTTTCGGGGTGGGTGAATCAATTATCATTTTACTTGTCCGATAGTTGAATTACTTAGTTCAGATAGCTTTAACAACGCCATTAGTTTTTAGCTCGTCTATGAATTCTTCATTGTAGTCCATCTCCCGAAGAATTTCGTCAGAATGAGCACCAAGCTCCGGTCCGGCTTTATCGAACGCCTCTCCATGCTCAAACCTAGAGAGATTGATGGGCGACCTCAAAAGATCAAGCTCTCCCAACTCAGAATGTGTTGCTTTTTTTGTCATACCCAGCGATGAAACATGGTGATCATTGAAGGCTTCTCCAACATTATTAATTGGGCCACAAGGAATCCCGACCGAGTTCATTTTTTCAACCAGCTCTTCTGTAAAAAATTGGGTGGTTATTTCGTTTACCTCTTGCCACAATACCAGCCGGGTTTTTAACCTGCCATCAACAGTAGCGTAATTTTTATTAGCTGCTAGGGTTATAGCGCCCGTAGCTTCGCAGAAAGCGGCCCACATTTTATTGGTACTTGCAGCGAGGTTTACCTGTCCGTCTCTGGTGTTGAAAACACCCATTGGAGAAAGAGTAGGATGATGATTACCTTCCTGCTTCGGTATCTCGCCGTTCACAGTATAGCGCGCCGCCTGGAAATCCAATTTACATAACATAGATTCTAACAAAGACGTGTGGACCCACTGGCCCTCCCCCGTTTTTTCCCTGTGTAAGAGGGCCAACAATATCCCCTGGCCTAAAAACATCCCGGCAGAGGTATCACTTACTGCTATGCCAGCGCGCATTGGTCCACGATCGGGTTCACCGGTAACTGTCATCAACCCACTCATGCCTTGGATCACCTGATCCACAGCAGGGCGTTCAGCATAAGGTCCTTCTTGACCGAATCCGGAAATACTCCCAAAGATAATTGAAGGGTTAATTTTTTTTAGTGACTCATAATCGATACCCAACCGCTTTTTTACATCAACTCGGAAATTTTCCACTACCACATCTGACCTTTTAACAAGATCCATTAATACTTTAAGGCCATCCTTGGATTTAAGATTTAAACACAGGCTTCTTTTATTTCGATGGAGGTTCTGAGAGTCCGGACCTTGTCGGCTTCCCGCAATATCTCCTTCAATAGGGGCCTCAATACGAATGACATCTGCCCCCCAATCAGAAAGCAGACGAACGGCAGTGGGGCCAGCTCGAGCAATGGTTAAGTCGAGAACGGTGTAATCAGATAGCGGGAATGTTGTGTTGATCATATTTTTATTGATGTCTTAAGTGGAAAAAATACTCTACGGTGCCTTTATCTTGTCAGCCTACCTTCAACTTCTTGACGGCGCGCGCCCGCAAGTATGCTCGGAAGCGAGTAATTTCCCTCATGACACCCTGATTCATAAAGCCGCTGCCCTGATGCCATCCTCTGCAGTGTGAGACGAGATTTAATTGTCTCTGAATATATCTGCGGATCCGTTATCTCAAACTCTAGAACTATTTCTGAATCCGATACGGGAGTATAACGTTCGATTACTTTTAGCCTTTCACTTGACCTTAGTCTTCGATTAGATTGATCTGGCCTAAAAGACGTCGTATGAATTACTAATGTGCCGTCTTCCCAGAAACCTACTGAGTCACCAAAAAATTTTGCAAATGCTGGCTTAAAATGCTGGCTATTGAGCCTAACAATACGAGGTGACGTATGATACTCGCCGTAAATCATAACGTAATTTTCATTTTGAACGATCTGTATATTCCTCCAGGGCCCGTCGAGCGGCAGTTGCACGATTAATGGCAGCTGCCCTGGCACACCCAAGCATCTTTCGTTAGCAGGCCGATTCTCCGGCCCATCAAATCTCGTGAATCCAGAATTTGCTCGTCGCGCAAAAATATCCTGAGGGTTTTCGTTTAGATACGGCAGCTGCCCATCTTTTGGCTGCACTATCCTCGAGGTAAGGTACTCTCCAAGGACTGGTACAAACTTGGTGACCAATCCGTTGAAATTGACGTCCGACTGCTGCGTTATGGTCCCTCCAATAGGCGGCGGGCTTCTGTCTGCGCTCAATGGCTCCTGGGCTCTCTCCATTGAAGCGCGCCGAGCCTGCTCTAAATCACTAATTTCTTGAGACGTATAGGTGCTTTTAAGGCCGAGCGAATTTGGCCTCTCAAGCGGGGTCATTGATTGGTCAGTCCATACGCCCTGCAAATTCGGATGCCCAAACTCTGTTACTGGCGCCAAGTAAGACGTCCCCGACTGCGGAAAACCTGCCACTGTGAACGCTGACCAAGAAATGAAAAAAAAGACTTTTATTTTGAAATTGACGCCACTCATGTTTTTTATCTTATTTTTCGACACTATGATTTCTCTACCTAAACGGTATTATACTGGCCTAAACTTATCAAACCATTCAAGCTAATTAAATCGAAGAAAGACGCATGGTATGGTACTCGCTGAAAATCAGCCAGCTGAATAGCGCGAAAAGTAAAATAAACGAGATAAAAAGGAATAACTTTGAGAATAATTAGTACGGCCTTCGCAGCGACCCTTATTTTATCTCTAATATCTGCCTGCTCTACCAGCATTGAGCCACCAAACGGGGTCCTCAACTGGTCTCTTGCTAATACCACTGGAAGCAGGGTGACCATGAGCGTTTATGACAAAGTTTGCAATCGAAGCTACTTGAGGGTTGTAGTGCGCAGATCACGCGAGACTATGATGGCAACCTGCGCAGACGCTGATGGTAGAGCAGACGTTAGGTACCGCAGATACAGCTTCAAAACAACGACAGATAACCCATGGCTTGAGACAAAAATGAACGCTAATCAGGCGTTAATGATCCGTTGATTTTCTAACAGAAAATAGATTTAAGTTATTATTCTAGGTAGCTTTTCAAAGTTAATTGCGCTGTAAAAATTTAACAGCTTTGTCAGGAAAATCAGTGAAAATCCCATCAACATCGGCGTCCAGAAAATGTTTGCGCAATAGTTCGTCAAAGTTATCTGCGTAATTGGGTATTTGCCCCGTGTCTAGCCGATAAGTATATGGGTGTACTTTCAACCCTGCTGCATGAGCTCGAGAGACCAGAGGGGTAATCTGCGTATTGGACGCGGTTGATTCGCGGAAAATTACTAAGCCCTTATCAGGCCCAATCCCGTCCGCAAATTTTGCAATTTTTTCCATTCCTCCTTCTTCAAAAATCCAAGGATAGGTGTTCTTATTTCCAACCAGCAAAATTAAGTCGATCTCTACACCGACCTCCGGAAAGATGTTGGTTCTTATTTCTTTCAACTCTTCGAAACTAAAAGTCTGCAGGAACACCTTTTCACTCCTAGAGAAATAGCCATACTCCTTCAATAACTTAACCACTGCTGTGCTTATATCCTTACCTTCGTCGCGGTGAAATTTTGGCTGCTTGATTTCAGGATAAATCCCAACATCCTTGCCAGTCGATTTATTCAATCCTTGGATAAGCTGAATTTCCTCCTCCAAGGTAGGAACGCTAAATGATGATAGGTTTATTGGGAAACGATTTTTATAGCCCTGTACTTTCTTCCCCTCTTCCATAACAAAGGCCTCGGTAGCTGCTAAGGAACGAACCTCTTCCAAGGTAAAATCTATGGCGTAATACCTTCCGTCATCTCGAACCCTACCAGGAAATTTTTCAGCAACATCCGTCGTTCTATCCAACGTAATATCATGCAGGACGATCAGGGCGTCATCTTTCGTCATGACAACATCCTGTTCTACGTAATGTGCGCCCATAGCATGCGCCATAGCCTTTGCCGCGAGCGTGTGCTCCGGTAGGTATCCGCTGGCTCCACGGTGAGCTATAACAATTTTCTCCGCTGATACAGAGGTCTTCTTCATAAATGAATCAACTGTCCTATCATTCTATTTATGCTTAAACTGATCTTAGCAAGTAAAAATCAATTCTCGGGAGGCTTTGAGCTTATGCTTTAAAACATAAAACGTCTAAAGAGGGAAATATTTGCTCATTTTTTAGTGCTTAAATTAAACGAAATCTTCGCGTGAGTATAAATCAAATACCAAATCGGTAGCGTAGCTTGATCGCAAATGAGTCAACTATTCTATCATTCCACCCTTGCTCAAGCAGGTCTTGAAAAGTAAAGAAGCTATTTCCTGGCAGATTAGACCCGCGCGTATAAACTACGAATAAATCTGATAATGGCGCGATTTGCCATCTGTAACGCGCCTGAAAGGTAAGTCGACTTATAACAAAATCATCGGGATCATTATCTAAATTCGAAACGGGTCTCAGTTGCTCTAGACGATTAGGGTTAACTTCCCAAAAACGATCTTCAAAAGCTTTTAGGGAGTTCCACTGAAGGGTCACCCTAAATTGCTGTCGCGCAGAGATAAAATAATTTGACTCCAGCTTTGGTGCCCACTGATGGGCCTCAAAACTTGTATAACTGCCGTTTCCTTGATGCACAAGTAACGCTTCCTGGTCGGTATAATCCAATCCAACATCGAATGAAAACCGATCATTTGGACGCCACACGATGCCTGCTCCACCTGAAACTTTTTTCGGCCCTAAATCTTCTTGGCTCGCATCTATACTAACCGACCACGCTATGTTCCTAGCTGGATTAGAGGTAAAACTTGATCTTAGACCAAACCGTTCCGGTATCCGAAAGTCACCTGTCCCTCTACCAAGCCTATCGTCGATTCGCTTGGGATAGTACTGGAACGTGAGATCAAAAGTATCATTATTTAGATAATTCCATGTCCGTCCAACAAACTGTCCCGCCAAAACGGAATTACCATCTGTATTATACTGGTTAACCGAAGTTAACGTTGTCGTCCTTGACTGAATTCCTGGGATATTGGACTCCGTAAGAATGAAGTTGTAGTCCAAATTCATTTGTGAATTCCGTGAAAGGAAACCCATATCATTCATATCAAATTCATCATCAATGTAGGTCGCTTTTATGAGGTGCTGCACTCCTTGTCGAGGTATATAACTCACGTCCCCCAGAAAGCCAATTCCAGTAACACCGCTAACATCGCTATGCATAAATTGCCCATCCAATGCCCAACGCTGATCAGCCGAAAAATAATGTGCGTCTATAGCATTAACTGTTGAATTCACCTCTGAATGCGACACATCTGTACCCATCCAGCCAATAGATCGCCGCACACCGCCACTTGTGTCCTCATAGAGTAGACGCCCGACTGTATAATCACGACCGGTAGCTTGCAGGTTTACACGAGTTCCATCTGACAGAGTACCTCGAATTTCAGCATCATCCTCTGAAGCTAACAAGGCACCGTATCGTAAATTGCCACTTTGACCAGTAAACTTGGCCGCCCCAAATAAGTCCGTAGGCTGACTAAGGTCTGTTGGTCGAACATCCACACCCTGAGGAATATTAAATCTTGATGATCCTCCAATTCTTCTTGTATTTAATAACGAGATAGGTCCGCCAGGACCTCTAATGTTTTGAGCTATCGATCGCGGAGTGGTATTAAAGATCTCCTGCCCTTCCTGAAAAAATACGCGCCTCTCGGGAAAGAAAACTTCAAACGCAGTTAGGTTTACGACCACGTCGTCAGACTCTACTGTTCCAAAGTCGGGATTTAAGGTGCTTGATAAAAGGGTGTTAGTTGTCGGCCGCCAGTAGATATCAGCCCCGACCCGGCTATTAGCATCGTGGCGAATTCCGTCGAATACACTGGATACAAAAGGATAAACGGTGAGTTGCCTGCGAGGCTCAATATCACTCAACTCATACTTTTTGAAGCCACTTAAAAAAACGTTCCTGGTCATTGGCAATGGAGGAGATCCCCATCTGACTCCTTCCTGAGCTAAGTCCCGAAGGAATGCTAACCCTATCTTACGATCGCCTTCGGCTTGTGGAAGCGGCATCATCGACCACGGAGCAAAAAACTCAGCACTCCATCCCTCTTCGATCACTTGGGTACGGCCATCCCATGCGCCATCCCACTGTGCATTTATCTGGCGCTCCGGTAGCACTGATATATCAGTCTGGCTATCCCCGAGACCCAGCCGCATTCCATAACCATAACGTCCCTCTCCTGATGCATCTATCACCACCCCTATCGCATCAACAACCATATCAAACGGTGAAGAGTCCCTTGTTGTTAACCGCGAAATAATTGTCTCTGATGGTTGATGGTTAACTATTCCAAAATAAATGCCTCTCTCGGTATAAAAGAAACGAATATCAGTTTTGTATGGGGCGTCCTCAAGAGTATCTGGGTCGGTACTCTTCATCCCATCGATTGCAGGTATATTCTGCCATACTGGCTCGTCTACAAATCCATCTAAGAATATATTCACCTCAGCCTCGTCGAGCTGAGTAATACGAGGTAACTGTTGCGCAACAGCCTGAGAACAAACCAAGGCTGCGATTAGCGCCAAAACCTTTGCGGTCAG
>MDSW01029812.1_pt1 | contig 21922 bp, 22 predicted proteins | sample 811171 | NCBI WGS metagenome assembly MDSW01 (sample SAMN05326641, study PRJNA326480) | marine metagenome | isolation source: seawater | place: Atlantic Ocean: North West | collected 2012 | reverse complement strand
TTTTGGAGGCCACGCCCAGAATCGAACTGGGATAGAAGGATTTGCAATCCTCTGCGTAACCATTCCGCCACGTGGCCATTTATTATAATAAAAACAACAAAATCAATTCTTTGTTTTCTGTCAAATTATTATATGTTTAGATAAAATGCAAAATTCAAATTACAACCATACAGACATAGAAAAAGATATATACGATTATTGGGAAAAAAATAATTTTTTTAAACCAAAAAAAAGCAAGAAAAAGCATTTTTCTATAGTTATACCTCCACCAAACGTTACAGGAAGCTTACATATGGGTCATGCTTTAAATAATTCATTGCAAGATTTATTAATTCGTTTTTATCGAATGAACGAATTTGAGACTTTATGGCAGCCAGGAACAGACCATGCTGGAATTGCTACTCAAGCTGTTGTAGAGAAAAAACTTATAGAAAAAGGTATTAAAAAAAATCAGCTAGGAAGAGAAAAATTTATTGAAGAAGTTTGGAAATGGAAAAAGGATTCTGGCGACAAAATACTTAATCAACTTAAAAAATTAGGATGTTCATGCGATTGGTCCAGAAATAGATTTACTATGGATAACGAACTTTCCGAAGCAGTTATAAAAACCTTTGTCAAATTATATAATAAAAAAATTATTTATAAAGATACTAAGCTAGTAAACTGGGACACCAAGCTAGAGACAGCGATATCAGATTTAGAAGTTGAACAAAAGGAGGTTCAATCTAATCTTTATTATATAAAATATAAAATTGAAGGAGAAAATGAATTTATTACAATAGCAACTACGCGACCCGAAACTATGCTGGGTGATACGGCTGTAGCTGTTAACCCCAAAGATGAAAGGTATAAAAAATTTATAGGAAGAAAAATAAAAATACCTATAGTTAATAGAACAGTAGAAATTATTTCAGATAATTACGTTTCTATAGATCAAGGTTCAGGTGCATTGAAAGTAACACCTGCTCATGATTTTAATGATTTTGAAATAGGAAAAAGACATAAGCTTAAATTCATAAATATATTCGAAAAAAACGGTACACTTAATTATAAAGTACCAAAAGAATTTGTAGGAATGGATCGATTTGATGCTAGAGTAAAAATAATACAAAAATTAAAAGAAAATAAATTAATAGAAAAAATAGAAAATATAAAAAATTCTATCCCATACGGTGATCGTTCAAATTCAGTTATTGAACCTTTGCTTACAGAGCAATGGTTTGCTGACGCAAAATTTTTATCTAAAAAAGCTATTCAAGTAGTTAAAAGAAAAAAGACTAATTTTTTTCCAACCAACTGGTCTAATACATATTTTCAGTGGATGAATAATATTCAACCCTGGTGTATATCTAGGCAGTTATGGTGGGGACACAGAATTCCTGCTTGGTATTCTAGTGATAATAAAATATTTGTTGCAGAAAATGAAGTTGATGCAAAAAAATTAGCAAAAAAATACTATAAAAAAGAAATTAAATTAACAAGAGACGAAGATGTTCTAGACACTTGGTTTTCTTCCGCATTATGGCCGTTTGCTACATTGGGTTGGCCAAAAAAAACATACGAATTAAAAAGATTTTATCCTACATCAGTATTAGTTACAGGATTTGATATAATTTTTTTCTGGGTAGCGAGAATGATGATGATGGGTAATTATCTAATTAAAAAAGAACCTTTTTCTAAAGTATATGTTCACGCATTGGTTAGAGATGAAAAAGGTCAAAAAATGTCAAAGTCCAAAGGTAATGTTATTGATCCTCTAGACATAATAAATAAATATGGAGCAGACTCTTTAAGGTTTACTTTAATTTCAATGGCGGCTCCTGGTAGAGATGTGAAACTTTCTGAAGAGCGCGTAAAAGGATATAGAAATTTTCTTAACAAATTATGGAATGCAAATAAATTTTCTCAGATGAATAGTTGCAAATTAAATAAAAAAATTAATATAAAAAAAACAGATCTCGATATTAATAAATGGATTTATTTTAAATTAGTTAATACTAATCTAGAAGCAAAAAAACATATTTCTAATTTTAGATTTGATGAAGCTGCTAGAACAATTTATCAGTTCTCTTGGCATTCATATTGTGACTGGTATATAGAATTTTTAAAACCCATATTTGATAGCAAAGATAACAAAAACCACGAAGAATCGAGAAATATGTTAAGTATTATTCAATCAAATATATTAATTTTGCTTCATCCGTTTATACCTTTCTTTACAGAAAAGGTCTGGAAGGATTTTAAATTTAATAATTATTATAAAACACCATTAATTCTCAAAAACTGGAATTTACCATCCCAGCCTCTTTTTAATAAGAGTTTTAAAAAGATAGAATGGCTTATTGATTTAATTACCAGTATAAGATCTACAAAAGTTGATCTAAATATATCTCCGGGATCATTTATTGACATTTCTACATCTGAATTGAATTCAGATAAAATATCTATATTAAATAATAATATCGTAGTTTTTAAAAGGTTAGGTAGAATAAATAATATTAGTAACAAAAAATTGAATAAAAATGGAGTTAAGATAATTGCAGGTGGTGAAACAGTTATTCTGTATTTTGACCAGAATTTTAATCTAAATGAACAAAAACAAAAAATACTAAATAAAATTGAAGATTTAGAAAGAAAAATTATTTCTATAAAAAACAAGTTAAAAAACAAATCTTTTTTGTCAAATGCACCAAAACAGATAGTAAGTAGAGAGAAAAAAGCATTTATAGATTATGAAATTGAACTTAAAAAGTTGAATAGTATTCTAAATAGTATTAAAGATTAATTATGAAATTTAACAAATCTAAATTACCAAGTAGACATGTATCAGTAGGAGTTAAGAGCGCCCCTCATCGATCAATGTATTATGCGATGGGATTAAAAAGTGCTGATATTGAAAAACCTTTTGTCGGTGTAGCCACAACTTGGAATGAAGCAGCTCCTTGCAATATTACTCTTTCAAGACAAGCTCAATCAGCAAAAAAAGGCGTTAAGTCTTCTGGAGGCACACCCAGAGAATTTACTACTATTACAGTAACAGATGGAATAGCAATGGGTCACGCAGGGATGAAGTCGTCTTTAATTAGTCGTGAGGTTATAGCTGATTCAGTTGAGCTAACAATGAGAGGCCACTGTTATGATGCACTCATAGGTTTAGCTGGCTGCGATAAATCATTACCAGGATTAATGATGGTAATGTTAAGATTAAATGTTCCTTCTGTGTTTATTTACGGAGGTTCAATCCTGCCGGGAAATTATAAAGGTAAAGATGTTACCATCGTAGATGTCTTCGAAGGAGTGGGGAAACATTCTACAGGAAAAATGTCTAAAGAAGATTTATTTAAATTAGAAAGTGTAGCATGTCCTTCAGCAGGATCTTGTGGTGGACAGTTTACTGCCAATACAATGGCTTGCGTATCTGAAGCTATTGGTTTGGCACTTCCAGGGTCAGCAGGAACACCAGCTATATATGAGTCACGAGATAAATTTGCAGTTTCAAGTGGTGAAGCTGTTATGAATTTGCTACAAAAAAATATTAGACCAAGGGATATTGTAACAAAAAAATCATTGGAAAACGCAGCTGTAATTGTTGCTGCATCAGGAGGTTCTACTAATGCTGCTTTACATTTACCTGCAATAGCAAATGAGGCTGGAATTAATTTTACATTAGAAGATGTAACAAACATTTCAAAAAAAACGCCGTACATAGCTGATTTAAAACCAGGTGGTAAATACGTAGCTAAAGACCTATACGAAATAGGAGGAGTTCCTATTTTAATTAAAGCTTTATTAGAAGGTGGTTATTTACATGATGATTGTATGACAGTTTCTGGAAAAACCATTGGAGAAAATCATAAGGATATAGTTTTTCCATCTAATCAAAAAATTATATATAAAACTTCCAAACCATTAAATAAAAGTGGTGGTTTCGTTGGATTAAAAGGAAACTTAGCTCCCGAAGGAGCAATAGTTAAAGTGGCAGGAATGAAAAGAAGAAAATTTAAAGGAAAAGCAAAATGTTTTGATGGAGAACCTTCAGCTTTAAATGCTGTTCTTGAAAGAAAAATTAAACCAGGAGATGTTATTGTTATTAGATACGAAGGTCCAAAAGGAAGTCCAGGGATGCCTGAAATGTTATCTACTACTGGCGCTATATATGGACAAGGATTAGGAGAAGAAGTTGCTTTAATTACAGATGGACGTTTTTCTGGAGGTACTCACGGATTTTCAATAGGTCATGTTGGTCCCGAAGCAGCAGTTGGCGGACCTATTGGATTAATTAAAAACGGGGATGTAATTGAAATTGATGCAGACAAAGGTTCATTAAAAGTTAATTTATCAAAAAAAGAAATGAATAATAGAAAGAAAAAATGGAAACCAAAAAAAATAGAATATACCTCAGGCACATTGTGGAAATACTCACAATCTGTTGGACCCGCATACAAAGGAGCAGTAACTCACCCTGGAGCCTCAAAAGAGAAGAAATGTTACGCTGATATTTAATAGAGATGAAAATAATACCAGTTATCTTATGTGGGGGCGCAGGAACAAGACTATGGCCTCAATCTAAAAAAAATTTACCTAAGCAATTTGTCGATTGGGGAGGGTGGACATTGTTTGGTAAAACTCTTGAAAGAATTAAAAATTCAATATTTGATTATCCAATAATTTCAACGAATTTAACTTATTTAAAATTAGTAAAAAAACATCTTTCAAAACATAACATTAAAAAATATAAAATAATTTTAGAACCTTTTAAAAAAAATACTGCCGCAGCAATATTAGCTCCAACATTGATAAATGATATTAATGAAAAACAGCCTATGATTTTTTTTCCATCAGATAATTTAATAGGTAAATTAAATGTGTTTAATCGATCAATTAGTATGCATAAAAAATATTTAAGCGATCAAAATATATTTATATTTGGCATTAAACCTACTTCTCCATCATCTGAGTATGGGTATTTTATTACAAGAAAAACACTTAAGAGATTGAATAAAGTTCATTCGTTTATTGAAAAACCAAATAAAAATAAAGTAAAGATAATTATTAAGAAAAAAGGTTATATGAATTCTGGTATGTTTTTTGTAAGAAAAGATTCTATTGTTAATAACTTCAAAAAGTATCAAAGCTTAATATTTAAGCATTGTAATAATTCAGTTAAAAAATCTAAAAAATATAAAAATATTTATTATCTTAATAAAAAGTCTTTTAAAAAAATAAAAGAAATATCTTTTGATTATGCTATTTTAGAAAGATCAAATAATATTAATGGAATTAAACTTAATTTACCTTTAACAGATCTAGGCAATTGGAAGGAAATTTGGAAATATTTTAAAAAGATAAGAACGAAAAGCTTTATTAAAAAAAATACTTATTATAGACCATGGGGCAAATATATAAATTTATTTAGTGGTAGAGGTTTTTTATTAAAAGAAATTATAATTAATCCCAATTCTTCTATAAGCCTTCAAAAACATTTACATCGATCAGAGCGCTGGACAATAGTTTCAGGCAATCCTAAAATTACTATAGATAATAAAAAATTTTATAAAAAAGTAAACGAATCTGTTTTTATACCTAAAGAATCAATCCATAGAATTGAAAATTTATATAATACACCAGTTAAAATTGTTGAGGCCCAAATAGGAAATCTATTAAAAGAATCTGATATTATTAGGTACAAAGATATTTATGGAAGAGCTAATTAATTTCTAATTGTATAGGAGTGTGATCGGATGGTTTTAATTTAGATCTTGGTTTTTTATCAATAATAATAGTTTTAATATCACTTATAAGTTCATTGGAAACTAAAAAATGATCAATTCGCATACCATTATTTTTTTGCCAAGCACCAGCCATATAGTCCCAAAAAGTAAAATTCTGTTTATCTTTATAAAAATGTCTATAGACATCAAAAAATCCAAAATTAACAAGTTCTCTAAACTTTTTTCTTATTTCTAATTTAAATAAAGCATCATTTTCATATTTTTTATAATCATAAACATCAATTTCATTAGGAATAATATTAAAATCACCACCTATTATAATATTTGAATTATTATTCATAGTTTCTTTTATTTTTTTAAGAAAGGTTTTTAACCAAGTTTTTTTATATTCATATTTTTCAGTAGAAATTGGATTTCCATTAGGTACGTAAATGTTTACAAGCTTAATAACTTTTGAGTTATTTATAACTTCACCTACTATAATTCTTGATTGAGCTCTCTTATCTTTAATAAAAGAAAAATCAATTTTGTTTATCTTTACTTTTGTTATAAAAGCTACGCCGTTATAACTTTTTTGTCCAAAAACATGTGACTCGTATCCTAAATTTTTAAAATCATTAAACGGAAAATTTTTATTTTCTGTTTTAATTTCCTGTACCATTAAAATATCAGGTTTAGAATATTTTAAATATGATATTATGTTAGGAAGTCTTGCTCTGACTGAATTTACATTCCAACTACTTATCTTCATTAAAATGAAAAAGATATTCCACAACCACAAGATGACTTGGTTTTTGGATTAGATATTTTAAATGAGCTTCCTATTAATTCGTTTGTAAAGTCGATCTGCGATCCCTTTAACATTTCTAATGAACTTTTATCAATAACCACATTTTTATACTTTACATCATTATCATCAGTATTTTTATCAAACGTAAAATCATATTTAAAACCTGAACAACCTCCACCTTTAACAGCAATACGGAAAAAAGTGCCAGGTGTTTTTTTTGACACAAGTAGATTTATTTTTTCCACAGCTTTTTCGGTAAAATTAATATCTTTAATCATTTAATTTATCTTTATTATAATATAATCATATAAATTAATTTATGCAAAAATTATATAAGGAAGATTACTTAAAACCTTATGCAGCTAAATCAATCAATTCAAAAGGTAGAATTTATAACGAAAAAGAGAATAAATTTAGATCTCCCTATCAAAGAGACAGAGATAGAATAATCCATTCCTCGGCATTTAGAAGACTTAAGCATAAAACACAAGTTTTTGTAAATACCGAAGGTGACCATTATAGAACTCGACTCACTCACTCAATGGAAGTTTCACAAATTGCAAGAACTTTGTCACGATCTCTCGGCTTAAACGAAGATTTATGCGAAACATTAAGTCTATCCCATGACCTTGGTCACACTCCATTTGGTCATGCTGGTGAAGAAGTTCTAAATAAATGTATGAAGAAGTTTGGTGGTTTTGATCACAATATACAAACTATAAGAATAGTCATGTTACTTGAAAATAAATATTATAATTTCCTAGGACTAAATCTGACAATAGAAACCCTCGATGGTTTGCTAAAACATAATGGTCCAATTAAAGATTTAAATTTTTTTAAAAAAATTTTAAAAGAAGATATTTTTAAAAAACGAATTAATTTTAAAACATTTCCTTCTTTAGAGGCTCAAATTGCATCTATTTCAGATGATATAGCTTACAACAATCACGATCTTGAAGATGGGTTAAGAGCAAACTTATTTTCCTTAAGTGATATTAAAACTATTCCATTTATTTCAAAAATTATTAATAAGCATATTAAAAAAGAAAAGTTTTTTAGAAGAGAGATAATTATTAGTCAAATAATAAGAGAATTAATTAATTTAATGGTATTAGATGTTATACATACTACAAATAATAATTTAAAAAAAATTAAACCTGCATCAATTAAAGATGTGTATCATAATAAACAATTTGTAGTTGATTTTTCTAATGATATGAAAAAAATTGTTATCTTGATAAAGAACTTTTTAAAAAAAAATATGTATAATCATAAAAAAGTACTTGTTAATACAAACAGCGGAAAGAAAATAGTAAAAGATTTATTTGATTATTTTGTTAATAATCCTAATAAATATATAAACAAAAAATTATTTAATAAAAAAAACAAAGAAAGAGTAGTATCGGATTTTATTGCTGGCATGACAGACAGATATGCAATTAATATTTATAACAAAATAAAATGAACTTACTTTCTGATTACCAAACAAAAATTAATAGTCATCTAATAATTTTAAGTAAAAAAAAGATAATTTTTGTACCAAGTCAACTTCAAGGTCTTACGGTTGAATTACCACCTAAAAATAACAAAGCTGATATATCTTGTAATGCTGCATTAATTTTATCAAAATTTAATAAAAAAGAACCAATTCTATTAGCAGAAGATATTAAAAAAGAACTATTAAAAAAATTTAAAGAATTTGAAAGAGTGGAAGTTGCCAAACCTGGTTTCATTAATATTAATTTTTCAAAACAATTTTGGAACGAATACTTGATTAAAATAATAAACTTTAGCAAAAAATATGGAAGCAATAATACTATAAAAAAAAATTATAATGTTGAATTTGTTTCTGCTAATCCTACAGGACCCTTACATGTTGGTCATTGCAGAGGTGCTATTCTTGGTGACGTGCTATCAAACTTATTAAAGTTTAATGGGAATAATGTTTTAAAAGAATTTTACGTTAACGATTATGGACAACAAATAAAAACTTTTGTAAATTCTGTGTATTACAGAATATTAGAATTAACCAGTAATAAAAAATTTCCAAAAGGTATAGATTTATACCCAGGTGATTATATAATTGATATAGCAAAACGAATTATTAAAGAAAAAAAAATAAAAAATTTTACTAATTTAGAAAAGATATTTAAAAAATTAACTAATGAATCATTAAAAATTTCTTTAGAATTAATTAAAGGTAATCTAAAAGAATTAGGTGTTAAACATGACAAATTTATATTTGAATCTAATTTAGTAGCAAAAGGAATAGTTCTTAAAACGATCAATAAGCTTAAAAAAAATGATTACGTTTATACCGGTACTCTTAAACCACCTAAGGGAGAACTAACTGAGGAGTGGAAAATTAGAAACCAATTATTATTTAAATCTACAAAATTTGGTGATGATGTGGACAGAGCTTTACAAAAAGAAGATAAATCTTGGACATATTTTGCTAGCGATATTGCCTATCATGATCATAAAGTCCAAAGAAAATTTAATTTTTTAATAAATATTTTAGGATCTGATCACGCAGGTTATATAAAAAGAATTACAGCAGCTGTTAGCGCATTATCAAATAATAAAGTAAATTTAATTTGTAAAGTTTCTCAACTTGTAAAGCTTTATAAAAATGGATCACCTTTTAAAATGTCAAAAAGGGAAGGTAACTATATTACTGTTGAAGATCTAGTTAATGAAGTTGGAAAAGACTCAACTAGATTTATGATGCTTAATAGAAGCAATGACGTTGAATTAGATTTTGATTTTCAAAAAGTTACCGAAAAGTCTAAAGACAACCCTGTTTTTTATGTTCAATATGCGTATGCTAGAATAAACTCAATTTTTAGAAATCTTAGATTAAAAATGAATAATAAAATTAAATTAGATAAGAAACAATTTTTGCTAAATGAATATGAAATTAATATTTTAAAAAAAATTGCTGAATGGCCTAGATGTGTTGAAATATCTTCAAAAAAACTTGAACCACACAGGATTCCATTTTTTCTAAATGACTTATCAGTATTATTTCATTCTTATTGGAATCTGGGAAAAGATAACAAAGATTATAGATTTATTTCTGAAAATGGGAAGGCAATTCCTGTTCGTTTATTACTATTAAAAGCAATAGCATTAGTAATTGAAAATGGTATGTCAATTCTCGGTGTATCAACGCCCAAAAGCATGTAATGTATAAAAATATTTTTCTATCTATTCTACAAATTTTTTTTATTGCGTGGATAACAATCATTTATTTTTCTGATGAAAATATTAATAATATAAATAAATCAAGAGCAAAAAATTATTCTAATTTATATATAAAGATTAGTGAAATACCATTATTGAACAACGATACTATAGATATAATTGAATACTCGCCTGATACATTAAATGATAATGAGAAAAAGAAATATAATGAATTTTTTAAACTTTTAGAGAGTAATGAAAAATAGAAAAGCAATAATTTTTGGAATTAAAGGTGCAAAATTAAATTCTAGTGAGAAAAATTTATTAAAAAAAGATAAACCCTGGGGCGTTATTTTATTTAGCAGAAATATTAAAAATATAAAACAAGCCAAAAGTCTCGTTGATCAAATAAAAAAAGCTACTAATGATAAAAAATATCCAATATTAATAGACGAAGAAGGCGGTAGAGTTAGTAGGTTAAAAAATATTATTAATCTAAGTAATTTTAATCAAAATTCTTTTGGTAATTTTTATTATAAAAATAAAAAGGACTTTAGTAATACTTACGAAAATTATATAGATATGGTTTCTGTAATTTTGAGATATATAGGAGTAAATATAAATACTGTTCCAGTTTTGGACCTTAAAAGAAAAAAATCAGATAAAATTATAGGAGATCGTTCTTTTTCTAATAACAAGAAAACTGTTTATAAAATTGGAGAGTTATGTATAAAATTTTTTGAAAAAAATAAAATTGCTACAGTTATGAAGCACATACCCGGCCATGGTTTAGCAAATCAAGATAGTCATTTTTTTACACCAATAGTTAAATCTTCAAAAAAAAGCCTTTTTAATAATGATTTTATGCCATTTAAAAAATGCAAGTCATTTCTTGCTATGACTGCTCACATTGTTTTTAATTCATACGATTCCACAAATGTAGCAACTTTTTCAAAAAATATTATTAAAAACTTAATAAGAAAAAAATTAGGATTTAAAGGTATTCTTATCTCTGACGATATTTCTATGAAGGCTCTTAAGTATGATATTGAAACAAACGCACTAAAAGCTATTAGTGCCGGCTGTAACTTAGTTTTACATTGTAATGCTGATATTAATGAAATGAAAAGATTAATTAAAGTTGTACCAAATATAGATAATTTCACTCGAAAAAAAACATCGGATTTTTATAAGTTTTTAGGGTAGTATTATTTTTATGGTATTAGATGAAAAAAATGAATTAAAAATTAAAATTGATAATTATTCTGGACCATTAGAGGTTTTACTAGACTTAGCAAAACTACAAAAAGTAGATTTAACTAATATTTCCATTTCCCAATTAGCCGATCAATTTATTGAGTTTATTCGAAAAGCTCAAAAGATCAATTTAGATTTAGCTTCAGAATATTTATTAATGGCCTCATGGCTTGCTTATCTTAAATCTAAGTTATTATTGCCTCAACTTGATGATGATAACTTTAAAGCATCTGAAGTTGCTGAAAAGTTAAAATTACAATTAAAGAAACTTGAATTAATTAGACTTTTGTCAGATCAATTATTAAAAAAAAACAGACTAGGAATAGACGTTAGGCTTAGAGGTGTATCTGGAGGAATTAGACTTAAAAGAAAGTCAAGATATACTGTAACATTATACGAACTGCTAAAAGCCTATTCTTCACATATTATGAAAAAAAACTTTTTATCAATTAGTATTCCTAAATTGCCAGTATGTACCACCGAACAAGCTATTGATATTATTAAAAAAAATATTAATAAATTAGATGATTGGAAATATATTGCAGATTTAATTCCTTCAAAATTTAGAAAAACAAAAAAACTTAAACAAACAGGATTAGCTGGATTTTTTGCGGCTTCACTTGAATTAACAAAAGAGGGATTAATTACTATTATGCAAAATAAAGACTTTGACAAAATTCATATTAAGGAAAATAAATGAATAAAAAAAATAATATAAAAGTATTGAAATTTCCTTCTACATCAGCTCAAGCCGAAAGAGAAATCGAAGCAATTTTATTTGCTGCTGAAGAACCTTTGGATATTGAAACTATTAAAAGTAGAATGAAAGCCAAAACTGACCCAAAGAAAGTTTTAGAAAGCCTTGAACAACAATACAAAAATCGAGGTATAAATTTAGTTTGTATTGCAAATAAATGGTCTTTTAGAACTTCGCTTAGTCTCACCAAACTAATGAGTTTGCAAAAAACAACTGAAAAGAAACTGTCTAAAGCAGCAATTGAATCTTTGGCTATTATTGTATATCACCAACCAGTTACAAGATCTGAAATTGAGGAAATCAGAGGTGTTACTTTTGCGTCAGGCACTTTGGAAATTTTATTGGAATTAAATTGGATAAGACCAGCTGGAAGAAAAAATGTTCCTGGAAAACCAATACAATACGCAACTACAGATGATTTTCTAAGTCATTTTAATATTCAAAAACTTTCAGATTTACCTAATGTTGAAGAACTTTCTTCAGCAGGATTAATAGATAGTGGCAATATTGATACTTCTATCTTTGGAACTGGTAAATTTTTCAAAGAGCAAAGTAGTGAAAAAAAGGAGAATATTTATTCAAATATTGATGATATGTTAAGCAATACTCTTAAAACTGAAGATGAGTAAAAGATATCTTTAATGTTTTAGTAAAATTGTATATAAATAAATTTATGAGTATAGGGTTTTGGCAAATAGCAATAGTAGTAGTTCTGGTTGTCCTTCTTTTTGGAAGAGGCAAAATATCTTCTTTAATGGGAGATGTCGCTAAAGGCATTAAAAGCTTTAAGAAAGGTATGTCAGATAATAACGAAGATTCATCTACAACAACTTCATCACACGAAGATACATCAAAAGAAGACAAAGATTCCTAAATCAATTTTTTAAATGCCACAAATTGGATGGTTTGAAATACTAGTCGTAGTTGTTCTAGCAATTTTAATAATTGGACCAAAAGACTTCCCGATAGTTATAAGAAAAATTGGTAGTTGGATCGGAGCAGCGAAAAGATATTTTTCTGAAGTTCAAAGAGGTTTTTCTAACGTACAAGATTCTATCAATGAAGAAATTTCATTTGATAATGAAAAAGATGAAATAAAAAATAAAAAAGAAAAAAATAGCGATGAATAATAAATCGAACAAAGAAACAAGTTTTGTTAATCATCTTATAGAACTAAGATCAAGACTCTTAAAATCATTAATTTATATCTTAATTTTTTTTATTATTTCATACATTTTTGCAGAAAATATATATGCTTTTTTAGTTGATCCTTACGCTAGGGCTGTTGAAAATGATAATTTAGATAGAAGACTAATATTTACCGCTTTACATGAAACTTTTATAACTTATTTGAAAGTTTCTTTTTTTACGTCTATTTTTATTGGAAGTCCTTTTATTTTAGCACAGGTCTGGAAATTTGTTGCTCCAGCATTATATAAAAATGAAAAAAAAGCTTTTTTACCTTATTTAATAGCAACACCTACATTATTTTTATTAGGAGCCATGTTGGTTTATTATTTAGTAATGCCATTAGCTATAAAATTTTTTCTTTCATTCGAAACTACAGCACAATTTGGCAATTTACCTATTCAATTAGAAGCAAAAGTAAATGAATATTTATCATTAATTATGAGATTAATTTTTGCGTTTGGAATTAGCTTTCAATTACCTGTATTGCTTAGTCTATTAGCCAGAGTAGGAGTCGTTGATTCGTTATATTTAAAAAAAAGAAGAAGATATGTTGTGGTAATTATTTTTGCAGCAGCAGCTATACTTACTCCTCCAGATCCTATAACTCAAATTGGTTTAGGAATACCTCTGTTAATTCTTTATGAATTATCTATATTATCAGTTAAAATAATAGAAAAGAAAAAAAGTAATGCATAATATAAAAAATATTCGCGAAAATTTAAATTTATTTAAGAAAAAATTTTTGGATAGAAATGTAAATGTAAATTTAGAGAATTTACTTAAATTTGATAAAGAAAGTAGAGAATTAATTCAAAAAAAAGAAAAATTAGAAAGTGAAAAAAAAATAATATCTCAAAAAAGAGATAAAGATCAGTTTTCTAGGTCTAAAGAAATATCTAAAAAGATAGAGGAATTATCAAAAATACAAAATGATTTGAAAAAAAAATTAATGAAATAATAAATTATATTCCAAACATTGCTTTAGAGGACGTTCCTATAGGTAAAGATGAAAATTCAAATAAAGAGATAAAAAAAGTTGGTAAAATTGTAAATTTAGATTTTACAGCAAAAACTCATTATGAATTAGGTAATAGACTTAATTTTATGGATTTTGAAACAGCAACCAAAGTATCAGGAGCTAGATTTGTTTTTTTAAAAGATAAGCTAGCTTCTTTAGAAAGAGCAATTTCTAATTTTATGTTAGATTGTCATACTAAAGAATTTAATTATAAAGAAATTTCACCTCCCTTAATAGTTAGCGAAGAGACAATGCACGGCACTGGACAGCTTCCTAAATTTGAAAATGATCAATTTGAAATAAAATTTGATGATACTAAATCAAGAAAATTTTTAATTCCAACTGCAGAGGTTGTTTTAACAAATATAGTAAGAGAATCTTTTATAAAAGAAAATGATTTACCATTAAGATTTGTAGCATCAACTGCCTGTTTTAGAAAAGAAGCTGGTAGTTATGGAAAAGACACAAAGGGAATGATTAGGCAGCATCAATTTTATAAAGTTGAATTAGTAAGTATAGTTAATCCAAAAAAATGCACTGAAGAATTAGAAAGAATGACCAATTGTGCTCAAAATATTTTGCAAAAGCTAGAACTGCCGTACAGGGTAGTACTTTTATCATCAGGAGATATGGGTTTTAGTGCTGAAAAAACTTTTGACTTAGAAGTCTGGATACCTTCTGAAAAAAAATATAGAGAGATTTCTAGCTGTTCTTCTTGCGGCCAGTTTCAAGCAAGAAGGATGAAGGCAAAATATAAAACCTCGGATAATAAAACAGATTTTGTCGGCACTCTTAATGGGTCAGGTCTAGCCATTGGAAGAACATTGATAGCTATAATGGAAAATTATCAACAAAAAGATGGTTCAATAATAATTCCTGATGTATTAAGACCTTATATGAATGGAGAAAAAATAATTAACTAATTTTTTATTGTTTATTATTTTTTTTTAGTATAATCATTAACAAATTTAGGAGACAATATGTCAAGTTCAGGTTTTGCACAATTTATACCACTAATATTAATTTTTGTAATTTTTTATTTTTTTCTAATAAGACCGCAGCAAAAAAGAATTAAAGATCATAAAACCATGGTAGCAGCTTTAAAACGAGGTGACGAAGTTGTAACTTCTGGTGGAATAGTCGGTAAAATTGAAAAAGTCTATGAAGATGACAAAATAGATTTAATAATTTCTGAAAATGTTAATGTTCAGGTTATTAAATCAACAGTTCAAAGTCTTTTAAAAGATCCAAAAATAAAAAAATAATTATTTTGTGTTATATTTTTCAAAATTTAAAATAGCAATCATTTATATAATTATTTTATTTTTAACAGGTTTTTCTCTATTAAATTTTTCGAACAACAAAGATAACTTTTTTTTATCAAAAAATATTAATTTAGGTCTAGATTTACAAGGTGGTTCTTATTTATTACTTGAAGTAGACTCTAGTCCAGTTATTAAACAACATCTTCAAAATAAATTATTGTCTTTAAGAAAAATTCTAAAAGAGAAGCAAATAAAGTATGAAAATTTAAAAGTTACTGAAAATACTATAAAATTTAATATTTCTAATAATGAACATTTAGAAACCTTTGAAAACTACTTTAATGATAAAAATAATACAATAAATTCATATTACGATAAATATAAATCATATGAACTTGAATATTCTGTTAGCAAAAATCTAATTAAAATTAATTATTCAAAATATGGAATTATAGAAATCAAAAATGCAACCTTAAATCAATCTCTAGAAATAGTTAGGAGAAGAATAGATGAAGTTGGTACGAATGAACCTACTATAATTAAGAGAGGAAATAATAGAATATTAGTTGAGTTGCCAGGACTAGATAACCCAAACAGAATAAAAGAACTTTTAGGTAAAACTGCTAATTTAACTTTTAGATTTATAGAAAATGACGAAAGTAGTTTTGGTACCGAAACTCTTTTTTATGAAAATAAACAAACTTCTGAAAAAGTTAGCAAAAGAGTAATTTTAAGTGGTGATAATTTAATTAATGCAAACCCAAGTTTTGATAATAGAGCAAATGAATCAATCGTTAGTTTTTCTCTTGATAGAGTGGGTGCTAAAAAATTTGCTCGAGCTACACAAAAAAATGTAGGAAAAAGATTGGCTATAATTTTAGATAATAAAATAATAAGTGCTCCACAAATAAGAGAACCTATATTAAGTGGTAACGGCCAAATTTCTGGTGATTTTACATTTCAATCAGCAACTGACCTGGCGCTCTTGCTAAGATCAGGATCTTTGCCGGCGCCTTTAGAAGTAGTGGAGGAACGGTCAGTAGGTCCAGATTTAGGAGAAGATTCAATAAAAGCAGGAATTTTTTCTCTCGCGATTGGTTTTTTATTGGTAATTTTATATATGATTTTTAAATATAAATTTTTAGGTATCATTGCTGATTTAGCTCTAATTACAAATCTTATTTTACTCGTCGGTATATTAACTATTCTAGAAGCCACATTAACCTTGCCTGGTATAGCTGGTATTATATTAACAGTTGGTATGGCGGTAGACGCCAATGTTTTAATTTTTGAAAGAATTAAAGAGGAAATGAAAATTGACAAATCAAATATTCATGCTTTTGATATGGGTTATAAAAAAGCACAAACAGCAGTTCTTGATGCAAACATTACAACATTAATATCAGCAATTATTCTTTTCTTTTTGGGGTCAGGACCTGTTAAAGGTTTTGCAGTAACAATCGGCATAGGGATTATAACAACTTTATTTTCAGCTTATTATTTTGCAAGACATTTATCGTCTTTTTATGTCATGAAAAACAAAGATAAAGAGATTAAATTATGAATTTAGATACTTTAAAAAATATAAATTTTTCAAGCTATTATAAAAAATTAAATATTTTGTCGATATGTTTTATTATTGCTTCAATATTAATTCTTTTTTTTAAAGGTTTAAATTTTGGTATAGATTTTAAAGGAGGTACTCTTATTGAATTAAGAGTTGATAAATTAAATATTAAAATATCAGATATTAGAAGTTCCTTTTTGAAAATGGATTTAGGTGATGTCACAGTTAAAAAATTTGGTAAAGAAGGTGATTATTTAATAAAAATTGAAAAATCAAATAGTAAGCCAGATTTTATAGAGTCTATTAATAAAAAATTAAATTCTGATGTTAATTCAAACGTTAATTTTAGAAGAGTAGAAAATGTTGGTCCCAAAGTAAGCAATGAATTACTAAAAGCTGGAATGTTAGCTATTTCACTATCTTTAGCGGCTATGTTATTTTATATTTGGATAAGATTTGAATGGCAATTTAGTTTAGGCGCAATTATAGCTTTAGTTCATGATGTTATTATAACTTTAGGAATTTTTTCATTTTTATCTTATGAAATTAATCTATCAATTGTTGCGGCAGTTCTCACAATAGTTGGTTATTCTATGAATGATACAGTTGTTATATTTGATAGAATTAGAGAAAATTTAAAAAAATATTCTCAATTAAAAATTGCTGAAATATCGAATCTATCTACAAAAGAAACTCTTTCAAGAACTCTTATTACATCGGTTACTACATTATTAGCTTTATTTTCAATATTTATTTTTGGAGGCGCTATATTAAAAGGTTTTTCTTTTGCGATGATTATTGGAGTTATTGTTGGTACTTATTCATCTATATTTGTTGCGACACCAGTACTAAACTATACCAGAGTAACTCAAAAAACTGTTCTTAAAGTAGATAATAAAATTAATTAATATAAATTTTGTGCCATTACCATTGAAAGCAACATTGGCAAAGATAATAAAGTATTTATTCTAGAAGTTAGCATAGCGGTTTTGGCTGCCTTAGGTTTTTCTTCAGGTGAACATTCAACAATACCAAGAGCCTTTTTTTGATTTGGCCAAATTATAAACCACACATTAAAAGCCATAATTAAACCAAGCCACATTCCAATTCCAATTGCAGTATTTCTACCACCACCACTTCCTATACCTAGAGCCATAGCTTGATGTACATAACCGTTTAAGTAAGCAACTATTAAACCAGTAACTATTGTTGCCAAAGCTGCCCATCTAAACCAAAATAATACAGCTGGTGCTATAATTTTACCTATAGCTGGCTTTTGATCGTCAGGAATTTTAGGCATACTTGGTATCTGAACAAAATTTAAGTACCAAAGAAGACCTATCCACATAACTCCTGCAAGTACATGAAGATATCTAAATAACCAACTCCAAAAAATTTGATCAAAAGCAAAATCTCCTCCACCAAAAAATAGTCCAACAAATAATAAAATAGCTAAAACTATTGAAAGATGGATTGTTTTAGATAGTGATTGTAGTATTGAAACCATAGAATAATTATATCATTTTTTTTTAGCTAAACTAAGCAGTTTTTTTAAGTTTATTGCTAATAATATTTTTTAAGAAATTGCCTGTATAACTAGCATTTATCTCAGCAATTTTCTCAGGATTGCCCTCGGCTATAATTTCTCCACCTTTTACTCCACCATCAGGGCCCATATCTACTATCCAATCAGCAGTCTTAATAACATCTAAATTGTGCTCAATTACAACCACTGTATTACCTTGCGAAACAAAAGTTTGCAATATTTCCAGTAATTTTTTGATATCGTGTGTGTGCAGACCAGTAGTAGGTTCATCTAATATATACATAGTTCTTCCAGTTGATCTTTTTGATAGTTCTTTAGCTAATTTTATTCTTTGAGCTTCACCTCCTGATAAAGTTGTAGCTTGCTGACCTATTTTTATGTACCCAAGACCAACTTTTTTAAGTGTAGCTAATTTTGATTTAACTGTAGGTATATTCTCAAAGAATACACATCCTTCATCTACGGTCATATTTAAAACTTCAGCAATGTTTTTATTTTTAAATTTAATTTCAAGTGTTTCTCTATTATATCTGCTTCCCTTGCAGACGTCACATGCTATATATACATCTGGTAAAAAATGCATCTCATAAGTAATTACACCATCACCTTCACAAGATTCACATCTTCCACCTTTAACATTAAAAGAAAATCTTCCTACTTTATAACCTCTTGCTTTAGATTCAGGAAGATTTGTGTACCAGTCTCTTATAGGTCCAAAAGCACCTGTATAGGTAGCAGGATTTGACCTTGGAGTTCTTCCTATTGGAGATTGGTCTATATCAATAATTTTATCAATCAGTTCTATACCCTTGTAGTTCCTGAAAGGTTTAGGAATTTTTCTAGATTTATTATTATTAAGCATTAAGTTTAAAGCGTTATACAAAGTATTCACTACAAGTGTAGATTTTCCACTACCTGATACTCCAGTTACACAAGTAAATGTACCCAAAGGTATTTTTAAATTAACATTTTTTAAATTATTTCCAGAAGCGCCTATAATTTCTAAAAATCTACCATTTTTTGCTAGCCGTCTATTTTTAGGAATTGGTATAGTTTTATTTTTTGATAAATAATTCCCAGTGATACTTTTTTTATTTTCAATTATGGTTTTTATTTCACCTTGAGCGACTATATTGCCTCCATCAATACCTGCTTCAGGTCCCAAGTCTATAATATGATCGGCATTTTCCATTGTTTCAGTGTCGTGCTCAACAACTATAACTGTATTACCTAAATCTCTTAGTCTTTTTAATGCATTAATTAGTTTAATGTTATCTTTTTGATGCAATCCTATCGACGGTTCATCTAGTACGTATATTACTCCGGTCAAACCCGAACCTATTTGCGAAGCTAATCTTATTCTCTGAGATTCTCCACCTGATAAAGTGCCAGATTCTCTCGAGAGAGTAAGATAATCAAGTCCTACATTTAGTAAAAAATCTAATCTTTCATTAATTTCTTTTAGTATATGTTGTGCTATTTTTTTTTCTTTTTCATCTAATTTATTATTTAGACCAGAAAACCATTTTTTAGAATCTGCTATGGATTTTTTTGTTACTTCGCTTATATTCATATTGTCGATTTTTACACATAAAGCTTCATCTTTTAATCGCAAGCCCTTACATTTTTCACAATCGGACTCACTTTGATATTGAGAAATTTCTTCTCTCTTCCACTCACTATCAGTTTCTAAAAATCGTCTTTCTAAATTATTAACAACTCCTTCAAATGTTTTTTTGGTTGAATATTTTTCATAACCATCATCGTATGAAAATTTTATCTCATCTTCGTCAGACCCGTATAAAATTATATCTTGAATTTTTTTTGGTAATTTTTTCCATGGATCGGTAAGTGAGAATTTATAGTGTTTTGCTAACGATGATAAAGTTTGTGCATAATAAAGTGTTGTAGATTTTGACCAAGGTTCTATTGCGCCATCCTGTATACTTTTTTTTGTATTTGGCACCACAAGATTTGGATCTACATTTAAATTAACCCCTATTCCTTCACATCCCTCACACGCACCATAAGGACTGTTAAATGAAAATAATCTTGGTTCTATTTCTTCAATAGTGAAACCACTTTCAGGACAAGCAAATTTTGAAGAAAAAACAATTTTTTCAACTTTTCTGTATTTTTTTGGTAATGTTTCGTTTTCATATTCCACAAATAATAATCCATCAGCTAAATTTAAAGCTGACTCAACACTTTCGGCCAGTCTATTTCCTAAATCACTATTAATTATTACTCTGTCTACAACTATAGAAATGTCGTGTTTTATTTTTTTATTTAGAATAGGAAATTTATCTATATCACAATATTCTCCATCAACTTTTATTCTTTGAAACCCTCTTCTTTTAAAACTTGCTATCTCCTTTTTATATTCACCTTTTCTTCCTCTTACGATTGGTGCAAGCAAATAAATAGTATTTTTTTTTGGTAAATTTTTAATTTTATCTACGATCTCGGCTACACTTTGTGATTTTATAGGTTTTCCTGTAAACGGTGAATAAGGTGTTCCTGCTCGTGCATAGAGGACCCGCATATAATCGTATATTTCGGTAACAGTAGCAACTGTTGATCTCGGATTTTTAGAAGTATTTTTTTGTTCTATTGAAATTGCTGGACTTAAGCCTTCAATTAAATCTACTTTAGGTTTTTTCATTTTATCTAAAAACTGTCTTGCATAAGCTGAGAGGCTTTCGACATACCGTCTTTGCCCTTCAGCATATATTGTGTCAAATGCTAATGATGATTTTCCTGAACCAGATAGACCAGTTATAACAATAAATTTGTCTTTTGGTATTTCTAGAGAAATATTTTTTAGGTTGTGTTCTTTTGCGCCTTTTATAACGATTTTTTTAAGCATTTTTTTAATAACCAAATCTAATCTATTAATAAAAAGATGGAAATATGTTATATTTACATATATTAACAATTATTCATTAAACAATTCTAGAAAAATATGGCAGGAAGTCTTAATAAAGTTCTTATAATAGGTAGATTGGGCAATGACCCTGAAATCAAACAAATGGTTAATGGGAAAAGTGTCGCAAGGTTGAGTTTAGCTACAAGCAATACTTGGAAAGATAAAAATACAGGTGAAAAAAAGGAAAAGACTGAATGGCATAGAGTAGTGATTTTTAATGAAGGTTTAGTAAAAGTTGTAGAGCAGTATGTAAAAAAAGGAACCCAAGTATATATAGAGGGTCAATTAGCTACTAGAAAATGGAAAGATGAAAAAGCAGGAATAGATAGATATTCAACAGAAATAGTTTTACAAGGATTTAATTCTTCTTTTAAAATTCTTTCAAGTAAAAATAACCAGATTGAGAATGCACAAGGTGCAAGCAATGAAAAAAGCTCACTCCCAAGTGATGAAAATATTGCTTCGAGTGATCTTGATGATGAAATTCCTTTTTAATTTAAATGGAAATTACCGAGTCTAAAATAAACAATAAAACTCATAAACCAATACATGTTTATGATGAAATGAGTTCATCATACTTATCGTACGCCATGAGTGTTATTATTAGCAGAGCTTTGCCAGATGTAAGAGATGGATTAAAACCTGTTCATAGAAGAATTATATACGCTATGTACAAAGGTGGTT
>MDSW01223435.1_pt1 | contig 21925 bp, 40 predicted proteins | sample 811171 | NCBI WGS metagenome assembly MDSW01 (sample SAMN05326641, study PRJNA326480) | marine metagenome | isolation source: seawater | place: Atlantic Ocean: North West | collected 2012 | reverse complement strand
TATGTCTGCTGTGCATTGGTACTATCATCAGAGAGATAGTCAAAGATTGCATCATCAAGACGCTCTTTACGTTGAGCAGAGTATGAAGGAGTGCTGCTCATTTGCTCATCAGAAGATTCATACATCTTTTTGCCATCCATTATTACAATGTTTGCATCCTTTGCCACCACACTTTGTGCAGATAATATGAGTCTTATCGGACATCATGACCTCCAAACATGGCACGCATACCGTTCAGAACCTTGGCAGTGAAAGCACCCAAACGGCGCGACTCAAAGCGTGCCCACAACGCACTGCTGATGACAGGAGCGGGTACGCCAAGATCCACAGCAGAGTGAACCGTCCAACGACCCTCACCACTGTCTGATACTCCACCATCGAACTTGCTAAGCTCTCTATCGCTGCGTAGAACATCAGCGGTAAGGTCAAGTAACCAACTACCAACCACAGAACCACGACGCCAACACTCAGCGACCTTAGCAACATCAATATCGTACTGATAATCGGCAGGGTTGTCCATCGGGGCAACCTCTGCATCTCCTGCTTTGACGTACTTGGCACCTGCATTTGCTTCGTGTAGGATGTTGAACCCTTCAGCGTATGCCTGCATGATACCATACTCTACGCCATTATGCACCATCTTTACAAAGTGACCAGCGCCTGGATCGCCGCAGTGCATCCATCCAAACTCCTCAGGATACCATGTGAAGTTATCTGAGTCATTGGTCCTAGGAGCGGCGCTGATGCCTGGTGCGAGTGCGTCAAAGAGAGGACGGCAGACATCGACTGCAGACTTTCCGCCACCAACCATGAGACAGAATCCACGCTCCAGACCGTACACACCACCACTAGTACCACAGTCAATATATGCGATGCCCAGTTTTGCAAGACGCTCTGCCCGCCTCCGACTGTCCTTAAAATTGCTATTGCCATGATCAATAACAATATCTCCCTCGTTACAAAACTGTAATAGCTCATTGAGTGTGTCCTCTACGGTCTCTGCTGGTACAACCATCATAAAGACGCCAGGCATGTATACTGTCTCGCCCGACTTCTCACCATAGATTGCGTTATCTTGATGTACTACTTGAACAAGGCTTTCCAAAGAAGTGGTACATCCACTGATATAACCCTTCTCAAATTGTTCTTCAGCTTTTTTATAGTTGTTGCGATACCCATGTACTTCATGTCCTGCTTTAATGAGGCGGCGGGACATGCCCTCTCCCATCCGCCCAAGTCCGATCATTCCTACTTTCATAGTGTCAATCTATGTCAATGTATGTATTATAGCAGAATTAATATTGATGAGTATTTGTCACCATATCAATACATGCCGTTGGAGGTAAGTCCTCGTGAATCACTAGACCAAAAGTCTTCCCAATCATCTTCAGTTGCTTCGCTAATATTGCTCATGCCATTCTCAATAGCAATGACAATATCAGAATATTCTTGATACCATTTACTTCCACACATCTCATGGGTTTGATGCTCTTTAAGCGCACCCAAGATGAGTTGCCATTGACGCTTGTCGAACTTTGGGATCATTGGATTTGTCCTTTGCGATACAAGTCTAACATATGTATCTGAATGAGCAACCTCAGTCGTCAATCTTCATCTTTGCTATAGAAGTGATGGTCTCCTTCTGCTTGAGGAACAGTTTGACATATGATTTTGCTATCTCCCGCAGCACCTTCACATCATCAATGCTGTCAATCTCACGGGCAACCTTCTCATATTCAAAAGATTTGCCCATACTCTCCAGTTTTATGTCGTCAGGATTCATGTTTAGTCTTGTCAAAAGGATCGTTTTCGTAGTATGATTCCCATTCATGAGGCTTCCAAGAATTTACATCCTCGCGGATCTCGTCAATCTTCTCCTCAATCTCTTTGAGTTTAAGTTCAATGCGCTCCCAGGGTTGCATATCTACTCACACAGTGTACATTCCATTATAAAACCCCCCTGACCAGAAGTCAAGGGGGCAAGGGAGACATAAGATTTTCCTTATCAAATAAGTTTGGAGTCTAGAGTCTTATCAGCCAGAATCTGCTTACAGATCCTCTTGCAAGTCGGTTGATCTTCATCACACTCGATCAAACATTCGTAGTAATCATTGATTGCATCCTCCATTGCATTTGCACGTTCAACGGTTTCTTCAAATTGTTTCCATCCTGCTAGTTGATTGTAAGACATTAAGTTGTGCATGGTTAAATCCTCACATGGGTCAACTCATAATGTAAAAACCGATCTTACATGGCGTCCTCCTATCGTTATTCTGTATTATATAGAACACTTTGTGTTAATTCACTAACATTTGTGTATTATTTGCACTTCTCAATATGTGTTAACACTTCTACAACTCCGTTACGAAACAAAACTTTAACTTCGGGGAATGGTGCATACTTACAGTCCCACACTTCAGGGTACACTGTAATTGATCCATTATATCTAAATGGCGAACACTTACCATGATTACCATTCTTCACCCATTTAAACTTTAGTGGATGCTCCTGATCTTCACAGAAGTCATGAGTACCATCACAATTAAGAACCCAGAACTGTCCTGCTGGATCTAACCAATACACACTCATTGTTGGTGTATTGTATATGGTCTTTGTCTGCAACTTCTTCCTATTAAAACCTGGTCCAATATCATAATGGTTTATGATAGTGTCATACATTCCCATAATACTCACTCAGGATCTTTGTTCAAATAATAACCTCTCCAATCACACAATCGTATGCAATCATCAAGGTCCCAGTGTACATTCTTGTCTGCGCTTTTACCTTTTACCCTATGTACTCTGGATGTGGTAAAGTCTACAAAGGCATGAGGAGTCAGTTCAAGATCCTCATTAATCATACTTACTTTGAAGTATTTTTTGTTGCGCTTCTCGCAATCAATAACAAATAGACCAATGTCTAGGTTATTATCAAGTTCTCTACGCGCAAACTTTGTCTCAAGCGTGACACCCTGAGTCTCTTCAATCCTGTTGATACGCCAGTAGTTCTCTCTTCTATAGTCATTAGTAAGGGCGAGGCATAGTAACCCCACCCTGTTTAAGATTTTTCTTTTTTGATCATCCCATTCCATAGATCACTATCGTAATATAGTATCTATGCAGACTCTTCCCATACTTCTTTATATTTGAAGTTCTCCTTCAAATCAAAGTACATACGATGAGTCTCGGTTTGAACATAGTAACCAGTCAGATCCTTACCATCATCAGTCCAACCATAACCAATGACGCGCTCATCAATATCTTGCAGATCCAATTTTTTAGGAGTATGAAGATAGTGGTTGAATTTTTGATGAAGATTGACTGGCATGGGCACCTCGCTTGAGTATGTTCATATTCTAACAGTATCTATGCAAGGTTCAGGATTCCTTTGGGATCGCTTTAGATTTGTGTTAGTGTTTGTAAAGATTCACTCACCCAGGTCAGTCAATGGACCCCACTTGCCAGAGTCACCATCTTTGCGGTTATCCAACTTATCAAAGATGTCTTCAATCGTGGTAAGGTTTTCAATGTTAGCAATCATCTCAGCAATTCCTTTGCATACATGTGGTTTTTCACCACGAGCAGCAAATGCAAGAGCGTTGCGAAGTGATGCACTTGCATCATCAAGTGATTCTTTAACTGAGTCGGACAATGCCATGTATTAGTCTCCTTTTTTACTATTATAGCATCAAGTAAACCAAGTTACAATAGAGTAACGTGTTCCTTCTGTGACATCCATGATCTGATGCGGATACATGAAGTTAGCAGGGAATAGTATTACACTACCTGCACCTGCTCTAATCTGTACTTCTTTATTGAAGAATGCCATGCTGCCACCTTCATAGTCATCATTTAAATTGATAGACATAGCAACAGTTCTTGGTTGTTCCTTAAAACTATCAGTATGTTCTCTGTAGAATCCACCTTTTTGATATCGTAGCAGATCATATCCACTGTCAGACTTCAGGAAGCAAGCAGGGAAGTCTTTAATATACATCTGAGCTGCTCCATTTGCCTTCTTGAAGATCATCTTATCGATCATATCACGATGCAATCTATTCTTATTGATGATCCGTGGTGTAGAGATGGATATAATGTCACAGTTACGAACACTAGGATTTTGTGTATTATTAGAGCTAACCCCTGCTGGTAACCAGTGCTCACAATCCCGATACTCATCAAGAATCATTTCACACTCATCTGGTGTGAAGATATTGTCATAAACTTTGACATACTCTAGCAACTTATTCTCACCAGAGATTGTTGTAGTAGTCTTCACCAAGTCTTCTCTGTATCGATGATCCTTATCAAAATAGTATTTGAAGCACGGACCATGCAACCTAACATAATGCAAGAATACTTGTGTACAAGACTCTCCTTTAAAAGCATCTCTACCATGCTCACCATCCATGCCTAGGTACAACATGGCATCACCTGGATTCAAATCAACAGACTTCTTCTCACCTGCAGGTGTCCAGATCCAAATAGTCCATACTTCATCACACTCCAAATTAATGGTGAGTGAGATCTCACACTGTGGTTTATCTACATGTCCTACAAGAACATTACCATTCTTATACTGTCTGGCATAAGAGTATGTTGGCAGCACAGACTCTCCAACCATGTCACATACATGCTGGTTCTTCTCAACCAACAGTTCAATGAATGGTTTAAAATCATACTTTGCAGAACTCCCGAAGACTTGAGGGTCACTTGGGAGTTCGTGAGTATTACAATACTCCTTAAATTCTTTTGCTAAATTATATGCTCTCTCTTTAGATATAAAATTAGGAACAATGACGTAGTTGTTGTCAATCAGTTGTTGGTTCATTATCAGGGATTGAGGCGTCAGGGACTTCAGACTCTTCCTCTGCGATCAATTCTTCGATCTCAGAGACGACTTGCTCCGTGCTGTCTTCCTCAAATAATAACTCAAGATTGAACTCACTGTCAAGCATACTCATGTCAACATCATCAAAGTCAGTTACAGTAGGACTAGTGTCTTCCGCTGTCTTTACATCTTCAAAATCACCATCAATGAGAGATTTAGTTTCAATGCTCTCGGGGGGCACCACCTCAGCTTCTTCAACTTCAAACATAGACTCATCTACAGCATCATCAAACAGTGTTGGATCAACATTACCATCAAATACTGTTAGATTCTCATATCCTGCTTCAAATTCAAAAGATCTCTCACTCTCACTGAGATTCTCTTGGATTCTTTGTTCACCATAGAATAAGTTTTCGTGCGCCTCAGCAACACGTTTATGAACTCTCTCCATTTGTGAATCATGATCAGCGGTCTGCTCACGAAGATTTGCATCATGCCTCTTCTGCATTTCCTCCATCTGATTTTCTAATTCTGCCATTGCCTCTTGCCAAGACAATGCCTGCTTCTTCTCTTCTTCTTCTCTCTTAAGTTTCTCTTGCGTCTGACGCTCCTTTTCTTCATTAAAATGATTAACATATCGGTCAATCAATGCACGAGTCGCAGGAGTATTGGCAACAGCACCAGAGTCGTACTCTACCTCACCAACACCATCTTCAGTGCCATTATCCTTCCACTGAATTGCCCATAGATGCTCAATATCAGCAAATGGCCAGTTCTCCTCAGTAAAGAAGATACCTAGTCCATCAATATTGATATACTTATCTGCCTCAATTAAGGTAAACTTTTTCATTCTTCTACCTCTTTTACATCTGCTGGGATTACTTTTTGATCTCTTGCCTGACTCAGCATCTGTGCTGCAGCAGATAAGACATCAATGTTAGTTGAATTTGCCTTCACCATCTCATTCCTAAACGACTCCACACCAGCACTTGTTGAACGTTGCTGCTGAGAGTTTTCAATAAGTAACATGGGCATCCATGTAACCGCACATCCCCATTCATCTACAGGTTCACCTGTTTGTGGATTAGTTCCTCTGATTTGGGTATACCAAGAACATTCAAGTCCTCTACAGTCCTCGCCAATCAAAGGACAAAAATTACCAGGTTTAATTTGTGCCATAACGAATCACTTTATTAATTTAGTATACCATATTTAGTTCAGTGTACAAATAATAACATCGACGTATTGAACGCCGAGGTCTATTCCATCATTGAATGTAGTATTAATCGTTGTTGATCCACTAAATGGGTGATTGTGTGCTCCACCACCGCTACTCTCATTCATACCACCAGTAGCATTACTACCACTAATAGTACGAGCACCAGTGTTACTAAATGGTGTAGCGTTAGCACCACCAGTAGGACCATAAATTGATGGGTGAACGTGATCTGGCAGTTCTGTTATTGACAGAGTATGGTTACCAACGAATTGACCAGCACCAGGAGGAATCTCTACTGGTAATGTGGTATTGATAGCAACGTTTATATTACCACTACTAGAACTCAAAGCAGTAACAAATGAAGTACTACCACCAGTTCCGCCACCAGTACCAGATACAACTCTCAATGCTCTATCACCATATGTGGTATCTTGAGTCCACCCAGTTGGTGCAGTCGCTTGGAAGAATAACTTCTTAGTTCCTGCAGGATACATCCAATAGAAGGAATCTATCTTATTATTTGGGTCCAGCAGATCGAATAGAACCCCATTGCCTGTTAAACGTGCCATATCAAGCGAACGAGCAGATGATTACATCAATGTACTGAATTCTCAGGTCAATATTACCTGTTCCAGTAGCAGTAAGACTAACCTGTCCAGAGAATGGGTGATCGTGCGCCTGACCAATACCACCAGGAGATATAACACCACCAGTATTGTTAGAACCTGGTGTTCTAAAACTACTACCACCACCAGATGCGTTTGCAGTTCCACCCATATTAGAGTTGTGAGTGTGATCTGGAATCTCAGAAGTAGTCAGAGTGTGACCACCAACAGTACCAGATACTGGTGCAGTAGTGTTAAAGTTGACAGTAATGTTTGAATTCGAGGAAGGGAATACTGTGCTGAAGTTACTACCACCCGCACCAGAAGTTCCACCAAATCCAAATCCACCGCCAGCACCATTAACTAAGCGCAACGCCTTATCATTATGAGCAGTTACCTGAGTCCACCCAGTTGGTGCTGCTGCCTGATAGAATACGCTTACAGTATTTTGTGCTAATACGGAATACTTAGAAGATAATGATGTACCATCACTAAAAGTAACCCCAGTGGCGGTTAATTGTGCTGCCATCTTACAACCATACTTCCTTTATTTACTTATTTATCAAGTACATTTAATCCAGAATCCATCATCAGTGAACTCCCAACCATCTGCAAGAACTGCTTGATAGTTCTCATATTTATCTTTTAACCCATCAGGTACAAAAGGTGGCCACTGTTCTCTGTAGAACTGTTGTGTCCACCCATCATTATATGGTGATGTTGCCTGCACCTCATTCATGAGATCAGGGTAGATTTGACGACGTGGTTCATCACTACCCATCTCACGAACATATACTGTCTTGCCACCATCAGGCGACTCATAGATTTTAGTCGTCATGCTCTTTGTTAAACCGTTTACGACACTTCTTCACTTCTTTGAGTTCTTCTTTAATCATCTGATATGCGTCTTCAGGAGAGATTCTCCTTGACATTTCCATAGCAGTGATAACTTCAACACGAGTGCCGAAGTGCTTCAATGCTTCTTCAAAACAATTTAGTTCTTCATACATTATTCAATGCCTCAAGGGATGCTTCATAATCACGTTGGAAGATAGCAAGTCCTTCACGAGTCAACACACTGTCATACATTGCATTGAACACTTTGGTTGGCATGGTAACAATGTCAGAACCATACATGAAGCAGCGAGAGACATGATGTGCATCACGCAGAGATGCAGCAAGCACTTCAGTCTTCATACCATGGACAGAACGACATGTTGCAATAGCACGGACTAATTCAACACCACTGAAGGAGTTATCATTACAACGTCCAACAAAAGGAGACAGATAAGTTGCACCTGCCTTCATTGCCATGACTGCCTGTGCAACAGAGAAGACAAGAGTTACATTGGTTTTGATACCCAGTTTGGTCAAGTCTTTACAGACCATGAGACCATCTGGAGTGCAGGGGAGTTTGATAGTAGCAGCAGCGCCAAACTTCTCAGCAAGGCGAACACCATCGTTATACATCTCACCCACAGTGCCAACAACTTCCATGCTGACATCAGGCACACCAATATCAATCATCTCCTGATATACTTCCTCAGGATCACGACCTGCCTTGCGAATCAGGGAAGGGTTAGTAGTGACACCATCAACAAGTCCTGTCGCAAAATATTTACGGACTTCTTCGGTATCTGCGGTGTCAAGAAAGATTTTCATTTGTCTCCTAGAGAATAATTCTCCCCCAAATTATACGTGTGAGGGTGATATTTGTCAATCTGTGCTTGAAGTCTGTTCTCAAGTTCATACAAATCATTAATTAAATCAGTTCGTTCTGACTCAAGATCTTCTACACGCTCTTCTAATTGTGCAATACGCTCATCAAGCGTAGTATACTCAAAGTTGTATTTTGTCATTTATAAATGAATGGATCTCGGTTTTTATTCCTGAACCTTTGAATAAAGTCTCTGACCTTATTGATTAGTTTCCTCACAACTTACCTCCAACAACCCCACTATTTACAACACGAGTGTTATCTTCTAATGACCCATCTTGCAAACATTTAAGATGCCAACGAGTGACTTCTAATACACCCTCATATGTAGCACCAGTAATAAAATGAGCGCCCAGAATAGGTTGCTTCAGGACGCTGGTATATAGACCAAAGCGTGTCTTTTTGATGTAAAATACATCATCAATCCACTCTACATCTTCAGGAATCTCCTTCTCAATAGTAGGGTTAGGACCCAGAGAAGTCATGATGGTTGGTCTTCTGGTCTCAGTCTTCTGTTCCGTCATCTTTTTTATTAAATCCAAAAGGTGCTGTCTGTTCTTCCTTCTCTGCACGAAGTTTATGTGCAAGAGTACAGACTGTTTCCATTACTTTGAGAGTATCTTCAGTCTTAGAACCTTCTGGCATGTTACGATGAACAATGTCAAACAAGGGGAAGAACTGATTAGATGCTTCCAATACTTCTTCAGGAGTCAGAGGTTCTTTGTTCATTTTTGTAAGGGTGTGGTTTGATAATACGGTTTTCAGCAGAGGTTTTGTGGAGTTGTTTAATTGCAGCAACAACCTCAGGAGTCTCATCCCACTCCCAGGTCTCTCCACCTTTACCAGTAAAAGTTCTCTTAGTCATTGTTATCTCCTGACTGTCTGGATTTTATCACATATCTAGTGATTGTGCAATCTTCTTTGCAATTACTTCATTAGTAACAATACCAGAGTGTACTAAGTCTCTGGCAGTGTCTACCTGTTTAATGTAATCACAATCTATTGCCTTCCTATTTGATGGATAGAGTGTAAAATCATAGTATTTTGTGCTGCTCCACATCATCTGTGCAGTCAACCTTGTCATCCTTAGATGCTCTTCATTATGATGATCAAACCTTCTCCATGCTTTACCAAGTCCACCAATATCTTCCTTCCACTGACCACAATGAACCACAGAATCATTCAAATATAGTGGACATCTTTGAGATGCAGACCATGAGAACACCACTGCAAGTGGTTCAGGATACAATGCCTTCAACTTAGCAGAGTTATGTAGGGAGAACATGGGAGATGATCCAGGTGCTCCCATATTGATAACTGGACGACCAGTCATCCCACTCAACTGTGCAGCAATGGTTGAACTTAACTCACACCCAACACCAAAGACATAAGAACATCCAAACAAAACAATACACTTATGCCATGGAATACGATCAAACTCTTGGGTTCTATACCCCATAGAATTCAACCTATAACTGACACCAATGTTCCTATATCTCCAACTAGCTGGTTGTGACTTAGCGTTCTTTATGAATAACTGCTTACTGTCTTGGTCGAACCAAGAACCACTTTGATCAGGTCTATCCTCTAATTCGTAAATGTTCATTGGAATACTTTTATACCATGAGTATCAGACCAAACCTTGGCATCATACTCATCATTGACTATTGGTTGTCCCTTAATATTTAAACTGGTATTAAGAAGAACTGGGTGACCAGACACCTTACCCCAACGAAGCAATAGATCATGTAACCTTGGTGCATCAGACTTCTTCACTGTCTGCACTCTACTGGTCCCATCAACATGCACTACTCCAGGTAATAACTCTGGCATCTTACACTTGACAGTATACTGCATAAATGGACTCTCCACCATGTCATCATGCATATCAAAATACTTTGAAGCGTATTCAATCGGAACCACTGGTGAGAATGGTCGGAACGACTGTCTATGTTTGATAGTATTAACAACGTCTTTGATATTATGAACCGTTGGATCTGCTAATAAACTCCTAGCACCAAGTGCTCTGGGTCCAAACTCTGCTCTACCTCTAGCAAGACCACATACCTTATGATACCTCAAGTATTCAACAATTGAAGCATTCATATGCTTATGTAAGATCTTATATCCCAAATAAGGAGTGAATGGTATCCTTATCTTCTTATGTGCGAGGACAGCACCAATAGCAGATCCTGCGTCATCTGGTGCTGGCATGATCCACACTCTCTTGAAGAAGTCATATGCATGTGTATTTGCAGCACAATTCAACGCACACCCACCCATAATCACGACATTATCACTACCAGTCAATCGTTTTGTGAGTGCTAGTGCATTACAGAATAATGTAGTGTAAACCGTTTGAGATGCAGCAGCAATCTCTTCAGGACATGCCTCTGGTTGCCAATCACCTATACCTCTGTGCATATTTTGTTTGCACTCAAAATCCATCCCAATCAATTCACTAAAAATCTTACCAACATAATCACCACCTTTACCATATGCTGATAGACCCATCATCAAATATTCTTCTTCATTTGGTTTGAATCCACAACGCTGAGTCATTGCAGAGTACCAGAGACCAATACTATTAGGATACTTAAGTCTCCAAAGTTGTTTGATATTATTACCTCTAGCAGACCAGATGCTCATGGTGGTTGTCTCACCAATACCATCAATCACAAGAATGGCACTGCTTTGAAACTTACTGGTAAAATACCCAGCACAAGCATGACTGTAGTGATGGTCAATAAACTTATGCTTACAATTAAAATACTTGGTGAAGTTATCTTGAAATGGTCCTTGGCCTGCTCTAATCTGTCGTAACTTCTTCCTGAGTGGTTGCTCGTACCAACAGATCAGTTCAGGTTCACCATACTTATAAGCATAATTGATCAGTTCTTCACAAATATATGGATCGTTCTTCTTCCTACTAAAACGTTCACTCTGACTGGCAAACATGAGAGAATCATTAGAAAATACCGCTAGAGCAGCATTGTGACTATTCGATGATATCCCCCATGTTATCATATTGCTTCTCCCAATAACTGACAGGTAGTGTTGGATCTTGTTTGATGTAAGGTTCCGTCTTGTTCGCTGGACACATAGAGCAGAACGATTCGTCCTCTCTACTCAAAAATTCTTTTAGTTCTTCATCAGTGCAATCCAATGTCAATGGTTCATATTTTAGATAAGGATCCCACTTTTGACTCAGATTATACTTATTTGCTTGCATAGGAAGATATGCTAATGCAGGGCACTTCCACAACTTACCCTCATGTATTTGCATGGCATGTTTAGATACACACTTCTCCCAACTCAATCTGGGATTATTGTCCTCATATGGCATAAGATTACTACCATACCCCTTGTATTGAGGTATCCAGTGAGTATTTGTAAAGTCCCAAAACTCTACATGTACACCCAGGTCATGCTTCCATTCCTTTGCAAGTTTATATCCTCTCTTGAACCTCCTCACATAGTCTTTATGTTTGGTGCTGTGAATCGATATCGCTAGATTTGTCTGTGTTGCTAGTAATGCTTGAGGGAGTCTAGGGTGTTTATGTAAAAAACTAGCGTTTGATACTAAATCGATTTTAGTTGATGGGTCAGGATATATCATCCTGACCAAGTATACAATCTCTGTTAATTCTTCGTTTAATGTTGGTTCTCCACCTAGGATGACAAATGTATCGGGCACCACCCTTTGACTCCAATTATATAGCCATTCTCTGGCAGTATCTACAGATAAGTTACCAGAGTGTCCATGATTGGAGTAATGAGAGCAACCCTCACATGTAAAATTACACGCATGAGTTACATGTAGTTCTATTTGTTTTGTATTAACCACCTTCATATAATGGAGGATAGTATGTTGTGAAGTTAAAGTTAATCAACAATCTACGTTCGGTGGTTGTACATGTTGTAGCAGTGTGCATAGTCTCACATGGGAACATAGCAAATCTATTTGCCACATTGTGGATTTTTGTACCATCTTCTAATAAAGTATACCCATCATTATCATTAATATAGAATATACCAGTAGTCATCGCTCTTGGGAAGTCTGTATGGAATCCCAATTTCATTACCTTTAACTCATGTGTTTGCACCATACAATTTGCTTTGATTCTACCAAGAGAGGACACTCCAGTCTGCTGCAAAATAGGTTGCAACAGATTAAATGCTCTGGGAACCAAAATGTGATGCATTGAATATATCAAAGATGAAAAATGGAAGTGTCCATCTGGATCATCTGTTCCAACACAACCAGGCACATATTGCCAACAACAAGAACCATCTACAGTTCCATCATCATCTTCACCTTCAAAATACCTGCGGATTCTATTAAAATCACCTTCTTGCAAATAATCATCTATAACAACTAATTTAGTCATCAATATACCCTGTAAGTTTAAGCATCTCTACTGCATCATCAAATGACTTATGTAGAATTTGTAGACAAACACACTTACGATCTGTGATTCCTGGATTAGTTGGAATAACCGAGTGTGGTTTTGATACGTCCAGAAGATATGCATCGCCAGGTTTTGCCATAAACCTAACTGCCTTCTTCAAATATCCTTCATGAAATATAGCACCATCAGTCTGATTGTCAATCTGCTGGCGGGGAACACTATCATCAGGAGGATAGTAGAACTGAGTGATGCAATCATCGGTGCTAATATAAAAATTGATGATCGCTTCAATATCACTATCAGTATGAGGAGGAATCTGATAGTTTAATTCCATTAATGAAAAAGTACACTGAGACCTATACTCCCGTGGAATTACCTGCAGAAGATCCTCATCATTAGTGGTATTGATATATGAATACTTAATTCCCATAAAACCTATGGGACTATCCAATCCATACTCAATCTTCTTACCAGTTTTACTGTAATGATCAATTACAAACTTCTCATTCAATTTACGAAAGAACATCTTATCTCCTAGGTGTAACTGTACTCCCTCCATTCAGGGACATTGGATTCTGCTAGATCAATAGCGACTGTATTAAATGGTGCTCTTGGTTGCTTCCTAAGTTTTAGTTTAGTCTGCTCAAGTAATTTATCACTCTTCTTGACATTACATGTAGAACATGCTACTACCAAATTTTCCCATGTATCTTGCCCGCCCTTGCTTCTCGGAATTACATGGTCAATGGTGAGTTTGGTTGTTGCCCCACAATATTGACAAGAATTTTTATCTCTCTTATAAATCTGACTCCTGGTTGGGCGGTTGTTCATAATACTCCTAACAGGTATTCTAATGTAATTCAATAATCTAACAACCCTTCCAGATAGAACCTGAACCTTATCCTTTAAAACTAAAATTACTGCCCTCTTCCAATTTGTAAAATTTATTGGTTCGTAACTTGAGTTAAGAACTAATATTGTTTGGTTTGGTTGTATCTTGAGATGTTCCATACTGGCAAGGGTATTGTGGACATTATATCACCGATACATTCTATCTGACAAGTCTAAAGAAAACAGGATCTCTTCAACAGTACCATGACAACCCACAGACTTTTGAAGTAATTCTTCTTTTTTTCTTGTTAGATTCATATCCTTCAAGACATGTGGATTACTCTGCAACCAGGTATATTCGTCTGGTGCAATGTCATCAAACCGACCCCTGTTTATCTTTGATACTATACTAAAGTATTTAATCCTGTCGAAAGCTCTCATATTTTTGATGGGTGCATAAAATCAACAACAATAACACATCTATAATACTTATTAGCAATCTGTTTAGGCGGCATTACTGGTTGGTGATTAATGTCTGAGTGATGAATTAGCAAAGAGTTCTCATCACCTGGAATAATAATCTCCCTATCCTCATTCTCAATCAATGTGCCAAACATCCTTGATGGATTGTTAAGATAATATATCATTCCCAAGTCAAAGTTCTCATGACTGTGACTGTTCCTGTAATTTATGTCTAATTCATTCTTATAATCTTCTGGATTCGTTCCCTTCATCCTCTTTGCCCAGTAGGACTGAACCTTATACTCTTTAACCCTAGGATTATTGGTTATTCTTGCATAGTTATGAAGATGCTTTTTAACCATACTAAAGAACACATACCAACTGGTATAGTGCATCAACTTCCTATGTGGTAGTTCATTAGTCGCTTCTACAGATCTATCCCATTTATCCTTACTGGTTCTTAGTTCATCATCAATATCATCTAAAAGATAATCCATATGGTGACGACTGAGCATATTATATGCTCTGTAAATCGTATTACCACAAAAATCAAAATACTCTACATCTCTACGATCTCTCCAGTAAAGATCAGTAGATAATTCTTGTGGTACTATTCTATTAATTCTATAGTATTCATCTTTTATGATCTCATCCAAACGTTCAGACGGAGATACACCTGCTTTTATTGCAAGTTTTTCTAAAAGATCTAAGAGTTCACCATCAAGTATCATATTTCTTCTTCCAATAGCTCACAGGTAGAAGGGGATTAGATGGACTAAAATATTGCTCAGTAGCAGGACACATAGAACAAAATGATTCTTCTCTACGTGTAAAGAAGTTCTTCAATTCTTTGTCATCACAAGTGTGCTCAAGAGGAACATATTTTAAATAAGGATCCCACTTCTCAGATAGATTATACTTCTCTGCCTGCATAGGAAGATATGCTAATGCAGGGCACTTCCACAACTTACCTTGATGAAGTTGCACACACAATTTTGATACACATGCATTCCAACTTGATTTGGGATTATTATCCTCAAATGGTTCCATCTTGTCACCAAACCCCTTGTATTGTGCCAACCAATGAACAACAGATGGTCTCATCTCAACAGGAGCACCTTTAGTGATCCATTCCTTCATTAATCTAAAGATTGGTTCAAACTTATTACGATAGTCTGGATTACTATCATCATGAACAGATACACCAAGTGTTGTATTAGTTTTTCTTAACGCTTCTGGTAGATCAGGATGCCTATGCAGGAAGAATCCATTAGATACAATCTCAATGTAAGAGTTTGGCCATTTCCTTCTAGTCAAATATACAAACTCAGTAAGATCTGGATGAAGAGTTGGTTCTCCACCCATTAGAGTGATCCTCTTTGGTAGAATTCTCTTATTCCAGTTGTCATACCATTCAGAGGTAGTCTCTAAACTAACCTTACCAGAATGTCCCTGATTCATGTAGTGAGTACATCCCTCACATGTAAGATTACATGAATGAGTTACGTGTAACTGTAATTCATGAGGTACTTTTAACATTACCCTATATTTGCGGATAGAATCATCCTTCTAACATCAGACTGATTAGTTGGTACATAGTGTGCCAACCCAGATGGGAACATAACTAAAGTCCCCTCCTCAACACCTTCTGGTTCCCACTCCAAAAGATTACCATCATCAAGACTCATATAAGGACACACAAATGTGGTTGGTCTATGATGCTCAGGATCATACATTATGTAGCAAACCATGCTCAGGTTCCCCAGTCCATGGTTATGAATAGCATGAGAATGTGCTAAGTCATAGGTCTGGAACCAAGCATTAGCAACTCTCGGTGCTCTCTTATACTTGGTCAGATCCTTAGTCGCTTTTCTGATGTCATCAAACAGAATAGTTTCAATTAAGATGTGGTAATTATTATCCTGTTCAAAATCAGAATTTTGCTCACCCTCATCCATATTGTCCTGAGCAAATTTATCATAGATGTCCAGGAGTTTTTGCTTCTTCTCTTCCCAATTCTCAATCTTTGTTTGATAAAAGGGAATAGCAAACTTCTCAATAAAATTCTTCATTCCTTCGGCGGTCAAGATATTCAATAATTTCTGCACGCCATTCTAGCAGTTCGTGATAACACTTCTGCTCATGAGCATCTTGGCGCAACTCATGGTCGGGCTTCAGCACACTCTCGTAAAAGATGTAGAATGCATCCTTACGTTTCTCTTGTTTGGTTGTGTTGTCCCAATCCATTTAAATCTCCTTTGTAACTTTGAGTCCACCCACAAAAACCTGTTTACTTTTTGAGTATTCAGACGAATGTGGAATCATCGAAGAGAATAGTAGAACCGTACCCTTTTTTGGAGTTACCCTATACTGTTCGTTTAGATGAAGAACAGTGGCACCATCAAGACAGTCGTTAAGGTACAGTATAAAACTAAAATCCTCGTTGTGTTTGTGTGAGTGCTTTGACATTATACCACCATTGGTATAATCTACCATATGCATGTAATGGTACTTTAGAATTTGACCAGTAACCTCTTCTGATCTTTTTAACAATCTGCCAGTATAGTTATAAAACTTATCAGGTAGTTTAAAATTCAGCAAATTAAGGGTAGCAGAGCAACTTGGTGACAAAGAACTCTGCTTGTGGTCAATTACTTCGGGATTTGCCATACAAACCTTCAGTAAGAGGGTAAAATACTCTGTTACTTTTTCACTGACTTCAAACTTCTTGATCATCATCTGCTGGATTGATGTCTACAATCTGAGATACTGGCACTTCATGCTCACCACCAATCAGATACCAATGCTCTCCATCCCTCTCACCACAATACATGATCTCACTGCTAGGGAACTTATTCTCCCTAAGCATTGCCTGTAGTTGCAGATGAACCAACTCAGATCGTGATATCATCGTTCCCATAAACCTCAACGTACTTTTTAATCAGAGAATCTCGCATATCATGATAGGGTGTGAGATCCAGATCATACTCGTCACCAAAGTTCCAATTATCTGCTTGCTGAATAGCAGCAATAGCTGCCTGGATCATAGTCTTCAGACCTTCCTTATCACATGTGATTGTCACCAGGGTGTCTGGATGCGGGTCAAGGTTCATCATGATACAAAAACAGTTCCTTTTTTGATTTGGGTACGATGTTTTTTGATAAAGGTATGGGCAGACTTCTCAGTCTTACACACCTTCAGTTGCTCTCCATTATACACTATTACAAAAGATTTTGAACCTGCAAGTGGGACAGCAGCATAACCGTCCCTAGTAACAAATCCTTCTTTACAATCCTTGTAAAAATTGTAAATCTCCTTTAGTTCTTTGTCAGTAGTCATCCTTTACTAAAACTCAAAGTGATTCGTGGTTCAATAGTGATTGGGTTGTGATATACCCAGGCAGGAATGTATAATCCATCCCCAGGATACAATGTTACCACATTTTTATCATCAAATTTGTATGTCATCCTACCCCTTGACTGAACAATGAGAACGTCTTGGTCATCATTGTGTCTTCCAAGTGTCTCTGCACCTACCTTACGAGAGGTATACATGTGCATTGCTTCATATCCCTGTTCTTTTAAAAACTTACTGTAAATATTCTGCATGAATCCAGGGATACATCCACAGTCAATACACAGGTCAGTATCATCACTGACTGCCCTATGAGTCCCATTCTCCTTCTCCAAGTCAATCTGCTTCTGAACATCTAACCAACTGATGTTTGTAGCAAATAAGTATTGCTTCTTATGGTGATTGTATTGAATCATCGTTTGATAGTAGCGATAGCGGGTTGACCCTGTACAAATACAGTGTTGACGACCTTCTCAAGTCGCTTGACTGTGGAGATTCCAACGTTGCTGTAAACAGGAACGTGAACCAGACCGAATGGTTTAGAGTATTGCTTGGTATCACCAGGGATGAGAGTGCCCTGCTTGATGCCTTGAATGTCATCCAGGTGCAGACGAATGACACGTCCAACCGACTGACACATCTCAATGACGTTCATCTGACGCATGAGAACAAGAGAAGTCAGACCAGGAACAGAGATACCCTCACTCAGAATAGAGTAGTGGAGAACAACAAACTTCTTATCAGGATCAGCACCAAAGGCACGGACAAGGTTGAAGAAGTGCTCACGAGTAACCTTCTGATCATTGTGGAAGGCACCATGCTTACTGGTGATCCAAAGCAGGTCATAACCCAAAGCACGAACCTCAGACATGAAGTCTGTAGTTGCAAGCATACGCATCATAACCTTTGTATTGGGTGCTGCAATCAGCACCTTGTCCATGCAGTCTTCATTCCTCAGTGTATCTAGGAGGGTATCACAATCTCCTTGTGCAGCGTCTTCTCCCTTCTCCCTGTGAACACCAACAGGAATAGCATTGATCTTAGGAGGAAGGATAGATCCATTCTCTACCAACTCTGTAGCAGGCACGTTGTAGATGATTCCTCCATAGACGGGATCATTCATTCCGTGCTTCCGATAAGTGGCAGTGTACTTAGGAGTAGCAGTAAAGAAGTAACTGCGGCGAGCACCAGCAGAGATAAACCTGGTAGGACCAAAGAAATTCTTCTTGATTGAGTTATGCGCTTCATCAAAGTAGACAACATCTACAGATATATTAGACTCTTGAATACGATGAAGAGAGTGATATGTAGTAAATATTAACAAATGACCAGGAGTGTACTCCTGCCACAACCGAATCTCTTCAGGATTGGTTGTTGTGTGATGCGATCCACTGCCAGAGTGGACATGAAGAACAGCAGCGTTAGTTATGTGCTCAGTAAACTCAGCAGACAACTGCTGTGCCAGCAGCAGGCGAGGAGCAACCACCACAATAGTCTTGCGACCAGGGGTAGCAAGTTCACGCTTTGCGTCAGAGATAGCAATAAAAGTCTTGCCTCCGCCAGTGGGGACCACAATAATGCCGTTAGACCACTGGGTCATGACATCAAGTGCCTTTGCCTGGTGAGGACGAAGTTGCATTGAACCCATATCAATAGAGATACTATACCATGAACTGATCCATTGTGATAGGTCCTGTTGTCCCATCAAACCTGTAATGATATTGAAGTGCGTCTGCACAAACGAAGTGCGGGTGATCTGTAGGGATGTCAAGTCTCCTACACATCTCTTTGTGATTGTCTTCCATCAACTCCACAGCATACAGCATGTTGTTGATGATGTGATCTCTGCTGTGATATTCCTGCAGTGTCTCACACAGACAAACAAGGAAGTTACCACTACCAGCACAGTTGTCAATGAACTTAGACTCAGGATCCTTCAGTTGTGACACTGGTATCTCCCGAATCATCTGCTCAATCAGAGCGATGGGAGTAAAGACCTCCGCAGTCTGACTGATGCGCTCATCAGAACGTTCAATGGTAGACCCATGCTTTTGATTGTGGCGATTCTTAGATGACATTGATTCTCTGCAGGTAGTTCAATTCTTCTGAGGTGAGACCAAATTGACCAGGCAGATCCTCATAGTTCGTGATGTCAGGTACTTCCGCATTTTTAATAGCAGGAGTAAATCCCGAAGTCCTCTTATAATTCTCCACAAAAAACCGAATGATCGGATTATCAAAGATCTCACTAAGGCGCGTTCCCTCCTCTTGAGAAGGAACAGGGCACCAAACATTAAGCATACCAACAAATCCATTAGAGACAAACCTCTTCTTGTAAGTGCTGGAGAACGGTACGATGAACTTTAGCACGTCTCCAGTGTTTGGGACCACGTTGGTACGAGCAATCTTGTCACCAGTCTTGAAGACTTCATACTTACCATCAGGAACGTAGTCCTCATTGGGAATCTCCTGACCAATCTTCAAAGGAATACGAGGATGGTTTGAGTTTGCAATCTTATCGAGGATAGAGTGCTTGAGAGCAGCATCACCGAAGAGAGGCAGACCATCGCGGAGGTCCCAGGTGAAGGTCCCATCATGAGTAATCACAGTAGTCTTGCCCTGATAGGGTTCATTCACCAGATGCCAGCGACAGATATCTACGCCCTCAGTGAAGTAATCATCAGCAGTGTAGTCAATGAGTTTGAGGTTATAGATCGTAGAGAACAACTGCATGAACTTCTTGCCCTTACCCGTATTACCCAACACAGATGCAGGAGTGACCTCACACATATCACCACCAGGAGCAATCATATCCAGATGCTGCTCAACCACCTTGGTCCACAGTTTATTGTTCCGTGCCTTCTTGGTCGGATCCTGGTATGGGGGATTGGCAAGAATGGCGGTGAACTTCATGTCTGGATGTGCGGCAACAACGTTAATCTGCTTATCAATATATCCTACACGATTGCGATGACTATCGCAACTCTCCCAAACAGTGAGGCTGTTGGGATCAATACCATGTTCCAGGAGTCGAGCAGAGTGAGAACCACTGGGATCACCGAACATGTAGGTGCTGCTCATATCTTGACAGTCATTGATCATGTTGTCAAGCAACTGTGCAGGGATTGCTCTCTGAATTGCCGATGAGACCGACAGACTATCAATAGTCTTGGAGACTGACTCCCTCATGCTCTTCTGGATACTGTTTGTCACCAAACCAATCCGACGAGTCAGGAGTTCTACACTACGAGGATTCTTTGAGATGACTTCAGAGAGGATGCCCTCATTGTCTCCAGTAACAGATGGATAGATATGAGATCCGATCACATCATTGATGGAATACACATTCTGACCACTACGAATAATATAGAACATGGTCAGAGGAATGGATTCCAGGAGTGCCTTGACAGTCTGCTTCTTCAGAGTGTCAAGGTCGTCTGCTTTTTTGCGCGATCTACCTCCATCACAACGCAACTTTGATTGTTGGCACCATTGTCATTCAACTGTGCCTCCTTCACAACTGTGGTGAGAGCAGACTTCTGACGAAGGTTGAAGTCTTTCAAATCACTTAGATCTAGTGATTCAATAATACTAGTCACCGTGGAGATGCTTCCCTCAACATCTGCTGCCAGAGCATCTTCAAACGCTTCCTTGTTTACTTCCTGGAATCCATCGTTCCATTCATGGATGTTAGTGAAGTCCACAACGCTGAACTCTGACAGAGAGGGATTGCTATCACATGCCACTTGGAACGCTGAGTGAAGGGCACGTAGGCACCTCTGAGCAGCAAAATCAATGACCCACCAGTCATGATCACCAGATCCTCCACGGAAGGCAAGTTGGGTCCAGAACTCGATTGAGTCTCCACCACGACAGTTGATAACAGTATCAATCTTCTTGGCAGTCACACCCAAAACATTTGCAGATTGAGTGATGATCAGTGCTTTAGGATGCTCATCCAAAAATAGATTGATGTCCTCTTGATCCTTATTCTGATCAGATGTGACAACCAATGCTGGGTAATAGCACTCAACCAACTTCTGGAATGCATGACATGCTGGAACACTAGGCAGTGCCATCATATGATAACTACCTTGAAGTAGACGGTCACCAATACGAATATTGCGTTGTGGTCCAAAGTAGTTGCGGATGAACTCTCTCACCAGACCTTCATGAAGGAACTCCTTACCCTTCATCGTGAAGATGTTCTTCATGGCATCAGGATCATTACCAAAGATCTCCTGATATGCAGCGGTCTGATACTTGGCAACAGCAACATTCATCTTAGGGCGCTTGAAGGTCCCTCTCTGAACATCCTGTTGCTCATCAAAGTATGTGTAGACAAACTTCTGATTATCTTCTGGGAACTTCAGAGCAAGTTTATGAGCAGTGCCAGAGATGTAGCAGATGCGGGTATCAAGTTCCTCACGCAGTGTGTTAAACATCTTGGCGTTACCACCAATATGCGACTCATCAAAAGCAACGAAGTCAAC
>MDSW01062788.1_pt1 | contig 21933 bp, 37 predicted proteins | sample 811171 | NCBI WGS metagenome assembly MDSW01 (sample SAMN05326641, study PRJNA326480) | marine metagenome | isolation source: seawater | place: Atlantic Ocean: North West | collected 2012 | reverse complement strand
ATTGTGATATGCGGAATAATGACTGGGGTAATTCTTATTGGTGAACCAGAAAGTGTAATGTATGTTTTACTTTACGAACACTTCCATCTTATGTTATACTGTGGTGGATTATTTTTTGCATTGAGAGGTAATAGAGTAAAATGAAAGAACTTTGGGTAGAAAAATATAGGCCTAAAACATTAAAAGAATATGTGGTGCGTGATGATGCACAACGTAATCAAATACAATCATGGATTGACGACAAGGCTATTCCGCATCTGCTTTTAAGCGGTGCTCCTGGTGTAGGAAAAACAACACTGGCTAAAGTCCTGTTCCAAGAACTAGAAGTAAGCAGTTATGACATACTAGAAATAAATGCTTCTCGAGAAAATTCAGTCGATACTGTCAGAGAAAAAATTAATTCATTTGTACAAATCATGCCATTTGGTGCATACAAATATGTATTGCTAGATGAGGCAGACTACATGAGTCCAAACGGACAGGCGGCGTTGCGTGGTGTAATGGAAATGTATCACACGTCAGCAAGATTTATTTTAACTTGCAATTATCCCAACAGAGTTATTCCGGCACTTCACAGCAGATGTCAAGGATTTCATATGGAAACAATTGATAAAAATGAATTCACGGCAAGAACGGCAGAGATACTGATTGCAGAACAAATGGAACCAGACATAGAAGTATTAGACACATATGTGAAAGCATCATATCCTGATCTAAGAAAATGCATAAACATGATACAACAAAATTGCAGAGATGGCAAACTGATGCCACCAGCAAGTGGTGATTCAGGACAACAAGACTACAGGTTACAAATGGTTGAATTGTTTAAAGCAGGAAAAATAAATGAAGCAAGAAAACTTGTATGTGCTCAAGCAAGGCCAGAAGAATGCGAAGAGATATACAGATGGTTGTATGACAACTTGGATATCGTATCCAAAAATGAAGACCTACAAGACAAGGCCGTGCTAATTATTAAGCAAGGATTAGTAGATCATTCATTTGTTGCTGATCCTGAAATAAATTTAGCAAGTGTTATGATTAAATTAGCGAGGTTATCAAATGGAACTTAAAATATTATGGGCATCAATGTGGGGAGCGGCTGAAGAAGTTGCTGAACGAGTAAAAACTCTAGCAGAAAGTAAAAACATTGACGCAGAAATGATCGAACTTAACGAAGTATCAATGGACAATTTAAAAGAAATGAAAAATGTTGCAGTAGTAACTTCAACAACAGGTCATGGAGATCTTCCAACCAACGGGGAAGAATTTTGGGATTCACTTAAACTTGCAGATCTAAACTTGAGAGAAATGAAATTTAGTGTATGTGCATTAGGTGATAGTTCGCACACATATTTTTGCGGTGCAGGAAAAAAGGTGGACGAACGATTACAACAACTAGGAGCCGTTAGGGTTCTTGATAGACAAGAATGCGATGGTGACGATGCCGGATCTGACGATTGGGCAGAAAACTTTTTAACAAGATTGACAAATGGGCAGTAAACACAATAAAAAAAGATTCTTTATAGTAAAATATGTAGAACATCCAGATGGTAAGTTCGACGAGTTTATTGAACTTTCAAAGAAAAAAGTAGGACCGGGAAAACTAAAAGAAGCAAGAGTAGTTTTAGATTTAATTAACGATGAAGTAGTAAAGGTGGACCTGCCGAATGTACCGACAGACATACCTTACGAGAACGTCTTTAAACATTACCAAAAATGGTACAAAGACGTTATGGATGAATTCTCTAAATCCTAATTACAATAGATAGCCAACTGTCGCATCTTCCACAATTTCCTTAGGACTTTTCGTCTTCGTCTGTCCTTCTGTTTCCTTACTTTTAGCCAAGTTTGATTCAGCATATACAACTTTACTCTGTTGTCGTATACTCGCTTTTTCCTCATTTGTTTCCACAATTTCCTTTGAAATAACGGTCGCAGTTGTAGGCTTTTTACTAATAGCATATGATATACCTCGTTGATTGTGTTGGATTGTAATAGAATGTGTCTTGTGTATTCGACTCATGTAAAAATATATATGGACATACACAGCACAGATATACTAGCATATTTTCACTGCTACAAAATATTCATAAATAATACTGTTATGCATGATATCGTAGACATAGTTAAAAACGTACAGTCGTTATACGGCGTAGGCCCAACTCTAGATGTTTTAAAAGACTTCGAAAGAGTTATTGACGAATTAGATGTATATGTTTTTGAAAATTGGGAAGACGGAGAATTGCTAGAAGGTCCAAAAGACGCAAGACACTTTGTAACTTGTTCTTTTATGTGGCCAGAAGAAAAAATGCCTGACCCATCGGGTGGTAAAAAACTACTTGACGCTGGTTGTAAAGTAGTGTATAAAAAAGATAGTTTATTAAAACCAAGAGAAATTAAAACACCAGATGATTACAGACCAGGAACAGTTAAAGGAAAAATTGATGCACACGCAATTTGGATTGTTGAAATTAGAATGCCTAAAGAATTAATGGGTAACTTCAAACAAGGTTCAGCAAAACAAAACAAAAGTGAAGAAACACCAGGTCTAGAAGACTTGAACAACTTTGAACAAGAATTATAATATGACAGCACTAATAAAAGAAGGCCTAAAAGCCGGCGACTTGGAAGGGTTAGTAAATAAGAACTTCGAAATTGATAGACATAAATCAAAAATGGGCGACGACAAAGATGTTTGTGTACTTGCTTTTACAGTTGATGGTGTTGAGCCTGCAAAAGATTTAGAACGTTTTGCTGAAAAAGGATATAAAACAATACTTGATGCTGATGCTACTCCAGGTACATTAGAAGATGGCAAACACAAAGTATTCATTGAATTTCAAAGAGTAGAAAGTATCGATACTGCTATTTTTGATTTTTTAGAAGATTTAAAAAAGTTATGTAGTGTTAATGATTGGACATTTACATATCATAAAAAACCAGTTAAGTTTGAAGCAAGTAAATCAAATCTTTCAACTGTATTACCAAGAACTCCAGAAGCATACACGCAAAAAGTTAATCAATTAAGACTCGGAGAAATCACAAGTTTCTTTGATAAGTTTGAAATAATGGAAACTAAATTGGATTCAAATATTATTACTGTTAGTAAAAACGGTAAAGATATGCAATTTGAGTTACACACATGGGGTGATACGAATGCTGTACTAAAAGAAGTAAAAGCATTTAAGATAGATTCAGATTCAATGAGTGAATGCATTTACTTTACCAAGTATTTCGGACCATTTAATATTACAAAAACAAATGAAGATAGATTCGTTTTTAGTAAGGGTGGCCGTTCTGCGATGTTAAGTAAGTACAAATGGTAAGATTAAGCAAAAATTTCACGTTACAAGAATTTACAAAAAGTCAAACTGCTATACGAAAAGGCATTGACAATACTCCTGCTGAACGACATTTAGAAAATGCTAAATTGTTGTTTGAAACTGTTGTACAACCGGTAAGAGATCATTTCGGACCAACAGTAATCAATTCAGGATATCGAGGACCAGACTTAAACTATGCAGTGGGTGGATCATCTAGATCACAACATTGTAGAGGTCAAGCAGTTGATATAGAGTGTCCAGGCACACCAAATTATGATGTGGCCAAATGGATCGAAGACAACTTAGATTTTGATCAACTCATTTTAGAATTTTATACTCCGGGTATACCAGACTCAGGTTGGGTTCATGTGAGTTATAATGAGGAAGAGAGTCGTAAAAGTGTATTGACGGCTATGAAAGAAAATGGAAAAACAGTTTATAAACCAGGACTTATCGCTTAAATATTGTCAAAACTGTGGACATGAAAAACATGATGGTCCATTGTGGAGAAACGAATACGATTACGATGGCAGAGAATATCAAATAGAAGTCTGCAGTAATTATAGAAGCGAGGAAGAATAAGATGTTTGGACAAATTAAAATGGTGATCACAATATTACTCATCGCGGGTATAGCCGGCGCTGGTATGTATGTGATGAAACTACGTTCTGACAATGCAATCCTTAAAGCAAATCAAGTACAATTAGAATCAGCAATAGAAGATCAGGCCAAAGTATTAGAGCAACAGAAAAAAGACTTTGAGGCGATACTAGAAAGCAATAAAAAATTAAACGTACTAATACAAACATTCAAACAAGACTTAGATGACCTAGATAAAAGATTCAATAAGAAAAAAAGAGACATTGGCAAGTTAGCAATTGAAAGAACAAAAGCAATTGAAAGAATAATAAACAAAGGTGCCGAGAATGCCGCAAGATGCGTTGAGTTGGCCTCAGGTGCTGAACATACAGAAGCAGAATTAAAAGCAACAAAGAAAAGTGAGATTAATCCGGAATGTCCGGCGTTAGCAAACCCAAGTTATGTACCATATCAATAAAGATAAAAGTTATAGATTAGCATGGATAGTAGCAATACCACTTATAGTGTGTATGTTGTTATCAGGATGTTCTCTTGGTGAGAAAAAAATTAAAATATTCTCAGTAGAAGAGCCTAGAGCAAAATTAGATCTACCTATGCCAGAAGCATTGGACCTAGAGCAAATAAGATGGATTATTATTACGAGTGAAAATGCAGAAGAAGTATTTAAAAAACTAGAAGAAGCAGGTATAGATCCTGTATTATTTGGAATAACCGACAAAGACTATCAGTTATTATCAAAGAACTTTGCACAAATAAGAGCAAAACTGCAGGAAACTAATATTTTATTAGAAGAATACAAAAAATATTACGAAGAATACAATACTGAAGATACTAAAAACGAATAAATACCCATATATTAATTGAGGGACAACTTATGATAGAACTAATAGTAGCAATGGCAGTTAAATTTTGGATGTGGACAATCCTGATTGCTTTTATTTTAATTGGTTGGGCAATAAACTTTTTTGACAAAAGAAGACCAAACAAATTAAAATTTACATATACTGAATATCCACATATGCAACCATTAAAAATATCTACAAAGGGTGTAGGATTTTTTAAAGGCATAATGATGTGGTTACTATCAACAAGACAATGGGAAATAACAAAAGACTGGCACTACAAAATAGACAAAGACGAATATGTAATTCCGGCAGGATTTACATTTGATGGTGCAAGTATTCCAAAATTTCTTAGATCTTTCTTTTCTCCGGTAGGAGTATTATTAATGGGCGGACTTGTTCATGACTATGGTTACAAGTATGCAACACTTTTAAAGAAAAATAAAAAAGAAACAATAGGTGTTAAAGATCAAGCATGGATGGATAAAACATTTAGAGACATCAACATCTACATCAACGGATTCTATACTATGAACTATTTGTCATACTGGGCATTAAGAATTGGCGGATTCATGGCATGGAATGGTCATAGAAAAAGAAACGCAAAGATAAAAGGTATCAAATAATGGCTGACTTAAAAGAAGATATGTTGGTAACCAAAGAAGTACACAAAGAAACATTTTTTAGTACTGCAAAAGATTCAACATGGAACACAATACAAACAGTTTGGTATTTTTTAAAAGAAGAATTACCACAATTCCTATCTAACTGGAGAACAGTTCCAAGAATAATGATGGGATTGTATGCATTAGTATTTTATAACACTATGCAATGGTTCATGGCATTACCAGAACCTAACAACGCACAGGCAGGATTTGTTTCTGTTGTGGTTGGTGCAGGTGCGGCCTGGTTCGGTTTATATGTTAATGGTAAATCAACTGTCGTTAAAAAAACTAAATCAAAAGATCACATCGCATAAACATTGACATTTTCCAAAGATACTATACAATAGTATTAAATGAAAAATTATTATGACATCCTAGGTGTGTCAGAGGACGCTTCGTCTGAAGATATTAAAAAAGCATTTAAAGATATTGCTAAAAAAGAACATCCTGATCGTGGTGGTAATGAAACAGTATTCAAAGAAGCCAACGAAGCATACGACACACTAAAAAATCCTCAGAAAAAACAAGAATACGATACTATAAGAAAGTATGGTGAAGGGTTTGGTGGGCAAGGAGGAAACTTTAATTTTACTACAGGAGATTTTGATATATTTGAAGATTTCTTTTCTGGGTTTGGTGGCAAAAGTCCTTTTAGACGTACTCATGTACATAGGCAAAGACCACAAGTGAACAGAAGTATAAATGTTAAAATGGCTGTGTCACTTAAAGAAGCAATGATGGCACACGAAAAAACTATTTCATACAAATTGCCTTCCGGCAAAGAAGAATTTGCAACAGTAAAAATTCCTGCAGGTGTACAAAATGGAGTAACATTTAAGTACAGAAATCTTGGAGATGATTCCGATCCAAACTTGCCACGTGGAGATTTATTAGTACAAATGAGTGTTTTAGAGTGCGATGGTTACACAAGACAACAAAACGATTTGTTTACAGAAAAAACTATTGATTGTTTCCAAGCAGTTAGAGGCTGTGAATTGAAGTTAAAAACATTAACCGACTCTATTATAAAAGTAAAAGTACCTGCAGGCACACAACCAAATACCTTAATAATGTGCAAAGGACAAGGTATGCCTGTGCATCAATCATTAAATATTAGAGGAAACTTGTATGTAAAAATAGTGATACTAATACCTCAATTATCACAAACTGATTTAAATAAAATAAAAGATTTATGAGAAAAAAAACAAAATATATTCACGTAAACCAACACAAAATACGTGCAAATAAAAAACATGGCACTAACGAACCTGTTATTACAATTAAACAAGGTTCTTCGAATACTTACTGTCATGAAGTAGCAATACTAGGACCTAGTCAAGTAATGTACGGAGGTAACGACAAACCATTATTATCTTGTGGTGCTAGAGTTGTAATTAAAACTGATAGTGAGGTACAGATATTAAAATGATTACTGTCTACGAGCATCCAAGTAAATTTTTAACCACAGTCAGCACTCCTTTTGACTTTGCTACAGACAGAATACCTATGTACAAAGATTTAGAAAAATTTGAACGTGACATGATTGGATGTATGAAAAGTGAGCGAGGCCTAGGATTATCTGCAAATCAAATTGGCATTACCAAAAGATTTTTTGCAATAGGACATGAGTCATTTGACATACTTACAAAACCTGTTATAATGTGGAATCCGTCTATAGTTAAACATAGTGAAGAAAAAGTGTTAGACCTAGAAGGATGTTTAAGTTTTGTAGGAATATTTGTACAAGTACTTAGACCAAAGAAAATAACAGTTAAATGGCAAAACATAAAAGGCGAAACATTGACTAATGAATTAGACGGTATGGAATCAAAATGTTTTCAACATGAACTAGACCATTTAGATGGCATTACATTTGATACTCGTGTATCTAAATTAAAATGGAACATGGCAATAAAAAGAAGGGACAAACTAAATGCTAGAAGCAAATGATAACTTAGAAGATATTTTTGAATCCGCTGTAAAAGAAGCAGAAAAAAGAAAGCATGAATACGTAACTGTTGAACATTTACTACTTGCATTGATTAAAAACCAAGACATTGGTACTATACTAACAGATTTTAAAACAAATGTATCTGCATTAATTAAAGATATTGAGGATTACCTCGATACTAAATGTGGTGACATTATTAAAAAAGGTGATGGACCTGTTGCTCCGAGAAAAACTGCATCATTAGAAAGACTATTAAACAGAGCATTTACTCAAGCATTGTTCCAAGGTAGACAAGATGTTAATGCATTAGATATCTTATTGAGTATATTTTCTGAGAAGAAAAGTTATAGTGTATATTTCTTAAAAACGCACAAAGTCAACAGAGAAGATCTACAAGATATGTTGAGTGCTGAAACTATATTAGATGAAGGCATGATGCCAGGAATGGGCATGGATCCTAGACAAGATTCGCGTGGAGAACAAAAACTAAGACCAAATCAAGCAGATAGAATATTAAGACAATACTGTGAGAATTTGAATCAAAAATATCTAGATAAAAAAATTGATCCTGTTATAGGTAGAGAACAAGAAACAGAAGACTTAAAGCAAACACTTGCTAGAAGAAATAAAAATAATGTTCTACTTGTAGGAGATCCAGGTGTAGGTAAAACTGCTGTCGTTGAAGGACTAGCAAGACGTATTACTAAAAACAAAGCGGATGTACCAGAGTATTTGAGAGAACACGTTGTATTTTCTTTAGACGTAGGAAGTTTATTAGCAGGTTCTAAGTATAGAGGTGATTTTGAAGAAAGATTTAAATTAATACTGAACGCACTAGATCAAAAAGGCAAAACAATACTGTTTATTGATGAAGCACACATGATGGTTGGTGCTGGAACCACACAAGGTGGATCGATTGACCTTGCAAACTTAATGAAGCCTATACTAACAAAAGGTAATATAAAAGTTGTTGCATCTACTACGTGGGAAGAATACAGAAAGTTCTTCGAAAAAGACAGAGCATTGATGAGAAGATTTCAACGATTACAAATTGGTGAACCTTCAACAGAAACTTGTATCAAGATTTTAAAAGGTATTAAACACTATTATGAAACATTCCATGGATGTACAATCACAGACGAAGCCTGTGAAGATGCAGTTGAATATTCTCATAAATTTGTAGCAGATAAAAAACTTCCTGATAAAGCAATTGATGTTATTGACGTTGCCTGTGCAAGATTAAAACTTAACAATGTTAAAGATGGCAAAATTGATCATGAGGAAGTAATTCATGAGATATCTAAAATGACAGGAATATCAATAGAACAACTTGCTAAAAAAGAAGCCAAGCATTTAGAAAACTTACAAGAAAAAATGAAACTGCAAGTATTTGGGCAAGACAAAGCAATTAATACAGTTATTGATAAAATTCTTGTTGCAAGAGCAGGACTTAAAAACTTAAACAAACCAGTTGGATCATTCTTATTCTTAGGACCAACAGGTTGTGGTAAGACCGAAACTGCAAAACAACTGGCAAAAACACTTAACGTTGAACTTGTCAGATTTGATATGTCTGAATATCAAGAAAAACACTCTATTGCAAAATTAATAGGATCTCCTCCTGGTTATGTAGGATACGAAGATTCTAATATGGGCGGTGGTATGTTTATTAACGAAGTAGAAAAAAATCCACACGCAGTTGTATTATTTGATGAAATTGAAAAAGCACATAGAGATGTATCTAATATGTTGCTTCAAGTAATGGACTATGGAAATGCAACAGGTTCAAACGGTAAGAAAGCAGATTGCAGAAATATTACACTTATTTTAACTTCAAATTTAGGTGCAGAAGCAATGGAAAAAAATGCAATTGGTTTTGGACCAAGTGAAGTTTCGGGAGAAGACGATGCCGCAACAAAAAGATTCTTTGCACCGGAGTTTAGGAACAGACTTGATGCAATAGTTAAGTTTGATAAACTTGGTGAAAAAACTATGAAATCTATTGTTAAGAAGTTCTTGCAAGAACTAAACACAATGACAATAGAAAAAAATGTTGAAGTTAACGCAACGGAACAAGCAATTGATTTCTTAATTAAGAAAGGTTTTGATTCTAAAATGGGTGCAAGACCTTTGCAAAGATTAATTGATGACGAAATTAAAAATCCATTATCTAAAATGATGTTGTTTGGTGAACTACAAGACGGCGGAATGGTTGAAATTGATTTAAGTGATGATATTGTTCCAAAAATAACAATTAACTTTAAAACAAAAAAAGTGTTAGATCAGTTCAAACCAAAGGAAGATGCTGATGCGGAAGCACCACAATAAACTTTTTTACGGAGAGTACACTCACAAAACTGTGTTTAAACTGCCATGGGCACATAAGTTATACCCTACGACAGATGAACACTTGTTGAGGTTTGTAAAAGGACAGGAACCTATTGTACATAGATACAAAGAGGCGGCGGAAATGGCCGGATTTATTATGTCTAACAGGAATAGTATGAAATTTAGAGTACAAAAAGATAGAACAATATTCTATGCTGACTTTAATACTACATTAGATATAATCACAAAGTACTGGGAATATCTAGATAATGTATCTAGTGTTGATCCATTAAAAGCAAACTTATTGAAAAAAAATATAGTTGCCTGTAAAAGGTATCCACATGGAGAATATCAGTATCAAATTCATTTAAAAAATGATTTGCATCAGGTATTAGATCAAAATAGTAAAGAATCTTTTATACAATTTTGTAATACCAATGAAAAGAATATTAAAATAACAAATAAAAATATTATAGAATACATTAGTGGCAAAAGTCAGTACTGCTGGCACGGGTACATTTTTGTTAAAGATGAAAAGTTTTTATCAGCATTGTACATTATTATTGAAAAAGGCATTGACAAAGTACAAAAGTATATTAAAATATAAACATGAACGATATAATTAAAAAATTACGAGATAGAAAAATACTTAACACAGACTCTTTAGTTCAATCAACTATAACAAAAGATTGGATGGGATCACCTGTTGACGTACAAGCAACTCTTATTGTAAAAGAATTAGGTGGAAATCACTGTATCTGCCAAGAATACAGAGAAGCAGATGGTAAAGCATATAAAATTAAATATTTAGATATCACAACAATAGACGGCCAAGAGCCAAACGAACTTGCCGCTGTGTATGGATTAGGTCCAAAGACTGCAAGATTTTATAAACGTAAATCCAATAAATAACAACGATGGCACAAACAAGCACAACACTAGCAACAAGTTCAGGGCATAAAGCGAATATTACTGGTACGGATATTTCGTTTAATGAAGTGTCCGGTGTATATAAAATTACATCTACAAGTACTGCATTATCTAACATTGATGCACTTGATGTTATTACAGTAACTGGCACAACCAATAATAACAAAACTTTTACTGTAAAGTCTAGACAATCAGCAAATGAACTTAGAGTTGAAGAAATAGTAGTAGATGAAAATTCAGATGGTTCTACAACAACTACAATAGACTATACTGGATTTGTTACAGATAAAGCAAAAGGTGATGGATATTATTCACAAGGTGATGGTACGCATACTGTGGCTTTTTATGTTGATGCTAGTTTAAATGATGATGCAAATATAAAATTATGTATGCAAGGATCATTAGCAACAACACCTACCGAAAGTGACTGGTTTGATATATCAGGTACTACAATAGACCAAAATAACATCGATGGCTCAACACTAGTATTTTCTAATAATTTCACCGGAAACTTTGTTTGGGTAAGAGCAAAAGTTTCAGGTATGAGTGCTGGATCTGTTACAAAAATCCTTTATAATAATTAATCTAGGTTGACAATAACCATATCTATGTTATAGTTAACTATGACTGATAAAGAACTAGAAAAAATCCAAACTGTAAATGTAAATGTTACCCCGGAGTCAGTTGATCTCCACGTAGAGATCATAAGAGACAATGGATATACAATAATGAAAAACCACTCTGTGTATACAAGATATCTTGCTTGTTTACTAGTAGGTATGTGGATCATGGGTATGGTGTTAAATGGATATAATTAACGTCACTTGTCAAAGTAATGGCAAAACCAAAGAAGCAGAAATATTATCTCAATCAGACAAATACATGAAAGTAGTGTTAGTTGGTACTGAAATAACTATAGAACTGTTTAAAAACGACCCAAATAAACCATACTTAGGTAATAAGTCAGGTTTAGAATTCTTTTACGATCCTGAATAAATACGTTTAATGAAAGCAAACGAATTTATAACAGAAAACATTGACACTGAAGCAACTAGAGAACTTGATCTATTCATACAGAATGATGAAGACCTTTATCGTAGACGTTTTATGCCTATCATCTTAAATTTAAAAAAGAAGATGGCTAAAGGCATTTATGATCATAAACTGGCTGTAAAATTGTGGATGTATCTTGTAGACGATGCCGCAAAGAAATATGTTGAAGAATACGGGTCACAAACTGACGATGTAAAAGATATGTTTCCTAAAGAAGTAAGATTGCAAGTGGCTCAAGATTTAGCAGATAGAGAAAAAGATAATTTAGAACAAGGCGAATACGATGCACCTAAGGGAACTGTTTCTTAAAGAGGACGATCGATCCACAGCAGTTTTTGCCTTTGGCCGATTTAATCCTCCCACAATAGGACACCAAAAGTTAATTGAGAAAGTAAAATCTGTGGCTCAACAAGCCAACGGACAAGCATACATATTCTTATCTCATAAACAAAATAATAAAACAGATCCGTTAAGTTTTAAAGATAAACAATCTTATATTCAAAAATATTATCCAGATGTAATGATAGGTGATCCAACTGCAAACACAATTATCAAAGCATTACAAGTTATACAAGCACAAGGTAGAACAAGAATTGTTATGGTTGCTGGATCAGATAGGGTACAAGAATTTGAAAAACTATTAAATCAATACAATGGTAAACCAGATAAAGCAGGAAATGACCTTTATAAGTTTGATGATATAAAAGTGGTAAATGCAGGTCAACGAGATCCAGACGAAGAAGGTGTAACAGGAGCATCGGCTTCAAAAGCCAGAGAACTTGCTAATAAAGGACAGTGGCACGAATTTGCCAAAATTGCCATGGGTGGATCAGACAGCAAAGCAGTTTACAACAAAATACAAGATGCACTAGGAGTAACGATTGACGAAAACAACAAAAAGTTGTATAATGAAGACATGAATAGTAAACCAGTTGTGTATCTGGACATGGACGGAGTTTTGGCCGACTTCTTTGGAGGTGTAGAAAAACTGTACGGTGTGTCTCATTGGAAAGAACTTACAAACGATAAAACCAAAGATCTTAAAGCAGAAGTAATAAACAAGATACAAGGTACTGATTTTTTTGCAACACTTCCAAAGTTTCAGTCTGCTGATGCTTTAATTGATTTAGTTAAAAAATTTACTGGTGGTACATTCTCAATAAACACATCACCATTGAGAGGTGATCACGAAAACTCTGCAAAATATAAAAAAGTATGGATATCAAACAATATTGAAACTCCAGCAGAGATAGTTGTAACTGGTAGAAAAGAAACATACGCAAAAGACAAAGCCTCTGGTACACCAAATATATTGATAGATGACAGACCGGTCAACATACAAAAATGGCAGGCATCAGGCGGTTACGGAATTTTATATCAGGCCAACAGAGATCAACTAACTAAAGTAAAAGAAGCATTAGAAAATTATGGACAATCAAGAGAAAAGTAGACCACATGAAGAAATAGTTGCTAGTATTAAAGCAGTTATCGAAACCCACGTAAAACCAGCAGTAGCAGGACATGGAGGCACAGTAAATTTTATAGAGTTTAAAGACGGACTCTTGACTTTACAGATGTCGGGTGCTTGTTCAGGCTGTGCAGGGAGTCAACAAACACTAAAATATGGTATTGAAAATATGATGAAACATTATGTTCCTGAAGTATTAGCAATCGAAGGCGAAGACGATCCTAATCATAACGATCCATTTTATGATAGATGGGCAGGATTTGATCAATCAATGGATAATATGCCGGAGGATATGTAATGCCAAAATTTGCAGGAATCAATAGAAACTATTCTACAAGTGAAGAAGGTTTTAAAACACCCGAAGAAAAACAAAAAGAACTAGAAGCAAAATTAAAAGAATTTTATGCTAAAGGTGGCAAAGTAGAAAAACTAAAGCCAATGAAGCCTACCAAAGAACAAGTAAAAAGTTGGAGAATTTAAAGTTTTTCTATAATAAATATTTGCGTTATGCAACTAGAAGATCTTAAAAAATTAGCCGGTATAGACAAAGAAGAAGCATCCATGGGAGAGAACATATCTGCCATAGCCACTGCTAAAGCAGAATATCAACGAAAACACGATGTACGACCAGGCACAGACGAGTGGTTTAAATTGTGGTTTGCACAACCAAAATTAACCGGCGAAAATCCTATGCCAAGAAACAAAAACAAATAAATATCATTATGAAAGTAAACGAATTTATCACTAAAGAAGCACCAGAACAAAGCGACATAGATTATACAAAATTGATGTTACAGATTTCTGCAATGAAAGACAAGATAGCAGAACTACCTATAGACGATGACAGAAAAACATCGGCTCTTACAGCATTAGGACAGGTTGAAGACGATCTAGCAATGGATGAATCTTACAAACCTTTTCCTGAAGAGGATGAGATGACGTTTGAAGATGACGATGCGTTCTATGAAGCATTTGGTGAATTAGGATATCCAGAAGACGAAGCAGAATTATTTGACGCAGAATATCAAGGTAGAAAAGTTCCACTTAATAAACCAATGCGTGGTGACGTTAAGAAATTTAAAGTTTATGTAAAAGATCCAAAAACAGGTAACGTTAAAAAAGTCAACTTTGGACACGGCGGCTCTTCGGCAAAAAGAAAAACAATGAGAATTAGGAAATCAAATCCAAAAGCAAGAAAAAGTTTTAGAGCACGTCACAACTGTGCAAGTCCAGGACCTAAAACTAAAGCAAGATATTGGTCGTGTAGAAAGTGGTAATATGAGAATATACGAAGTTATAGAAAAACACCTACCAGAAGAGAAACAAAAAGGCGTTGACGGTAAGGCTTGTTGGAAAGGCTACAAGAGAATGGGCACAAAGAAAAAAGGTGGCAAGACTGTAGACAACTGCGTTCCAATTAAGAAAAAATAATGAAATTTATAATTGTAAATGGTACACTAAGGCCATCTACAGAATCAAACACATCTGTTGTTTGTGAAATGGTCAAAGTAGGTTTTGAAAAAGTAGGTCATGAATGCGAGATAGTAAACATGGCAGAATTGAACTACAAAAACAGCACACAAGACGAAGACGATGATCTACGTCCAGTAATACACAAAATGATACAACCAGACATGAGCGGAATCATTATTGCCACACCTATATGGTGGGGTATGTTCAGCAGTCATACACAGGCATTAATTGAAAGATTAGATTACATCGATACATGGAGTTTAGATGATAATCATTACAAACCAATGTTTGGCAAAGTATTTGGTAGCATTGTTTCTGGAGGTGTAGATGGTTGGCAACACATAACAGGAACATTATATAGTTTTGCATCTAATTTAGCACTAACAACACCGCCACTTTGTAACATAGAATCAGAAGCACAAGGCAGAAACGAAATTTTAAAAGATTCAGAAACTATCGGTATGGTTAAGAGTCTTGTAAACAACATGGTTGTATGGGCAGAGGCAATGGAAAAAGGTGAAACTGCAAAAAAGGCCAGGCACAAAGGCAATGTTGAATAATGAAAATAAAAGAAATATTGGCCACAAAATACGTACATCCTGACGTTGAAAAACAACTAAACAAATACGAAAAAAAAAATTAAAGGCAAAATGCAGATGGGATTCCACTCCATGATGGCATATCCATACAGAGTAGGTGAAAACTTTGCTGATGGTAAAAAGAAAGGCAAAAGCAGACCGGGTAGAGTAAAAAGAGCAGGTGCCAGTTGTAAAGGGTCGGTAACAGATCTTAGAGCAAAGGCAAAAAAAGCATCTGGTGAACGAGCAAAGATGTATCACTGGTGTGCTAACATGAAGGGCGGAAAAAAATGAAAATAAATGAAATATTTGGTTTTGCAACATACCGACCAAAAACACAAACAAAAAAAGTTATAAAAAAACGTCCGCCAGAACAAGACAGTATTGCAGATAAAATCAAGCAACGTAGAGCATTAGCAAATAAAATAGGCATGGACAAGGCATTTAAAAATAATGCACTAAACAAAGAAGAAGCACCGCCGGGCAGAGAACATCAAGTAAAATCATTAAAGAAAAAGTTTGGCAAATCTGGTGCTTATGCTATTGCTTGGTCACAACACAACAAACACGGCAAACCAGATAAGAAGAAATAATCATGTTGAAGGACATTCAACGGGTTGGTGGTTATGTCCCAGGTAAAACCGCAAACGATTTAATTTATGTTACGTGGAGTTTTACAACAACTTGTAATTTTTCGTGTTCATATTGTCCAGATCATTTGCATGATGGCAAGTATGGATTTCCTAAATACGAAGATGCATTACACTTTATAAAATCCTTATCAAAACAATCACCTGAGAATGCACATATAATATTTGAACTGATAGGCGGTGAGCCAACACTTTGGCCTAAACTGATCGAGTTTGGAACTGCTGTGCAAGAGTTTTTTGCTGATAAAAAACAACAAATAATAATCCAACTAGATACAAACGGCAGTAGAACCAACAGATGGTTTAACACAATGGTTGAAAAAAACTTGTATAAATCTATTATTTTTAATTTCAGTTATCATGCTGATATGTGTGATCCGGAATTATTTTATTCTAATTTAGAAATAGCATCAAGCAAATACTTGACCAATGCAAATTTTATGTTGGATCCTAGACACTTTGATAAAATTATTAATCTTTTGGAACGTGTTAATAAAAATTTACCTGTAGACACAGTAACAAAAGTGTTGAGACCTGTGGACAAAGATATTGATGCATTAAACACTGGTAATATCATTGACGGATACAGTAAAGAAATGTTAGACTATATTAAAAACAAGGTAAAACATAGATTTAATTTTGATAGAGAAATATACAACATTCCTGGTAGCAAACTTATTTGGCCTCTCACAATGTATTTCGATGGTAAGTCCGTTGAATGGCAAAATGTTATCGTTAATCAACAGCATTCATTTAAAGGATGGAAATGTTCAGCAGGTTCACGTAGGTTTTACATTGAACCGGGTGGAGACATATATCCCTGCTCGTTGATAAGAAAAAGAACTTCGAATATGGGTAACATAGCAGACCAAGACTTTAAAATACACAGTGACTATATCACTTGCCCTGTGCAGTGGTGTCCGTGTAAAATGGATGCTATTGCTGAAAAAGTTAAAATAGCCTAACAGTTTCACAGTAAATACAAGTATGCCACAACAAATTACACACGTTGGTTCACACCTAGAAGGTCATTTACCAAATGATTTAGTCTATGTAACCTGGACATTAACTAGTACCTGTAACTTTTCATGTGCATACTGTCCAGATGAATTGCATGATAAAGATTATAAATTTCCCAACTATGAAGGTGCTATAAATTTTATTGGGACCTTAATCACAACTCTGCCTAAAAATGCATACATCAATCTCGGTATAACAGGCGGCGAACCATCAATGTGGCCTAAACTTGTAGATTTTTTAAAAGCAGTTGAAACCATGTTTAAGAGTACAACACAAAAAATAGTAATACAAATTGATACCAATTTGAGTAGAACAAATAGATATTGGGAAACTTTCGTTTCGAACAATCTAGGACACTTTGTTGTATTACATCCAAGTTATCATGCAGACGAAATGAAATACAACGAAGAATTGTTTTATGATAATTTAGAAATAATCTCACAAGAGCATTTAGTAAATGCAAGTTTTTTACTTGAACCAAAGAACTTTGGGCATATCAAGAACTTAATAAAACGTGTTAATGCAACTCTACCTGTAGATACAATGATTGTTCCTATCAGAGATAATTTCAAACATGACATCAATGATGACTATACTGAAGATCAATTGGAATACATAACAGATCATAATAAAAATCGTTTTTTCTTTAATGGAAACAAATACGGAAAAGATAGAGATGCTGAACCAAGTTGGCCTCAACAGGTATATTATGATCATAAAAAAGTAAATTTTTTAGATATAATTGCAAAAAAACAACATTCCTTTAAAGGATGGAAATGTTCAGCAGGTTCACGTAGGTTTTTTATCGAACCAAATGGTGATATCTATCCCTGCTCAAAATTAATATCTCCAAGAATACTAGTTGATGGTAAAAGAAAATTTGCTTCAGATCGTACACACAAAAACTTTATGGGAAACATAAACGAAGGCACGTTTCAACCACTTAAAGATTATATAATTTGTCCAGAAAATTGGTGTCCATGTCGATTCGACGTGTTAGCAGAAAAACTTAAATAACTGTATGTTAAAAGATATATCCAAAGTTAACAGAATACATTCTCGTTTACGTGGATACAAACCCGAAGAACTGGTTTACATTACGTGGAATTTTACAACAACTTGCAACTTTGCTTGTAGATATTGCCCAACGGAATTACATGACGGAGAATATGGATTTCCTGAATACGATAGAGCATTGAATTTTTTTAAAATGCTGAAAGAACAGTTACCAAAAAGGTGTTATATCACAATAGAACTGCTTGGTGGTGAACCAACCATGTGGCCAAAATTAATTGAATTTTTAGTTGCCATGAGAGATCTATTTCTAAACGGTGAGCAAAAGATTTGCCTTATGGTTGACACTAACGCAAGTAGGACCAATCGATGGTTTGAAAAATTAAGAGATGCAAAATTGTGGGACGTGGCAGTTGTTAACTCAAGTTTCCATGCAGATTTTTGTGATCCTGATCTATATTTTTCAAACCTAGAAATAATTTCTCATACATATCAAACAAATGCAAACCTAATGTTGGATCCAAAACATTTTTGGAAAGTGGTGGATCTAATAAAAAGAATAAAAGGCAAAATACCTGTTGATTATGCAACCAAGTGTCTAAGGCCAAACTTAGGCACACACGAACTGATTGACGGATACACAGAAGAAATGCTGGAATGGATACACGACGAGAGGCTGGGTATGAACAATTATTCACGTGGTCAATTTAATGTAAAAGGTGCAAATATTGGCTGGCCCATGGAAGTACAAGGTGATCATGAACGTGTACACTGGCAATCTGTATTAGTAAACCAACAGCATTCATTTAAAGGGTGGAAATGCTCGGCAGGATCTAGACGATTTTACATACAACCAAACGGTGATATCTACCCTTGTTCACAACTTATTCGAGTACATAAAAAAGAGGGTGAAGCAAGGAAATTTATAACAGATGATGATGCAATTAAACCCAGTATGCACCTTATGGGCAATATTAACAAGGATAATTTTAAAATATACGACAAGTATATACCGTGTCCAGTAGAATGGTGCTCGTGCAAAATTGACGTTGTTGCTGACAAACACAAAATAAATACAACAGTATGAAGATAAGCGAAGTCATAATGCGAGAGGCCGCAACGGCAGGTGCCACAAGTGCAGGTAATATAGCCACAGTCGTATCTCCGCACATAGCAATTGGCAAAGACAGAGGTAACAAATCATACACAGGTACACCAGGAGTTTCAGGTACAAAAGCACCTAGAGTTCCAAAAGTAGTACAACCTAAAAATCCAAACGGAACTGCCAAGGGTGCTCATGCATTAGGCGGAGTTAGTTTATTTGGCGGACCAGGAGTAGTGAGAAGATGAGATTTAATGAATTTAATTCAGACAGAGGTATGAACAAATACGGACTTGCCGCAAGAAACAAAGACGGAAAATTCTATTCATACAGACACGGCAAACTTACAGGCACGTTCGACAACATGGCGGATTTGCAGAAACATCAACATGATTTAATTAAAGACGAATCTGTGAAAGAAGGATTAAAATTCCAAGACAAATTTAAAGTAGGTGATAAGATCAAAGCATACGACTTTGAACCTATGCCAGACAGACCAGATAGGTTTGTTGTAGGTACTGTAACAAAAGTTGATGCTGAATCAATGTCACAACCTGGAGCATTAGGATATCATATTAAAGTAGAAAAAGAAGAACCCAAAGAAAGACGTATCGGACAAACAATATTTGTACCTTACGAAACAGGAATGGATCATGATGATAGAATCACAGTAGCAGAAGACGATGTAGTTGAAGAAGGTGCTGAAATGATTGCATACCATAAACATCCGGAAGATGACAAGTTGTGGACTTTTCCTAAGGATTATCAAAATGACGAAGAAGTAGAAAGTCCTTACATGAGTAACGCAAGTATGAGAACCTTCTTAGATGCACTTGGTTACAATGCAGACTTTGAGGACCAAAGTCCTGTGCCAGCAAAAGAATTTATAGCAAGAACTACACAATGGCTACAAAAGAATTTAGATAAACCATCAGCAGAGATTCCAACACAGATAGATCAAGAACCGGGCAAGGCAACAATGATAGGTGGTGGAAAACCTGAGGGTCACATGAACCAGATGGTTAAAGCACACAACGAAATAGCAAGAAAAGTATTAGCAAAGTATCCAGAAGTAACACATTTTGGATTCAATTAAAATGAAAATAAACGAATTACACAATCAACCAGTACAACCAGACACATACGAAGCAAGTATGGCACAGAACCAATTGTTAAAAATTGGTACGCACTCAATACAGATTCATAACTTACTTAAAAATGAGCAGGACATGGAATCATGGGTGGCCAAAAAAATTGACTTGGCATCAAGTTATGTGAAAAGTGTACACGGTTACACAGCAGGTTCAAAAGCAGGTGCATACGATGATGGTGGTATGTCAGAATCCGAAAGCGATTACCTGTATCTACGTGGCAAGGAGATAGACCAAGGTAGCATAGTGTACGATATGCAGGATTACAGCGATGGGATCTTTGAATTACAATCAGCAAAATATGCCGATGGTACGGAACTGGACGAGAAGGAACTAGAAGAATTAGAAAGCACACAGGAACTGATCGATTGGGTCATGATTGACTTCGTGTCAGAATCAGCGGTGCAGGAAGACGAGCCTGGTTATTATAAAAATCCTGATAAAGAATTTAACATTAATGGAATGACAACTAAACAAGATGTTGTGCAATCTATTATAGATAATCTAGATAACAATGAATTAGATACTGCTAAAGACAGTTTGAATCAATTACTTGATGTGGTAACTGCACTACACGAAGACGCCTCTGGTTGGAAATTAGTTTCACAAGCAAAAGAAATTGCTAAAAAGATGGCAGGTAATATGACAGGTGCTGTAAAACAAATTGAGAAACTACAAAAAGATCTATCAAAGAACAGTTCAGTAGAAAAAGCATTACTACAATTCAACGAAGGTGCAGGCGAAGGACACATGAGCAAATCTCAGTTGTACCAAACTGCTAAAATGGCTATTGAATTAATTGAGATGATTAAACAAGGTGATGACCTAGAAGGTTGGGTACAAACAAAATTAAATCTTGCCGCAGACTACTTACAAGCAGTACATCACTATGAAGAATATCAAAAGTTAAATCCTTATAGAGAACAAATAGATTCAAACATATTTTCAAAACATTCGGAAATTGTTAAAAAAAATATAGACGAAATACTAGCACGTGAAACACAGATTGATGATGTTGATACAAAACCGGGCATGATGAGAATACTAGGCAAAAGAGTTAACGATGTTGAAAAAGAAATTGCTAAAGAAAATAGAAAACAAGCAGATGAAGATGCCGCTGGGGTTGGTATTATAACTAAACAGAATACAACATCAGATGTAAAACCAGGCGACGAGTACAAAAATGTTAAAAAACTAGGGTTAAAATCCAGTGCATATGAGTCAAAACTAACTGATATGCTAAAACAACGTCTTAAATAAACAGTAACAAATAATAAATAATCATATGGCACATAAGAAACAATACACAGACAACTTTGCAGACCTAGTTGCTCGTTTAAACAAAATGAGTAACATAACTCCTGAAGAAGAAAGAACTTCATTGTTAGAGGCGGCAAGTGCTGAACCTAAAATTTTAGACGATAAAGAAGTTTCATTGGCAGATATTGCCAAACTAGCAGGGATCAAAGAATATGCTGAGCCTGTAAAACATTCTGCAGAAGCAGAAAAATTAGTAGAATCAATTGTTGCTGAACCAAAAACAGAATCAGACATTTCAAAAGCAATTAAAGAAGCAGATGCAGATGACTCTATATCAACTTCAATCAAAAAAGAAGTTAATGAAGAAGTAAAAAGACTAGATAAAATTGCAGAATTGGAAACACAACTAGCACAATTAAAATCACAAGAAAAAGAAGATGCTACTATGGATGACAAAGCATTCAGAGAAGTATTTTTAAAAGACATTACAGAATTTGTAAAAGAAGCAGACGCAAATGATTTAGT
>MDSW01045063.1_pt1 | contig 21960 bp, 20 predicted proteins | sample 811171 | NCBI WGS metagenome assembly MDSW01 (sample SAMN05326641, study PRJNA326480) | marine metagenome | isolation source: seawater | place: Atlantic Ocean: North West | collected 2012 | reverse complement strand
CGTGCGCCACTAAGTCCGAAGACTTCGTTCGACTTGCATGTCTTAGGCATGCCGCCAGCGTTCGTTCTGAGCCATAATCAAACTCTTAAGTTAAGTAAATTGAACCGAAGTTCAAATTAACGGAACGACCGTACTTGCGGAACACTTTATGTATAATACATAAGTATCTATTGATACGTATTCCACAATCGATCATAATTTAAAATTACGAATTGTTGCCTACGTATCTCTTTATAGTCTTATTAACTTATCAAAGAGCATAGCCATCCCTAGAAAAATTCCATGAATTTATAAAGGAAATGACCTCTTTTCTTGCGAAAAGAATTTACGGCTATACTAGTTTAAAAAAACCTTGTCAAACGCTAAAAAAAAAAATATTTCCCTATTTTTTGGGCTAAAATTTGACTTATTATGAGCTTTCCTTCAAATCTTAAGAATCCTCATCAAAATAGCTAAAAATATAATATAAATATATTCACTTTACTAAATAAAAATTTGTGGAAAAATTAATGAATAATATTACCCTTATAGTTCCCTGTTACAATGAAGCAAAACGATTAAAATATAAAGAGTTTATTAATTTTAGTAATAAAAATAAAATAAATTTTTTTTTTATTAATGATGGAAGCTCTGATGGGACTGAAAAAGTAATAAAAAAAATATTATCAGAAACTCTAAATAACTCTTTTTTAAATTTAGATAATAATGTTGGAAAGGCTGAAGCAATAAGATTAGGTATGCTTGAAGCTATAAAAAAATATGATTCTAATATTTTTGGATATTGGGATGCAGACCTAGCCACTCCTTTAAATGAAATTATTTATCTACTAAAATATTTTAAAAATGATGATATTATAATGGTTTTTGGATCAAGATTTAAAAGATTGGGTAATAATATTCAAAGAAATGCTTTTAGACATTATCTTGGTAGAATTATTGCTACTTTTATATCAATGATTCTAAATATGGGTGTTTATGACACTCAATGTGGTGCAAAAATAATAAATAAGAGATTTGTAAAAGAGATTTTTAATCAACCATTTTATACTAAATGGCTTTTTGATGTTGAAATATTTTTTAGAATAAGAGAATTTAATAAAGAAAAAAAAATTATTGAAATTCCTTTAAATACTTGGTCGGATATAGCTGATTCAAAAATAACAATGATGGATTTTGTTAAGACTCCGTATAATTTGTTTAAAATAATTTTAAAATACAAATTTAAAAATAGTCATTTCAATAAATGATAGCAAATAATAAATTTGTTAATTATTTTTATATCTTATTATTGCTTTTTTTAATTCACTTCTTCTCACACTTCTTTCCTTTCGAACGATTATCAATTGCACCTGACGATTACGCACATCATCAAGCAATAAAAAATATGAATTTATATGAAATTGTTTCTAAATGGACAGATAGACCATTACATTTTCTGTGGGCATCAATAATTTATAATACTATTGGATATAATGCTTTCATAGGCACAATAGCTTTATTCATATTTAGTTTTATTCCAACATTAATTACTTTCTTTCTTTTTATAAAAATATTTAAATCTTTAGTAACTCCTGCTGCCTTATCAATAATATTTTTATTAATTCCAAATAAATTAGAGATTTATCATACAGTGGTCTTCATACATATAAATGTTGTTATGTCTTTATACTTGATAAGTTTACTTTTTTTTGTACATTACTATGAAAAAAATAAGTCTTACTCACTCTTAATTTCAGTTGTTTTTTATCTAATAGCTATATTTTGGTATGAGGCAGGTTTTTTTTTACCATTACTTTATTTTATAACTTTAATTAATAAATATAATTTAGTTAAATCTATAAAAATTATTCTTCCATTTTTTATTGCTTCTATAATTTATTTAAGCTTTAGATATACTAATGGTTTTGGTATAGGAGATAACTTTTCTGGAAGATTGCCGAAATTAGACTCTTTATTTTTCATAACTGAATTATTTAATAGTTTTTTTGGAAGATATATAATTAGAAGTATAGTTTATGGTGTTTATAATTTTACACAAATTCCTATACAATATTTATCTTTAATAATTTTATCTAATATTTTTTTAACATTTATTTTATTTAAATTTGTCAATATTGATGAAGAAAAAAAATTGAATAAAAAAATTTTATACTTATCTATTTTATTAATAATTATTAGTTTAATTCCAAATTTACTAGCTGGATCTATAGGGGGTCGAAACTTAGTTATTCCAGCTATTGGGTTTTCTTTAATAATTTATTTTTTATTATTTTTTTTTAAAAAATTTAGAAATTTTATCTTTTTATTTTTATTTATTTTTGGAATGATAATTTCACAAGGAAATAACTGGGCTCAAGTCATAGCTTCAAGAATTAATTATTCTATATTTGAACAAATTAAAAATGATAGTGAAGAAATTATAGATGCAGAATTTGTTATTATTAATGTTAAAGATTTTGCGAATAAAATACCTTTTACACTTATTAAAAGAGAATTTAACAATCTTAATACTTATTTTGGTGCCCAAGCTTTAGAAGATTGGGGATTATTGGCTATGGTAAAATATGTTGATAATAAAAAAAGTAATAATATTTTTATTTCTTATAGCAATCCAATAGTAAATAATAATAATGAATTAGAATTTTTTATAAAAAATCATATTGAATATAGATCTGCAAAATTTAAAAAAATTTTTCTAAAGAATAAAAATATATATATTTTGAATTATGACAAAGTTTATAAAAATAGTTACAAAAATGGGAAAAATATACATTAGTGAATAAAATATATTATTTAGAGTCCTTAAGAGGAATTGCTGCTTTAACTGTAGCACTATTTCATTTTAGATCTTCTAGTAATTCATTTTTGATATCTAATTCATTTGTTCAAAATGGCTGGGTAATGGTTGATTTTTTTTTCGTTTTAAGTGGATTTGTTATTGCATATAATTATTTGGAAAAAATAAAAACTTTCAATAATTTATTTAATTTTCAAATTAGAAGATTCTTAAGATTATATCCCTTACATTTATTGACTTTATTGCTGATGTTGGCACTAGAGTTTTCACAATATATTAAAGAATTTATACTTAGCGATATTGGTAAAGAAGCAGCCTTTACTAACAATAATTTTGTTGCATTTATTAATAATTTTTTTTTAACACATGCTTTTTTTGAAGATAAATTAACTTTTAATAATCCAAGTTGGTCTATATCAACAGAATTTTTTACATATTTTTTATTTGGATTTTTAATATTAATTATAAAAAATATTAGATCACTTATATTAATGTCATTATTAATTATAATATTTTCAGGTTATTTTATTTTTGAAGATTTAAATATTACAAATAGATATGCTATTTTCAGATGTATACATTCATTTTTTCTAGGATTTTTAGCCTTTTATATTTTTAACTTAAAAAAAATACATATAAATAATTGGTTTGTATATTTTATATTTATATTTACTTGTTGTGCTGTTTGTTTTTTACAAATAATTCCCTCAATATTATTACCGTCAATTTTCTTTTTATTAATAGTTTCTCTAGTTTGCTCTAAAGGAAACATAATAAAAAAAATTCTTGATTATAAAATTTTAATTTTTTTAGGAAAAATAAGTTATGGGATTTATATGATTCATTATTTAATATGGGTAATTATAGAACAAATATTAAAATTATTTTTCATAACAAACTCTAACGATGAATATATGCTTGATCCAATTGTTGGTACTTTTGTGCTTATCACTGGTTTATTTATAATAATTTTTCTATCAAATTTATTATATAATAAAATTGAAATGCCATTTAATAAATACAAAAAAAATTTTAATATTAATAAGATTAGTAAATAAAAATCAGAAAACAGTATATATTTGATCATTTTCTTTTTTATTATTTTGAAGAAATAATTTTTTAAACAATCTAATAATCATTATATAACTGGGCAAAGAATTTATTATTTTTTTATATTTTGATCCATATAATAAATATTCTATATTTTTTGATCCATGAAATTGAAATAATTTTTTATTTGACTCACTATGTCTATTAGAGTGAAAGAAATAAAAAAAATCATTATAACCTGTCAAATGTATAACATAATCTGGCTTTAACACTGATGCTGACATATTAAGCAAATTTAAATCAGACAAAGTTTGGCTAGCTACAAAAGCCAAATTTATAACCTCCCATTTATATTTATTATTATTGTCAATATTATTCAAATATTTTTCTAATAAATTGGTAATGTTATTATTTTCATCAAATGAACCATAGCCGAAAGCAGAACTTCCACCCAAAATTATTACTCTTTTTACATTAAAAGGTTTTTCAATTTTTTTTGATTTCATCTGAAAACCAAATTTATTAATATTTGCATAAACCAATTTTTGATTAGGTTTTGTAAACAAACCAAGATAAGGTTTGTATCTTAATTCTTCAAAGGCTTTATTATTTGTAAATTTATCTAGAGCTTCTTTTTTACTTATTCCATTAGCCGAAGATACAATTTCTAAATTATCAGCATGTGAAATATTTAAGTATTCTTCAGAAGGCTTATATCTAAATTTATCTTTTAAATTATTATCTTGGATCTTTCCAAATTTTGTTTGGAATATAGAACTATCAATATCAATATTTCCAAAAAAGATTTTTCTTAGATTTGCGAATAAATATTTTTTATCTTTTTTATTGATACTAATGTAAGATAAATACGATAGTCTTAAAAAGAATTCTAATAAAATTAATAAAATAACAATAAAAATAATAATCACTTTAAATTACCTTTTTCTTTTTCTTGAGACAGAATAATATTACCAATCTTTTCAGCACATTCAGCTTGCCCAATGCTGCCCAAATGAACAGGGTCAATAAATCTTTGTTTATTGCTATCTTCAAAAATATTACTGAAATCAGAAAATTTTTCTGAAATTTGCTTTTCTTCTTTAAGGGCCAATATTAAATTTTTATAATACTCTTTACAAAATATATTGTAGCTGAAACCATTATACAGAGTATTAGATACATGTTTCATAATCTTCTTATCTAATTCAGTTTTATTTGTAGAAGCAAATAGTAATGGCTGCAGTATAAAATGATAATCTGCATTATTTTCATTTGCTATTTTATCTGTTAATTTTATATTATTAATAACCCTATAAGCTAAAATCGAAGCTATTTGTTTTGGAGTTTGAAATAAAATTTTATTTTTTGGTTTAAATAAATTTTTTTTTGAATATTTTTTTAAAAATACTAAAGGTAAAAAAACAACATACAAAAATAAAACAATTATAGAATAAATTTTAAAATTAAATATTTTAAAATATTTTTCTTTTTTACATTTATTAAAATTTGATTTTCTTATTATTTTAAAAGTAAATATTTTTAAAAGGAATGATATTGGTGTTAGGATAAATATTAAAATGATTTGAAGATATAATTTTATAAAAAACATAATAAATTAAAATATATTAGCTTCTAACTGATTGATTTTACCAATAGAATCAATATTTTGATTTTTTTTAGTAATTATAAAGTTATTCATTACTAAAATATCCATTTCATTTGAAAAAAAACATCTTAAAGCATCTAGAGGATTACAAACAATTGGCTCTCCCATTATATTAAAAGAAGTATTTATTAACATTGGACAATTGGTTTTTTCATAAAAATTTTTTATTACTCGATAAAATAATGGATTATTTTTTTTAGAAACTGTCTGTATTCTTGCAGAGTAATCAACGTGTGTTATGGCTGGCACATTTGATCTCTTCTGATGCAATCTTTCCATTAATGAATCTTTTGAGGTTTTATCAACTAACCTTTTATTATCTTTTAGCTTAAAAACAAAAGACATGTATGGACTTTTTTGATGATCATCAAAATATTCACCAACTTGCTCCTCAAGTATAGCTGGAGCAAATGGTCTAAAGCTTTCTCTGTATTTAATTTTTAAATTCATATTTTTTTGCATTTTTGTTGATCTTGGATCGCCTATAATACTTCTTGAACCTAAAGCTCTTGGGCCAAATTCCATTCTGCCTTGAAACAAACCAATTATATTTTCATTAATTAGATATTCAGATATTTTGTCTAATAATTTTTTGTCATTATCTATTTCAGTAAATTTCATATTATAATTTTCTAATATATTTCTTATTTCTACATTATTATAATGAGGGCCAAGTAAAGATGATTTTTGATCTGTTGTATTTATATTTTTTTTACTTTTTGAATAATAACCAAGTAAAGCACATCCTAGTGACCCACCAGCATCACCTGATGCTGCCTGAACCCATACATTCTTAAAAATTTTATTTTCAACTATTTTTCCATTAGCCACACAATTTAAACCAACTCCACCAGCTATAACTAAATTTTCACTACCAGTAAGTTTTTTTGCTTTTTTTGCTAGTTTAATAAATATTTCATTAAATACTTCTTGAATTGAAGCAGCCATATCTTCATCTAAAGATCTAATTTTTTCATTATATTTTCTTTTTTTTCCAAATAAACTCTCAAAATTTTTATTAATAGTTGTTTTTCCATAATGAAAAGAGAAATATTTTAAATTAAGTTTGTAAGAACCATCTTCAAAAATTTTAATAAGTTTATCTTTAATTAATTTAGTATATTTAGGTTCGCCATAAGGAGATAATCCCATTAATTTATATTCATCTTCATTAACTTTAAAGCCACTAAACTCTGTAAAACCAGAATATATCATACCTAAAGAATCAGGATATTGAACATCATATAAAATATCAATTTTATTATTTTTTCCATATCCTATACTCGTACAAGTCCATTCTCCTACTCCATCTAAAGTTAAAATAGCTGCATTATCAAAAGGAGAAGGAAAAAATGCAGAAGCTGCATGACTTTCATGATGAGAAAAACTATTTATTTTTTTATTCCATTTTAAATGATCAGAAATTGACTGTTCAATGTATAATTTTTCATTAAACCATAAATTTAATGCTTTATAATATTGAAAAAAACTTTTTGGCAAAAATCTAAAATATGTTTTTATAATCCTGTCAAATTTTAATGAATTTTTTTCAAAATATATAATTTCACTTATTTGATTAACTTCAATTTTAGCCTCTTCTAAACAATAATTGATACAATTAATTGGATAACTAGAATCGAATTTAATTCTTGTAAATCTTTCTTCTTGAGCAGCAGCGATTATTTCTCCATTCTTTATTAAGGTAGCAGAACTATCATGATAAAAAGCTGAAATACCTAAAATATAAATTGGATTCTCTTCTTTCATATATATCTATTATGTTAAAAATAATCTAATACAAAATCATAAATATTGAAAGCTATTGGTTGCGGGGGTAGGATTTGAACCTACGACCTTCAGGTTATGAGCCTGACGAGCTACCGGGCTGCTCCACCCCGCGATATAAAAATCCTACTATTACTATAGTTAATAAAAAACAAGTAAATACTTAGCAAAATGATAAAAAATTTTATATATGTTTAAATACTTATCTTATTTTTTTGTATGATTGGCCTTTTTAATAAATAACTATTCTAATTTAGAATAAGCCTTTTTATAACTAGCTAGTGCATTATTTATATCAAAATAAATTTTTGATTTGTTTCTTAATTGTGAACCTTTTAGCTTTTTAATTAATGGTATTTTTTTAAGAAATAAATCAAAGTTATCTTGATCAATTTTATCAAATAAAAAACCTGGATTTATATTTTCAAATAAACTTTCTATATCTCCTATGCCTTTATTTGTAACTACAGGCACTCCCAAAGATAATGATTCTCCTAATTTTGTAGGGGATGATGCTTTTTTTGAAAAAGTTGGCTTAATAAAATAAATCATAATATCACAAAGAGATATAAATTTAGGTAAAAGACTTCTGTCTACATTTTTAAACCTAATATTTTTTTTAATATTTTCATATTTATTGTTTTTTAATTTTTTTGAAAGAATATCTAAATTTGGAGTAAAAAAAATAAAATATGAATTTTTAAAAGTTTTACATATATATTTGAATAAGTTTAGCATTTCATCTAATTGATAAATGCCACCTAAAGATCCAGAATAATAGAAGATGTATTGATGCTCATCAATATTGAATTCTTTTTTTAAAATTTGTAAATTATTTATTGAATTATCATTTTTAAATTGTTCATAATCAACACAACAAGGTATTATAAAAGTTTTGTCCTTTATATTATACAGAGATGTTAAGTGATTATGAATATTATTTGTAAGAACTATAATTGCATCTGAATTCAAAAATAATTTATTTTCTATATTTTTAAATATTTTAAATATTTTAACATAAAACCAGTTATTTAATTTCCATTGATTATTATCTGCTCTTTCATTTACCCACATCCCTCTACAATCAAAAAGTAATTTTATATTAAATATTTTTTTTATTAAATAACCAAAGAAAGTAGGTAAAGCCCCTCTTCCATGTACAATTTTAATATTGTATTTTATTATTAAAAAAAATGAAAAAAATAATAATTTTATCAAATCAATTATTTTACTAATAATTCCTAAATTATGTGAAAAATTTAAATGTACCCAATCGATATTATAATTTTTTAAATTTTTTTTTGTTTCATCAATCTGAGAAGATAATTTTTTTTTTTCAAAAGAAAGTACAGTTAATTTTCTAGGATGTTTTGCGATAGATATTAAATATGGAATTATTTGTGCTTTACCAAGAGGATCAGTAAGTCCATCATAAGTAATATACAATGTAGATTTTTTCATTTATGTAATTTTATCACTATCGATTAACAATGTTTAGAAAATTCTATTATAAAAAAAATTTTAAATATTTTTTGGTAGCGGAGGAGGGATTTGAACCCCCGACACAAGGATTATGATTCCTCTGCTCTAACCAACTGAGCTACTCCGCCATTTATTTTCACTATTATTCCTAAACAATTTATTGTCAATACTACTACTAAATATATTGAAAAAGACTTAAAGAATAGAAAATGATCATTAAACAATTCATGATATTTGATATTCATAATTATATTTTCGTAGAAAAATGATGATAATAGTAATATATTGATCTATCTAAATTATGAAAGTTCTATTTGTTTACACTAATATTAATGGTTTTCATGCTGATAGCTATGGTTTTGGTCTGGCATATATTATGGGAGTTACCCGTGATGCAGGACATGAAATAAAATTAGTATCTATACTTGAGAAAGAAGGTTACAAAGAAGTAACTGATACATTTAAAGAATTTAAGCCTGATGTTGTTGGTTTTACTACAGTATCCTCTCAATGGAGTTTTGTTGTAGATCTCTCTACATTGGTTAAGGAAATTGATCCAAAAGTAATTACAGTTACTGGAGGCGTTCATACTACCTTATATCCAGAATGTATTTTAGAAACGGATAAAATGGATGCTGTATTTATGGGTGACTCAGAGCATGCATTCTTAGAATTTTTGGAAAAAGTTAAAAATAATGAATCATGGGAGTCTTGTGACAATATTGCATATTCTAAAGATAATAAATTAATAAAAAATAAAAAGAAAAATCTATTGCAAGAAGAAGAATTAAATATTTTACCGCATCCAGATAGAGAAACATATCCCTTTACAAAAGTAATGGAAACCGTTGGATATGCTCCTTTTCATTTTACTCGTGGTTGTCCTTTTACATGCACCTATTGTGCTAATATTGGTTTAGCAAAAGTTTATGGACTTAATAGATACAACATTAGAGCTGCAAGTCCAGAAAGATGCATTCAAGAATTAGAAGAGGCTATAGAGATGTACCCAGAAATTGGAACAAAATATATGGTTTCTATTCTTGATGATATTTTTGGTTTAAACAAAAAGTGGAGAAGAGAATTCCTAGCATTATATCGTGAACGCATAAAAATTCCGTTTGTCTGCTTACTAAGGTGTGATGTAGTGAATGAAGATTTTATTATAGATCTAAAAAAGAGTAAATGTCATAGAATTCAATTTGGGCTTGAATCAGGAAGTGATCATGTAAGAAATGTTATTATGGATAGAAAAATGCCTGACTCTACAATAATTGAAGCTTTTGAGCTTACACATAAATATAAAATAGAAACAACGGCTTTAAATGTAATAGGTGTGCCAGGTGAAACTGAAGAAATGTTATGGGAAACAATTAACCTTAATAGAAAAGTTAAACCGACTGCTAGTGGTTGTAATATTTTTTATCCTTATCGAGGTACTCCTTTAGGTGATAAATGTTTTGAGGAAGGTTTGGTTGATTTAGATAAGTTTAATGATTTTTCTAATGAAAGACGTCAGTCTGTTTTAAATTATGACAAAGAATGGCTTGATAAGTTAATTTACTATCATTCAAACTGGATAAGATTGGTAAATAATGAAAGCGTTGCAAAAGTTTCTATAAACAATTTTATACAAAATAGTAAATCTTTTATCAAAAATATCCCTGTTGCTGGCCCACTTATGGTTAATTTTAATAGAAAATTTATCTATCGTAATGCTTTAGAGAAAAATTCAAAATCTATTTCTTTTAAATAGATTATATCTAATAATAACTTCTTCATTTAAAAAAAATAAGATATTAAATCATTTATAATGATTTCAATCAGTATTATAGTACCTATTTATAACGAAGAAAAAACAATCTTAAAGATATTAAATCAGATCAATGATCTAAAAAAAGATTTAAAAATTGAAATTATAGTTGTTAATGATGGATCTATAGATTCTAGTAAAAAAATAATAGAAAAAAATAAAAACTTATATCAAAAATCCCTTCACTTAGAAAAAAATCAAGGTAAAGGAAAAGCTATTATTGAAGGTTTAAAAATAGCATCATATGAATATGTTTTTTTTCAAGATGCAGATTTAGAATACGATCCAAATGATTTAAAAAAATTTATTAAAATAGTAAAAAACCAAAATGCTGATTTAATTTTGGGAAGTAGATTTATTGGTGAACAAAGATCAGTTTTAAATTTTTGGCATTCTGTAGGTAATAAATTTATTACTTTTTTATTTAATTTTTTAAATAACTCAACTTTTACAGATATTTATTGCTGTCATTGCTTGTTTAAAAGAGATCATTTGGATGCACTAAATTTAAAAAGTTTTGGATGGGGACAACAAGCAGAAATATTAACTTATTTAATAAATAAATCGATTAAAACTTATGAAACTTCAGTTAACTATGATGCTAGAAAGCATTCGGAAGGTAAAAAAATAAGATACTACAATGTATTTGAAGTAATTTATTGGATAGTAATTACTAAAGTTAAAATATTATTCAGATAAAGATTTATTAAGTTCTTGAATTTTTAAAGTAACAAAATCAACATTTTTATTGATATTATAATTTTTTTTGAAACACAAATTTTTAAAACTTTCTATCGAAAGATTAAGGGGTCTTTTTATCTGAAAATTATTTTTAATTTTTTTAGTCTTATTGGTATATAAATTAAAATTATCAAAATATTCATACTTTGATTCTTTTCCTTTGACTGCAAAATATGTTTTCTTTTTTGATAAATTATTACCAAAAAAAACTTTTACTATCTTATTTTGACATTTAATTCTTAAATAAACATTAACTTTTTTACTATTATTGTTCTTTAAAAATATTCTAGTATATAAATGCCTTAGATTATGGTCGTTAAATAAAAAAATAATCATTGAATAAATATGTGGGGCCCAGTCCATTATCATAGAGCAATTTTTTCTAATAGGACCATTATTGCCTAAAATAACTTTGATATAATTTTTTTTATTAAATTCTTTGTGAAAATATTTTTTTAATCTGTGAAAATTATTATTGAATAGATGGATATAATTCACATGTAAGGCTAAAAACTTCTTGTTTGCTAAATCTTGCAAAATTTTAAATTCATCAAATGTAAAACAGATAGGCTTTTCAACAAAAACATGTTTATTATTTTCTAAAGCATATTTTGCAATACTAAAATGAGTTTCAGCTGGGGAAGCTATAAAAACCGCAGCAATATCATCATTTATGGCTTTTTTATAAGAATTAACAAGTTTAATTCTGTTGGATTTTTTTATTACTGTATTAGTTTTTTTGCAAATATATTTTATCTTAAAAAAATTTTCTTCATTTAATGTTTTGTATATATGCTTTCCCCATTTTCCAAAACCAATTAAACTACAATTAATCAATTTTTATATTCTCTTTTGCCCAATTTAAATGTTTTGACAAACCTTTTTCTAAATCAATTATTGGCAAAAAATCAAGATTAGCTTTTGCCTTATTTATATTTGGACACCTCCTCTGTGGTTCATCAGGTGGATATTCAGCTGGATAAGGAGCTATTATATAATTTAATTTGGTATTCATTACTTTTTCAGTTAATTTTAATAAATCATTAACAGAAATCTCACCTACGTCATTGCCGATATTATATATTCCAAATTTTTCTTTATTTAAAATAACTTTTAAAAAACCAGTTATAGCATCTGAAATATAACAATATGTTCTAGTTTGTTCCCCAGTATTATAAATTTTTAACTTATCTTTTAAAACATAAGATCTAGTTATATTAGGTATTATTCTATAGTCTTTTATAGACATTCCAGGTCCATAAACATTAAAAGGACGTATAATAGATACATTTTTATTAAAATAAGTAGAATTAATATAACAAATTGTTTCCCCTACTCTTTTAGATTCATCATAACAAGCTCTTGGACCTATACTTGAGACATTTCCTCTATATGATTCTTGGGTAGGAATTTGATCTGGAGAAGGGTCTCCATAAATTTCACTACTACTAAAAAAAATAAATTTTGAAGAGTCTTTATGTTTTAAATCAAACATATTTTTTAAACCATTTATAGACACATTTAATGTTTCTACAGGATATTTATTATAATAATATGGGCTTGCTATACCTGCTAAACAAATAATATAATCAAATTCTACATCAAGTTGAATTTTATCATTAATATTATGATTGATACAATTTACTTGATGATTTTCATAATACTTTTTATAAAAATTATCTGAAGTTATGAAATTATCTATAGCATAAATATTGATATTAATATTATGTTTTTTTTTTAACTTAATAAAACACTCTAAAAAATATTTGCCAAGAAATCCAAAAGCACCTGCAATTGCGATATTCGAATTATTAAAATTATTTTTATTAATATCTATTGATTCTATAATTAAATCAATATCTTCAGATAAGAAAAATTTTCTCATAATTTAAAAATTTTTAATTTAGGAAGAGGTACTATAGCATATTTAATATTATTATAATTTTTAATTTTTTTCATAATATCCTCATAAACATTCCACGCTAATATAAATATCACTTTATCTTCTTTATTTGAATATAATATCTTTGAATTAACTATTTTTATCTCAGTGCCAGGTAAGTATTTATTTTGTTTTAAATTAGAGTCATCTATTATGAATTTAAAGTTTGTTTTACCAAGTCCAAAATAGTTTACTAATGTAACTGCTTTAGCTGGAGCACCATATCCATAAATATTTTCATTTTGAATATTTCTAAAAAATAATTTTAATCTATTTTTTTCTTTCTCTATATTGTTAAAAAATTTCAAAAAAGTAGATTTTTGATCTAATTTGTTCTGTTTTTCTTTGAGTATTAATTTATTAATTTTCTTAAGATTAGATGTTCTTTTAGATATCTTTTTAGCTAGAGTTACTCTTATACTACCACCATGTGTTTTAATTTTTTCAATATTAATAATTTTAAAATCAATTTTTTTAAAAAATTTATCTAATGGTATAATCGAATGATAATCTAAATGTTCATGATAGATTGTATCAAATAATTTAAATTTAATAACGTCTAACAAATAGGAAACTTCGAAAGTTATTAAACCTTCATTATTTAATATTTTTTTTAATGATTGAAAAGTATTTTTTAAATTATCAATATGTGCAAAAACATTATTTGCTATGATTAAATCAACTGATTTATATTTTTTTTTAATTTTTTGATTTATTTTTTCATTGTAAAAACTATTATATATTTGGTGTTTATGATTGGTTAATGCCCATAAATTTTTAGCAGGCTCCACTCCAATAGTAGTATGATTTTTTTTCTTAAAATAGTCCAGTAATGTACAATCATTAGAGCCTATTTCTAAAATTTTTAATTTATTTTTTATTTGGAATTCTTTTATTATATTATGACTATATTCCTTAAAATGATTTTTAAACTGCTTACTAACTCCAGTCATATATAAATATTTAGAATATAGAAATTCAGCCTTAATAACATTTTGTAACTGAATATGTTTGCAGTTTATACAAAACATCAGATTGAGTGGAAAATATTTCAAATTTAATGATTCTTTTTTTGTTAAAGCTAAATTATTAGCCAAAGGAGAATCACATAAATTAAAAAGTTTGATAATTCTATTAGAATTACATAATCTACAATTTTTTTTAATAATTGATTTCAAATTTTTATATTAAGTCTATTTTTATAGTATCTTTATCATAGTTTATTTTAGTCCTACTCCCTCTTCCCAAGGTAATAAACTCTGTATATGATAAGAACTTCATTGCATGATCAACCATTGGAGGAGTAAAAAATAATTCGCCCTTGTTAATAATTATTTTTTTAGGTTTGCCACTGAGTCCATGCTTTCTGTAATAGTAAGCTATTTTTCCTTTTAATACATAGCAATAATGCCAATCTTTTTTATGATAATGATTTGCTCTAATGGAATTTTTATTTGATTTAATTAAAGCACAACTTCTAAAAAGTTCATTTGAAATATTGTGTATAGATCCTCTTTTATCTTTAAATATACTTGAAATTTTTACTTTTACAGTTTTAGGAATATTGCTTTGTCTTTTGTTTGTTATCATTAATTTCATTTATCATAGTATTTAAATATTTAAATTAAAATTTATATAAAAATGATTAAATATGTTTATTCATACATCTGAATAAAACTCCACTATTTAATTTATGAATAATATATGGAAATGTCTTATCAATAAAAGGAAATTTATCAGAATTAGATAACAAACATAGCTCTTTGTTTTCTTTTTTAGATATATCTTTTGCTAGCTCTAAAAGAAGCCATTTAATATTAAATAAGTTTTGATCAGTTACTATTTTAAAATAACCCTTATTAAAAAAAATATGTAGATTTTCTAATTCCTGCAAATTATTAAAAATAAGTATTTCCCGCTTTGAGACGTTAATTATTTCTTTTAATTTTAAATAATCATAGAAATTTATATATTTTTCTAATCTCTTATAAGCAAGATTTCTCTCTGCAACAGTATCATCATATAATCCCCATTTAGTAGAATTAAATACTCTTCTTGAATTTAATTTATAAATGTTTTCTTCATTAACAAAAAAATAAGGATTATAATATTGAGCAAAACTATACTGATAATATGAGAAAAATATTATTACTAAAATAATCAACACAGATATAGTTTTTTTTATAAAATTGCCTATTCTTGAAAATGCATCTATCGTAATTATTTTAACTGCTATAAAAATGGTGAGTGATGAGCTTGCTATAAAAATTCTAGAATATTGAAGCCCGTTGATCCAAAAAATAAATAAAAGTATAAACAATATAAAAATAATTAATATTTCTTTTGACCTATAAAAATAAAAAGGTGCTATAAAGATAATTAACAAAACAGGATTTAACCAACCTGATGCAGCTCCTACATTAGTTTTTAAATTTAAAAAATCATACATAGGATCTTCTAAACCCAAGGCATGATAAAATAATATATAAATTTCATTTATTATAGGTATTCCAATATTAATATTTAACATATTTTCTAATTTTTGACTTGGATCAGACATATTCCAAAATGACTCATAAAGTCCATTAGGAAATAAAAACATCCAAGGACCTCCTAATGGGAATAAAGGATTGGAATAAACAATAAAATTATAGATATATCCATTAAAAATTAGTAAAGATAAGATTAACAAAAAAAACAATTTAACAAATAAAATAAAATAATTTTTAGAATTAATAAAAAATAAAATTATCCCAAAAATTGAAATAATAATTAAAGAATATACTGCACTAATTCTACATGAAACAGCTATTAATGAAAAAAAGATTGAAACATAAAGTATATTATTAATATGACTCGAAAATGTTAAGTTAGATATTTTAAAATTTTTAATTGATAATATTGCAAGTAAAAATAATAGTAAGGCCGAAAGTTCATAACCCAAAAGAACAACATCTGTTTTCATAGAAACGCCAATTGTTGCTAGTTCAGGTGTAATCAAAAAAGCTGCAGAACCTAATAAAGAATTAAATCTGTTGGCTTGTAAAAATCTGCATAATGAATAAATGAGAAATGAATTAATATAAAGTCCAATAATTCTTATTATTCTTGGTATTAATGTATTATCAAATACCCAATAAAAAGGCGCATACATTGCTTCAGCAAATAGATTAAAACCTCTATAAAGATTATCTGATATTGTCCACCCATTTGAAATTAATTTAGTAAAATAACCATACTGTGATATCTCATCGTTATCAAACCAAGGAACAAATGATTTATATAAATAGATTAAAAAAATAATAAATATTATAAAAATAATTAATTTTTCTTTATATCCAATTATATTATAAAAGTTTTTAATATAATTAATTTCAATATATTTTAATTTTTTTTTATTAATAAAAAATAATAATAAGCCAACAATTCCCAAAAAAAATAACACTGCTCTAGCATAAAAATTTTCTAGATCTAAATAGAAAAAAATGGAACTAATAATTCCAACTACGGATAATGTAATAAACCAATTGATACTAAAAAAAAAGATCGTCGAATTATCTTGAATATTTTTTTCTTTAAAACATGTATTAATACTCTGCCAAAGAAATTTTTTATTTATCGATACTGTTAAAGTAAAAATACCAAAATATGAAAAAAGAAAAACAAAAAATTTTAAAGTCAACATTTTGAATGTTGTGATCTTAATTTATTATATATTAAATGATTCTCCACAGCCACAAGTGCCCTTCTCATTTGGATTGTTAAAGATAAATCTAGAAGCTAATTTATCTTTAGAATAGTCCATTTCACTTCCAATCAAGAACATCGTAGCCGCTGGCTCAATATAAACTTTTACTCCTTTTGATTCTATTAATTCAAAATTTTTTGAATTATCATTAGTAGCGTAATCAATTTTGTAAGCATAACCTGAGCAACCTGTTTTATCTACTCCAACTATAATGCCTTTTACGTCCTCAGGACTTTGAGATAAAATCTTTTTTATCTGATTAGCTGCTTCATTAGATATTGAAATTATATCATTCATAATAACCCTTATAATTCATTTTAAAATATATCTAAAGCTAGTTTTGCATCTTCTGACATCATACTTTTATCCCATTTTGGCTCCCATACAAGGGTAATTTTTACTGAAGATAAACAAGAAATTTTTTCAATAGCTGATCCTACATCACCTGGCAAAGTGCCAGCAACAGGACAGTTGGGGTTTGTTAAAGTCATTTCAATAAAAACATTATTTTTTGGATCTATTTCTATATTATAAATTAATCCCAAATCATATAAATTAACTGGTATCTCAGGATCCATAACTTTTTTTAATTCTTCAATAATCTGCTCTTTTGAAATTAACTGACTACAATTAATATTATCCATTTTCTTAAAATAAGTAGTTTCTTTTTTAGGTAAGAAATCAGCAAATTCATTTGGAAAATTTTTTATGTCTTTATTCATAGATAATTTATTCTAGAAATTTTTTTGCTTTAATTAATGAATTTATAAAAATGTCTATATCATTTTTATTATTATACACCCCGAAAGAAGCTCTTGCTGAGGATGTAATATTTAAATAATTCATTAATGGTTGAGCACAATGATGACCAGTTCTTATAGCAACATTATTTTGATCTAAAATAATTGCTAAATCATTGGCGTGAATATCAGACAAATTAAATGAAATTATAGCACCTTTATTTATACTTTTTCCATATATTGATATATCATCAATTGATTTAAGTTCTTCTATTGCGTAATTATGTAATTCATTTTCATATTTAGATACTTTATCAAGATCTAATGAGTTAATAAAATCTATACTTGTACCAAGTCCTATAACTTGTGCTATGGGAGGTGTGCCTGCTTCAAATTTTTGAAAACCTTTGGCAAAAGTAGTATTATCTATTTCTACTTTATCTATCATAGATCCTCCACCCTGATAAGGATCAAATTTATCAAACCATTTATCTTTCATATAAAGTACGCCAACACCAGATGGACCATACAATTTGTGACCTGAAAAAACATAAAAATCACAATTAAGTTCTGATACATTTAATTTGGAATGTGCTACGTACTGACATCCATCTACCATTACAGGAATATCAAACTTTTTAACTTTTTCTTTTATAAGATTAAAATCTGTAAGAGATCCTGTAACATTTGACATATGCGTTAAGGCTATAAATTTTGTTCTTGGATTAATTTTGTTAGTAAAGTCTTTATAATCAATTTCTAGATTCTTGGTCAATTCTACGATAACAAGTTTAAACTTATATTTTTTTGCCGCAAGATGCCATGGAACTATGTTAGCATGATGCTCCAAATAAGATATAATCACTTCATCTCCCTCAGATAAATATTTTTCACTAAATTTTTCCACTACTAAATTTATTCCTTCTGTAGCACTTTTTGTAAATATAATATTTTCTTCAGAGTCTGATGAAATAAAATCACTAACTTTAACTCTTACATCTTCAAATTTTTTTGTTAATTTTGAACTGAGTGAATATATTCCTCTGTGTATATTAGCATATTCATAAGAATAACAATCATTTACTGAATTTATCATTACTTCTGGTTTTAATGCTGAGGCAGCAGTATCTAAAAATACTAGATCAGAATTTTTGCTATAAACAGGAAATTTATTTCTTATATTTTTAAACATTTTAAATATTGTTTTGTTTTAGCCATATATTTGAATAATAGTTAAATTTTTCCAAAACATTTTTTTGATTATAATTTGATATAATATTATTAAAAAAAGATTTGATAAGTAAAGATATAGACTGTTTTTTACTTAAACCTCTTGATCTTAAATAAAATAATAAATCTTGATCAATAGGTCCAATAGTTGAACCGTGTGAACATTTAACATCATCCGCAAAAATTTTTAATTCAGGTTTTGAGTAAAATGAAGATTCATCTGAAAGCAAAATACCTTTGCTTAGTTGATATGCTTCAGTTTTTTGTGCGATTTTATCTACAAAAGTCTTACTTAAATAACTAGCTCTAGCATTACCTGTTAAAATTCCTTTGTAGCACTGATTGCTTTCAGAATTAGGAAAATTATGATTAATATGTGTTTTGTTATCAACAATCTGATCAGTTGAAGAAAAAAAAATCCCATCTAAATCAGCAAAAACATTTTCACCTAGTAGATTAGCATAGTGATGATTCCTTATCGAAGAATTAGCAATATTTATAGTTGATTGTTTATATTGTGAATTTTTTTTACAATTAGCATAACTGGTTAACTGCAAAGATGATTTTTTTGCATTTCTTTGAATTAGATAATGATTTAAATGCGCCTCCTCATCAATATTAAGAAAGTTTACTAAATTTGTATTTGATAATATTTGTGAAGAATATTCTTCAATTATACGCACCTTGCTATTTTTCATACAATGAATAAAATTTTTTTGAAAAATAGTCGAATTTTTTTCTTTAGTATTATTTAAAATATAAATAGTTAATTGTTGATTTTCAGTAACAGTAATTTCATATCCAGAATTTAAAAATAATGAATTTAAATTTAGAATAAGATCATGATTAAAATAATTTTGATAAGTTAAAAATTTATCATGAATTAAATTATTTTTATTTTTAATGTTATTAATAATTACTTTAGATTTATTATCTTTATTTGTTTCGATTTTTGAAATTTTTCCATCTATAACTTCTATATTAATATTATTATCATCTATATTGACATAATTGATATCATCAGAAACATTATTATAATTATATGATGAAACAAATGCTATTGGATCTATATGTTGGATGCTTTCATTATTTTTTTTGTTTTTTAATGATAAGTCAAAATTTTCAATTATATTTTCTCTTAGTCGATTAAACTCATTAGAATCCCCAAATAAAAAATTATTTTTTTTTTGATTATAAATATCTTGTATTTTCATTATATTAATTAAAAATTTTTATATCCTTTTTCTTCAATGATCCCGGCTATAGATTTATCTCCAGATTTAATAATTTTGCCATCTTTCATCACATGAATAAAATCAGGAAGAATGTAATCTAAGAGTTTTTGATAATGAGTAATAATCAAAAATGAATTTTTTTTATTTTTAATTTTATTTACACCTTGAGTTACTGTTTTCAATGCGTCTACATCTAATCCAGAATCAGTTTCATCTAAAATTGCTAAAGAAGGCTTTAAAATACTCATTTGTAAAATTTCATAACGTTTTTTTTCTCCTCCAGAAAAACCTTCATTTATAGATCGGGAAAGCATTTCATTAGGTATTCCTAATTCTGATGCTAAATTTTTTAACTCTTTAGCAAACGAAAGAGCGTCTACTTCTGGCTTACCTTCTTGTTTTAACTTTGCATTTAAAGATGCTTTTAAAAAAGGAGTTATGTTAACCCCTGGTATTTCAACAGGATATTGAAAGGCTAAAAATAAACCAAGTTGAGATCTTTCTTCGATATTTAGTTCAAGTACATTTTGATTCTTGAAAGTAATTTTTCCTTCTAATATTTCATATTCTTCTTTTCCTGCAAGCACATTAGCTAAAGTACTTTTACCACATCCATTAGGTCCCATTATTGCGTGAATTTCTCCTTCATTTATTTTTAGTGAAAAATCACTTAATATTTTCTTATTTTCTATTGATACAGATAAATTCTCTATTGATAAAAACATTAACCCACACTTCCTTCTAAGGATATAGATACTAATTTCTGCGCCTCTACAGCAAATTCCATTGGCAATTCCTGAAGTACCTGTTTACAAAAACCATTAACAATTAACGAAACAGCATCTTCATGACTAATGCCTCTTTGTCGACAATAATACAATTGTTCTTCATTTATTTTAGAAGTTGACGCTTCATGCTCAACTACTGCACTCTTATTTTTAGAGTCTATATATGGAACAGTATGCGCTCCACATTTATTTCCAACTAATAAAGAATCACATTGTGTATAGTTTCTTGATTTTTCTGAATTTTTTAAAAATTTAACTAAACCTCTATAAGTATTTTGAGATTTTCCAAGAGATATACCTTTGGAAATGATTTTGCTTTTAGTATTTTTTCCAATATGAGTCATTTTAGTTCCAGTGTCAGCCTGTTGGAAATTATTAGTAATAGCAACAGAATAAAATTCACCAATAGAATTGTCACCTCTTAATATACAACTTGGATATTTCCATGTAATTGCTGACCCAGTTTCTACTTGAGTCCATGAGATTTTACTATTAACTCCTTTACATAAACCTCTTTTTGTTACAAAATTATAAATCCCACCTTTTCCATTTTCATCACCAGGAAACCAGTTTTGTACTGTCGAATATTTAATTTCTGCGTTATCGAGAGCAATTAACTCAACATTTGCAGCATGTAATTGATTTGTATCCCTTTTTGGAGCAGTACAACCCTCTAAATAACTAACATAACTTCCTTTATCTGCGATAATTAATGTCCTTTCAAATTGACCAGTATCTTCAGCATTTATTCTAAAGTAAGTTGAGAGCTCCATTGGACAATGAACATTCTCAGGAATATAAACAAATGAACCATCGGTAAAGACAGCAGAATTTAAAGCTGAAAATGAATGGTCCCCTGGAGGAATAACTGATCCTAAATATTTTTTAACTAATTCAGGATGTTTTTGAATAGCTTCACTTATTGAACAAAATATTATTCCTT